>Ga0181411_1001009_pt1 | contig 10381 bp, 24 predicted proteins | sample 34SPOviralmetaG_FD_130114 | JGI IMG/M metagenome (GOLD analysis project Ga0181411, IMG submission 130114) | Marine viral communities from the oligotrophic San Pedro Time Series (SPOT) site, San Pedro Channel, CA, USA - 34 SPOT_SRF_2012-07-09 | ecosystem: Environmental > Aquatic > Marine > Strait...
CTTGCTCCGATATAGGGTCATCAATGATAGCTAAGTGTGCACCGAAACCTGCAATACCTGATCCAGAACCAGCAGCTAAGAAACTTCCAGCTTGTTTACCACTTTCTTCTAGTGCCCAGGAGTTTGCCGCACGATTATCTTTTTTAATTTTAACTTTAGGAAAGATTGTATTGTATGCAGCTGTATTTATTATATCACGTATGGCTCTACCAAACTTAGTTGCTAAATCATCTGAGTGAGATACAGCTATTTCTTGCCAATAGGGATTACGCCCCAATGCCCAGGCAGGAAAGTATGTAGATGTAATTAAAGACTTAGAAGAACGGGGAGAAACGAAGACCATCAGACGATCAGTTTCTCCGCGTTCTAATTGCATTAGCTCATCACATAGTAATCGGTGATGAGGTCCTACATTGAAACTAGGATTCATTAGCATTACAAATGCTAGTAAGTCCTCACGTGCTTGCTTTACAGCTAGCCGCGTTGCTGCGTCTCTGTCCTCTACAGTGGGTAAACTATTATCTGGCGATATATGCAATGCCGCCCCACAAAACTATTTGAGAATAAATATCCACATCTGGTTGTTTTGCGTACGGCTCTAGCTTAGGTGTTAAAATCATTTCTTGTCTCCCGATATAACTTTTAATTTAGGTGTAGCTATTCTTTTCAAACGATCTACATCTCGTTTTATGTCTTCATCAGAATTACCAGATGCAAATGCATTTACTAAAGTAGTTTCATTTATAGTCTTGTCTGTCCATAGTGCTTTGTGTTTCCCCAATAACTCTAAGCTTCTAATAGCTGCATTGTAATCACCTGTTTGTTCTGTTTGATCCGCGATACGCACTAACCTTCTTAATATATCATCTGCATCAAGCTGCAGTCTTTTCATAGAATCTTTTTTTAATTCTGATATTCTATCTCTAATACGATCCATCTTTAAAAACTGATACGACTTCGCGTCTGCTACTTTGTCTGAGTAACCTGCCCGCTTTGCCGCTGCCTTTGAGTTTAGATCCTTAATGTATTCTTGACAGAATAGCTCTTGTCTTCCTGTCAAGGGTTTATTTGTATCCATATAGAAAAAATTATAACATACCCCTCTTGTGTAAACAAGGGTTGTTATGATAGCATTACAGCATCCCTCTCCCCGAGGGTGTCTCCTGTAAGAAGAGGGGGTTAAAAATGCCTTCGGGCATACCCCCTCGCACAGATAGAAGGAGTTAGCGCGCGCTATGAAAGAATCCCATAGAATACTAGCCCCAGATAAAGTGAAGCGGCACATAAACCGCTATTTGAAAACTTTATCTAACAATCTAAGTCCAAAGGATTTTGTGGACATGCTCTCTACTTATCTCACTGAGGAGAGGGGCACGCGAAATCCTAACAGACCTGATCTGCGCCTGTACGATTACATACACCAGCTTAGACGCGAAAATAAAAAAGTCTAAATTTTTGCTAAAATTTTTCTTCACGCATTATGTATGCTAGTGCACACGCATTTTTTGGTGGTGGGGGTTGATATAAACACCCCGCCCCCCTATATAATACCCTAATCAGCTCAAGCCTAACAAATCCCGCTCCCCTATATGCGTTCCATATACTGGAACAAACTACGAACAGACCAGCAAAACACCTGCGACAATCTGCACGTATCTTTTATTTTTAAATCGTGTCATACTGATAGCATGATAAAAAGAAAACTTTTAAAAAATAAATCATATCCTTTAATTAAGGCAATGGTTGAGCGAAACACTAACACGATATATAAGGCACGAAATGTCGCACCCTTGTATAAGGTGTGGCGAAATGACACAGGGTGGTTTGCAAGGGTATATGATACAGTAGCAAAATAAATTTAGACAATAGCCCCTTCGGGGGCTAATGCCTAGACTTATAGCTAGGAAGAAAAACTGATGCGTGTAAATCGTAGGGCACCCCATGCCCAAAAGTAGGTGCGACATTATGTCACATGTGGCAAATTGACGCAGGATATAGTGTCGCATATACTCGGCGTATTGTCGCACTGTGGCAGAACAACGCAGTTTGAATTTTTCTATTGCTTTATTGATTTGAATTTGAGATCATAACCCTACTTTAAACAACTAATATTAAGATTATTAATTTAGATTATTCAAGTTAAGATTGTGCATTTTGGTCGCAGTCGTAAAATACTTCTTGATTTTAATTTTTGGTTGTGAGATACTGATTATAGATTGTGAGGGTTTGATTATGAAATCAAGAATGAGCATCATTGGACGCGGTTATTTACCGATAGGCAAATCACCAATTTTCAATGGTCAAAAAGATAAATACGAAAGTTCGGCAAAGTCTGTTTTTACTGGCTATGTCTTTAATAGTGAAAATCAAAGGCTTGGTGATGGTGGTCGCGTGGCTTTACTTAGAAAAGCACAACAACACCCAGACTACGCAAAATATATGAAATTAGCGTCTAGCAGATAATTGCTAGATGCGACAGAATGTGCCATTGACTCTGAAAATGGTTGTGGCATAATAAACTTATATTAAATTGTGAGGTAATAAAAATGAATTTACAAGAACGACTAGCAGAAAAAACTTTTAATAGAGAGTTAAACACTTCAATAGGAAAGTTAACACTAGAATACCATGAGGCATCACCGCCTCGTAAAATTGAAATCATGGCTCAATTAAAAGAGTTATGGACTTCATACTGGAAAAAACCAAACAGGGAGGCTTAAAAATGGCATTAACAAGAAAACAATTTATAGAATTCGCAGACTTAATAGCGAAACATAATCCTACAAAAGCTATGGTAGATGACTTAATTTATATCATGGCTTGTAGTAATAACAGATTTGATAAGCATAGATTTGCTGATCGAATACAATCACAATCTAACAAACGACACGACAATCTAAATATAGACGATTTACAGAAAGCATGGGGGGTATAAATAACATGGCAAAAACTGTATATTTGGCACGCTCTAACTACTTAGATGTGCCTAAGGTATTTGGAAATGTGAAAGCACTATATGAATTCGCTATTACATTTTTAAATACTGAAACACCGACTTTGGATAGGCAAGGTAAGGCATATCCAAGCACCTATTCACGATTTAATACTCAGCTGAAAAAACAAGGATTTACAGTATTATATACTAGCAATTCAATGTCAGCTGAAAATTCTGTTCAAGTCGACACGACAGCTATTAACGGCAGTTGATATGCTGAAGATCGACTTCAACAAAGTTATAACTGCGTCAAAGTGGACAATTTACTTTGGCGTGGTTATCTGTATAATAATTTTAATAATGAAATGAGAGTGAGGTTTTAATGACATTATTAAGTAAGCTACGAAACGAGAACTGCTTAAACTTTGGTATATCTTTCTATCAAATGTATATCCATTTGAAGTATGATAACTATTCAACTAGCGACTTTACAGACGAGTATGGTGTAGAGGATATTGACTTGTATGAAGGTATCAAAGACGCATACGAGAGAGTTAGACACCTTATAAGGGCATCTATCTTAAACGCAGATCGACACAATCCCTCAAGAGCTTTCTCTCTTGAGAGGCATTTCTCAAATCTGTATGCTAGTATATCAGATAGATATACAGAATGCCATGACTGTGATTGCACTACCGAAATGGACGATACTATATATGTGGCAGGAGTAGACAATTATGTAGGCTCTTGTTGTAGTGATAATTACAGATATCACGAGGGGCATGACGAATACTACCATGATGATGACTATCCTTATGATGATGAGGAAGATGACGGATATCACAATGGTGTATACGGCTATGATTATGATGTGACTGAACAACTCAGCCCTATATATCATGGCAACGAGAAGCGACTATTAGCAACTGAAATAGAGGTTGAACGACGCAACGATTGTTCTAGTAGTATTGCTGAAGATGTTGGTCAGACTATGCGAAATTTTGCATTGTGCAAACATGACGGATCACTCAACAATGGTTTTGAAATAGTATCAGCACCCGCAACTATATCAGCACTCAAAGAGGGTTGGACTAAATTCTGTGAGGCAAACTATTCAGATCAACTATCATCATGGCATACTTCAACTTGTGGTATGCATATTCATGTTGATCGCACTTCACTAACACCACTTGAAATCGGTAAGCTATTGGTGTTCGTCAATGGCAAGGCTAATGCTAGATTTATGGAATCCATTGCAGGGCGTGATTCTAGACAATGGTCGGTTAAGAAATTCAAAGGTATCAAAGACGCATTACAAAGATCAGATAAGTATGAAGCGTTGGCAACACACAAACCAAAAACCATTGAGTTCAGAGTATTCAGAGGTAATATTGCCAAACAAGGTATCATGCGAAACATTGAATTTGTAGATGCCCTATGCAACTTTGTAAGAACTGTGGGTATGGACAAAGATACCGATACAGTAAATAGGTTATCATATACTAACTTCGTTAGCTATATGAATACATCTGAGAATAAAGGTTCCTATCCTTACTTGTTCTCATGGTTAGTTCGCAAGGGCTATAACAAGGGTAGAACTAAAAACATACAAAACGAAAGTGAGGAAAGTTAATGTGTTTAATTATTAAATCAGACAATGCTAGTGAGTTAAAACAAAACTTACTAACATCAGCATATCACAATAATTCTGACGGATTTGGTGGTATGTTTCTTGCTGACGGCAAGATACAAACATTTAAACATCTCCCTAAAACTGAGGGTGATGTTGTATCTCTATGGGATAAATACAAAGCTATGAAAATCCCAATGGGATTGCACTTTAGATTCACAACTAATGGTGGAACTAACAGATCAAACTGCCACCCATTTGAAGTGCTTAATATGAAACAGCATAACAGATCTATATGGGTTATGCACAACGGACCGCAATTACCTACACCAATGATTGATGTAGACAAATCAGATACACATCAATATGTGAAGTGGATATTACGACCAATGCTAGCACACAATCCAGAACTGTTATACAATTCGGATTGGAGAGATATGATTGAAGAATCTATTGGCTCTGATAAACTATTATTCCTTGACGGAAGTAATGGTAAGTTCACAATCATCAACGAAGATCATGGTGAAACAATGGATAGTATGTGGCTATCAAATACATACTCCATACAACGCGGTATGGGTAGTGATTATGATGTCAAGACTGACACCATATCTACAAAACCAAAAGCAATCACATCATACAACAGGTCATGGTTTAACGGATACAATGGCATGGATTATAGTGATGACATATACAACTATGATAAATGGACAAGCAAAGCAAACGCGAAAAAATCTGTTGATCTATGTGATGATAACACACCATACAATCTGGCTGATCTGGTTGGATTATCACAGGCTGATATATCAGAGGTCATATACCACAACCCAATGGGCACAGCAGAAATGCTGGGTGATCTGGTAACTGCTGATGAAATGGATATGTATGATGCAATCGACCACTTAATAGATGCACGATCAAACGAGAAAGGGGGCACGCAAAATGACTAACGTAAAACTATACCCAACTCCAGTGGGTAGCATAAACATTGTAGGATATAGACCCGAATATCATGCTGATAATAAGGGTGTCTATCAAGGATATGTAGACAACAAACAAACCTTTAGTATGGTTAAACGCAAAAGCACATGGGTGTTGACTACCAACAGAGGTAGACGAATGGGTATGCAGAATGAAGACTTCGAATATGAGGGGCATGATTGGTCTGCCATAGCAAGAGATCATAGTCGTTGGAATGGCAACGGATATATGAAACAAGTAGAGTTCATTATAATCAAAGTTAAACCCGCGATTTCTGATGGTGTTCACCCGTTCGAAGTGATGTCAACAAACAGCTCAATGCTTGAGCTAGTTAAAAAATATAACACGACAGTATATCCTCATCATAAAAGAAAGAACTTATATGATACTACATATATACTTGGTATGCGTGGTGTCAAAATAGATAGGGAAGAGTGGTTAGCAAATGCATTAGCTGAAGAAAAACATCATACAACCATGCGTAAGATATTTAAAATGCCTAACATATGGAGATCATATCCTAATCTATATCCTGTAGCTAAAGAAAAGATACCATACTTTACAAATGGTGGTAGTATTCTTAGCGAAACTTCTATAGTAGAAGTGGGTGTGCCATTTCCTAGACCGAATGAATCACACATGGCAAGAAGTTTACCCTATGTTAATTACACTAACGGCTTCGGCAATATCCGACCAACATTTGACAGTCCAAATGTCAACTCGTTTAATGAGCACGGATATCAACAGTTAGCATAGGCTTTCCTCACGTAGATATGCGACATATCTCCGACATAAACACGAGGGTTGGCAGAAACGATAGTGCTATGTCCATTTATATACTATATAAATATATTATATTATATTTTAATTCATATATTAGAGGGGCATAAGGGTCTGATCTGTTAATTTATAGACCCTCGGATTTATTCCGAGAACATGTCGTGTATACTCGAAGACTGCGACACAATATCAACTTGACTTTATTAATGAAAGGATTATAATAATGTTTATGTATATATTAATTAACTTACTAGTGATAGTATCTATTCTTACTGTAGCTAGAATGAGAAGGGATAAGTAATGATAATAGAAAAACTAAAGACCGAACTTATCAGATTGAATTCAGAACTATCTGATTCACTTGATAGATATAAAGAACAAGATCAGCTAACTGATGACGAGTTAATATCACAAGGTTGGTTTGAAGCAACAGAATACTTTAACAAAATGTTAGAGCAATACACACAAGAAGAAAGCGAGGAAGCAAATGGGTAGAGTAAAAGCATGGCTCATGGAACTAGAAGAAAGACGATACGAAGATAACCTATCCGACTACGAAACCAAACTGTTGGAACAGATTGATGAGGATAGAGAAGCATACGAAGAAGCAGAAGCAAGAATGTGGTGGGAACACGAAGGCAATCTTGCAAGAGAAGGGGGTAGTGATGACTAACCTAATACTACTTTTAATGATGATAACTATGGCTTGTGTAGGATATGCGTCAGCATATAAGATAATGCAACGCGAAATTGTAGCCAAAGATATACAGCTACACATGGCATACACTTACATAGGGGATAAGATACATGAACAATCAACAAGAAAGAAAATACGAAGAACTTAAAGCTAAATCAATCAATGGAACATTGACAATAGCACAAGCGATTGTATACTTTGAAATGAGAAACAAACTTAAACAGAAAGGAAAGAAAGTAGCATGAATATATTTCATTTAAATGATAGCCCCTCCGCATCAGCAAAGGATTTGTGTGATAAGCATGTTCCAAAAATGTTATTGGAAACTTGTCAGATGTTATCAACTGCGGTAAGAAAACAAATACCTCAGGTAATCAAAGATGATTTAGTATATAAGAGTGCATATCCCAAGCACCCTATGACCATCTGCGTTGGTGACTCATACAGAAATTTTGTGTGGACATACGAACATGGCGTTGAGATAAACAAACAATATCAATATCGCTTTGGTAAGATACACAAGTCGGAACGCATACTCAATAATATATGGGGGTTGGGGCTTATGAGTAAGATGCGTGAATCTTTTATTTCCAATCAAGGAGAAGACGCATATGATTTAACAACTGTGCCATTGTGTATGCCCGATCAATACAAGTGGTGCGATAATCATATAGATTCGTATCGCGAATATTATTTCCACGACAAACAATACTTTGCTAAGTGGGATAAGGGAGTAAGAAAACCAATATGGTTTAAAAATATGGAGGAAAAACATGGCTGTCAATAGTAGTATAATAAAGATGAGAATGAAAGATCTCAATCAAGAAATAGAAACACTAAACAGTAGAATGAACTTATTAACTGATGAGTTAGAAGGTTTGGATAAAGTGTTGCGTGATTACGCACAGCATATGATACGATTCAATACAGAAAGGAAGGAAGCAGATGACAAAGAAGAAAGACAAGACAAAGTTTCCGAGAGATAATATTTTATTTGCTAAACACATATATGAATTTATGAATAGAAATATATCAAGTAAAGAAACTAAAGCATTTATTGTGGAACGTATGGCATCATGCTATGACGCGTTTCCTTTGCAGAAGATAGAGGATCACAAAGCATACATGCAATGGTTAGGAGTTCACAATGAAGGCTGAGGAAAAATTGGTATGGGATATAGCACACTGGATACCAGACGACAGAGTGACGGATGAAGAACTGCAAAGATTCTTAGATACTGGTGTAGGTACTGCCGAAATTAATCCCAAGTGTTATAGTGTTCGACAATTTGTCGAAGCATTTAACAAGCAAGAGGTAAGTGATATGGGTTGGCTATACTGCACACCCCGACACAATGACGAGGATAAAAATGAATAGAAAGAAAGGAAAAATGTTTTGGGTATGGTATCATATCCTTAATAATAACAACAGTAATAAGATTTTACTTGACAAGAAAGAGAAAGCATGGTATACAAATCTATGGCAAAAAATAAAAGACTCCCTAAATTTGTAACGATCGGACCTTTTAAAGTAGAATTAATTGTTGCCCCCCATGAAGTGATGTATGAAATGGGAGACGCACAAGGTATGTTCGTTCAGAAACCCCCATATAAAATCTATCTAGATCAAGAGATGATTGAAGAGGGCGGTGCTGATGCTTTTAATGTAGTCGTGCATGAGTGTATGCACGTAGCATTTTATCAGTACAACATGAAAGACAAAGACGAAGAACACATGGTTAATTCCTTTGGTAACTTTATGACAGAACTATTCTGTAAGTCAGAGTTAAAGGATTGGCTACGCGAAAATATGAGGGTATAATATGAGCAATAAAAAGAGACTGATGTTTGTGTATGGCACACTTAAAAAGGGTGAGCGATTGCACGGACTACTTACTAAGCAAAAGAAAATTGGTGATGCGATCACTACTGACAGCAACTTCACTATAAAAGATTTCTTAAACAGTTATCCAATTACATTTAGACATTACGATACTAAGATATGTAGGTATAAAATAAAAGGAGAACTGTATGAGATAAAGAGTGATGTTGTTTACGAGTCTGTGAAAGCTATGGAACTTGGTGCAGGATATACGTTAGTAAATACTATAGTAGAAACCTTAGATGGTAAAGAACATATCGCTGATATGTTTATCATAGAAGATACACCCGCTATATCTACTAACTCATCTGTACTATCAAACAAAAGAATTATCACAACAGATAATATAAAAGAATGGACAACTAAAGCATATGGGTCCAGATAAATTTGACGACATATGTTCTAAAATTACAGGGGCTATGCTATTTGTGTCCACATATGGCGTGTTTGCTCTGTTAATTTGGGGGCTTGTGCTAGGTATATTAGAATAGGAGTATATAATGGGTAAGAAAAGATACACAACAGGTGATGACTACTTACTAGACGAGACTATTGATTTGGTTGATGATGTGTTTGACGTGGAAGATTTTGAAAATGATGCCATGTTCGACCCCAATGACCACGAATATTTACAGGAGATAAACAATGACGAAACAGAAGGGCAACCTTTACCGTTGGACAGATATTTCAGTCGCTTTGGAAAAGGTTCTAAAAGAAATAGATAACCCAAACTCAGAGGAAGCACCCAAGTTTATAATTAAACATGACCGACCTTTCAGTTTACGTATGCGTATATATCAATACATAAAAGCATACCGAGGGTTAGCAGAAGAGAAGGGTGAGGGCGACCCATATAAATACGACACCTTAAAAATAAATCAACTTGACAAAGGTGTAGAAATACTACATATTCTAGATGACCTAGAAGAACTTGACGTAGTGAATGCAGAGACAGGAGAGAAACTATGAGTAAAGAAGATAAGTACCGAGCAAATTTTGAGGCTTGTGTAGAAGACCTAAGAGAACCATTGATAAAAGTATCTAAGAATTATGACATTGATGTATTGATATCATCACTGTATGAGATAGGTATGAGATTATCTTTATTAAAGTATGGAACAATGGGTAGCTTTGGGTTGTTAGCTGATGTGCTACATACATTTACAGCATCTGGACCACTGATTGATGAGATGCAGAAAGCACAAGACAAGACAGGCAATACACTTGATTCAATATTTATTAAGCTAAAAGAAAATCAGACAGACCCAAAGACTAAACATTAGGAGTGAGTATGGAAGAGCAAGAAACAATAGAGATACCAACCGATTTACTTGAGAGAGAATCACTTGAGTTATCTAATGATGAAGATGCTATTAGTAAGATTGTAAAATATTTACAAGCTACTAGGGTAAACGTAAGAGAAGCAGAGGCTAGTGGTAAAAGAATTTCTAAGAAGAGTGCTGTTAAAAAAGTACC
>Ga0181411_1001010_pt1 | contig 10380 bp, 11 predicted proteins | sample 34SPOviralmetaG_FD_130114 | JGI IMG/M metagenome (GOLD analysis project Ga0181411, IMG submission 130114) | Marine viral communities from the oligotrophic San Pedro Time Series (SPOT) site, San Pedro Channel, CA, USA - 34 SPOT_SRF_2012-07-09 | ecosystem: Environmental > Aquatic > Marine > Strait...
CCTGCCGCTCCTTCTAAAGTTGCTGTTGCACTACCTTTTGCAGGATCCGAATCGTTTCCTGAATAAGATGATGCAATTTTGAAAGGTGATAATGCTTCGTCACCAGCAACGATGTTTGTAGCACCGCCTGTTGTTGTGTCAGCATATCTAACTCTCAATGTGTGAATTTGACCAACTGGGCCAGTCATAGGTTGTACACCTACTAGCTCGTTAGCAATCACTGTTGGCATAACCCTACGGATTACAGGCAAAATAACTCTGTTCAGAGTTGCCACGTTACCGGCGCTTGTTGCACCAGTAGTAGCTTGTTCTGACAAGTATCTGCGTGTATTCTCTAGGATTACATCCAATGTTTTGGCTTTAGAACCCTCAACACCTTCCATTAAGGCGCCTTTGGTTTCTTGCCATTTGTGTTCTAGCAATTGGGATGTCATAATTTTCTCCTTAGTTAATACCTGCTAATTTACGGATGTTTGTTACATCCTGATCTTGTTCTTTTGCCTGTGGTGTTGCCTGTTTGTTGCCTGTTTTTTCTGTTCTTGACTCAGAAATGATTGAAGCTTTTTTAGCATCTTTCATAACATGTGGAAGATACTTGTTGAAAGCAGTTTTTAGACTGTCTGTTTGAACTGTTTCTAACAGATTGCCCATAACTTCTTTCTTATCACCTGAAAGTGGACCTAACATTTCATTAAGAACTTTGTCTCTTCTGTGTCTTGCTTCAATTTTATTTTTTTCAATTGTAGCAGACTCATGAAGTTTAGTTTTCTCACTAACTTGTTTTGTCGCTTCGTCGAGTTGTTTCTGCATCTTGCGAATTTCAGAAGTCTCATGTAGGTAAGAAGTTAGATACTCTGAAGTATATGCTTCAAAGATCTTACGTCCAAAATTGTTTTCCCTAGCAGTTTTGATGTCTTCTTTAAATTGAGTCATCTCTTTAGTGATATTCTCACTCACTACTTGTTCTACAATTTTACTTGCTTTTTTAATGAATGCGTTTCTAATTTCAGCAAATTTTTCTTTTGCTTCTTTAACTAGTTTCACACGAGTTTCTACAACAGATCTCTTATCAGTTTCGAACTCAGTTAATTCTTTAGCAAGTGATGTTGTCACAAAACTTTCTAAAGTTTTAATTTGTTCTGCCATTGATTTTCTGTCTGCTTGTAACTCTGCCATTTCATTAGCAAGTTGACGAGTAACAAACTTCTGAAGTGTTTCCATGTGTGGTTTAACACCTCGTTTGTACATTACTCTTTGGGCCGCTAGTTGTTTCTTATCTTCAACAAATTCTGCAATCTCTTTTTGCAAAGCTTCGTTTACTAGTCGGTCCGTTGCTTCTACCATAACGGACTTGTCATGTTCGTATCTTGATGCAAACTCTTCTCTAACTTCAGTCTTAGCTTCTTCTTTAACTTCCGCTAACTTAACGTCCCATGCCTCTTGAATTGCGGCACGAGTGTCTTCAGTTACCAAGTCTTTGTCAAGGAGTTGTTTGATTACATCTAACATAATTGTTCTCCTTATAGTTTAAGATCTCTTATTAAAGAGATCACTCCTTCTTTTAGATGTTTTTGCACTCTTACATCTTCTCTTGCCGCTTTTGCAACGCCTATTAGTTTATGACCGTGTCTCATATTAAGGAGACCTTCATAAATTGGAGTTGGGTAAGCATTTGGAGCCGATGGTTGAGCCACAACATCCACGGTAATAATATCAAATTCTGATACGTTCCCTGATGCCTCGTCTACGTTGCCTGATCCTCTGGATGATACGCCTAATTTTACGCCTGATTGTAACATTGTTTCTACTAATTTTCCCATTGGTGTTGGGAGAATCTTTAATTTACCATATCCGTTATGTCCATCCATCCACATGCTTGTTAACATGTGAGAAACTCGATCTAAATTAATCTTTAAATCTTCTGGATGGTCGACCTCGCCAAGGACGCTTGAGCCCCCGGCGATTTGATCGGATATTTTGCTTACTGCTTTATTAATTTCGAAAGTAGGATACACTCTCTGGTTTGCATTTTTAACGTTACCTTGAATGCAAATGCCTTTCATGTACAAGTCCTTACCTTCGTTATTTGTTTCAACCACAACTTGTGCTTGATCAAATGTTAGGTGTTCTGACAGTACTTGCATTATCCTATTTCCTTATTTTGTAGCAACTGGTGATTTATCAGTTGATGCAGTGTCAGTCTGTGGTGTCGGAGTGCCTTCAGTTGAAACTTTATTAATTCCACCTGCATTCTTAAAATTTCCGCCCATAACTTTCGCTGTGTCGCCTGTTAATGCTTTTCCAACGCCGCCTTTTTCTTCGCCGCCTTGGTCCATTTTTACTGGAGATGCATTGTTCATTGCTTTATTTTTTGAAGCAACTACTGATTTTTTTGAATCAGCACCTGACTCTTTGCCCATTTTTTCAGCACCATGACCGTCTTTAACCATGTTTGCATACTCTTTAACAATAGTGTCAGCGTCTTTTGAATCTGTGCTTTCAAAAGGTGAAATACCTTCTTCTGGCTGATCATCGTCACTGTCCATCATTTTTGCAAACTCAGCTTTTAACTCGTCTAGTTCTTTTTCTAATGGAGCAAACATTTCTTCTGCTTCAGGGTCAGCATCGCCGTCACCGTCCATGTCCATGTCGCCGTTATCGTCGCCATTTTCATCTCCCATGTCAGCCCTATCGTCGCCTTGTGCTTCTGCTTCAATGTCTGAAATTAAATCGTCAGTTTGATCGCCGCCGATTTCTTCAATTGTTTCTTCACTAGATTCAGTAGCTTCGTCAACTTCTTCATCTTTTTTCATTTTCTTTTTCTTTTTGTCGTCGCCGTGCATAGCCTCGTCGACTTCATCAGTTTCTTCTTCTTTAACTTCATCAGTTTCAGCATCGTCATCATTGTCAGATGCTTCTTCAACTTCATCAGTTTCCGAAGTTTCCTCTACTTCTTCGTCTTCAGCAAGGATTCCTTCATAAATTTGTCTTGATTTCTCTACAACAATTTCATGAAATAGCTTTTCAGCCTCGTCCTTTTGCTCATTAACGAGTAAGTCTAGGAGTGTTTCAAATTTAGACATGATAGTCTCCTTATTTGGTTGATTAAGTTTGTATTTAAGGTTGTACGGCAGGTTGCCCCTTTTAAGGGGTCTTTTTTGACATTTCCTGTAGGTGTTCGTCAAATATACTATAATTTATGTCTATCCAATTGGACTTAACTGCAAGTTTATTGGGAGATTTTTGATTATCAAGCACTACATGGTAAAAATTTGCACTTTTATGATTATCACAATTTGTCACCATTTGATTGAGCCAGTTGCCAAAATATGTTCTTCCGGAATTTGACTTGCGATATCTTTCTTGGCCTTTGTACATATTATTAAGTTTACTACCTGCTTTTTCATCCACTTTGCCGTCTGCTGTAACCCCAAAAAAATCCATTCCAATAATATAAATTGTTTGAAACTTTTTGTATTCCAGTGCTAGTCGTGTTGCTGTTGGACCTGATGACCAGCCCCAATCTTTTTGCAATCTTTTTGGGCGAGGGTCTTTGATGCCTCCTCTAGGATATGTCCAATGTTCAGTTTTGTCTGGAACATTGCGTTCACACAGCCACTTGACTGTTGCAATATCAACACTGACTAGTGCATCTGGCCAGAAGTTTTCCACTATAGGTAAAACATTCATTCCTATAATGTATCCTTTGTCACGCATTTTGTTTAGATCAAACCCTTTGCGTGATTCTCCGTTTGCTATAATAAAGCAAATATCACCTTGCGGACGATATGATGTGTCTTTGGGTGGCACTTCTCTTTCTATGTCACGTGGACTTACCTTGGCTTTGCTGGCAATTTCTCTAAATTTTTCAATATATTTTTGAGGATTTTTTATTTCATCTGGTGACAACCATGCAGATATTTCGCCACTTTTGTTAAAAAGTGTAACAGTGGTCTTGCCTAGTATTGCCGCTTCGCAGGCAGCTACTCGCCATTTGGATCTTCTTGACATTGATGTAATTAATTATGATTATGCAGGAACGGCCGCGTCAGCAATTGACCCGCCATACATCTTTTGATACATTTCTATAGACTTAGATTTTTCTCTGCGTCTTTCATGTATAGTGTGTCTTAATTGATTTATCATTTCTAAGGTAAGTCTTGACTTTCTAGTGTCATCTAGATTGTACACAGTGACATCTTCTTCCTGTGTAATTCTGTTTTGATCTAGTTCTGTAAAAAATTCAAATAGTTGCATATTGTTATTTAATTAAATTTCTATATCAGTGTCGTCTTCGTCGCCTGCTTCGAGATCTCCGCCTTCGGTATCCATATCTGGTGTTTCAGGAGTTGCATCTGTTTGATTTGATATATCACCTGCTATACCGCCGCCTGTGACGCCAACGTTACGTAAATCTTCACCTTTTACTGCTTCATCTTGCGATTCGCCTTTTTCTTCTGCCCACATCTGCATGTTTTTAGCAAGTTCTTCTTCACTTAATCCTAAGAAACGTTGCAGTGCAAATCTTTTACTCAAATAAGGCACTTGTTCAATCTGTGTAAATGCTTGTACTCGTTGATTGTCTAGTTCTATCTGTCTGTATGCGGCAAAGTTTTGTGGTGTGCATAGTTTAAGATCAAACAGGGATGTGTCAATGTTAATGCCTCGTTGTTTTAGAAACAGTTTGAATTCATTGTTTAACGGTGGAAATACAATCTCTTGTAATCGTTGGCAGTATTTGTTAAATCTTAATTCTTGAATGTATGCTGTGCCTACTCTACCATCTGAATACTGTGGGTTTGCTCCATCATCTGGACCAGTTGGCAAATACGATGAAGGTATTCTTAATGCACGAAATAATTTATTAGTAAAGTATCTTAAATCATCAATCTCGCCTAAGTTTGTACCACCAGGCAATGTTTCAACTTTTGATCCACGTCCTTCTGCTGTTTGTGGAAAGAAATAATCTTCGTTGATAGACAACGGATTGTATGATGCATCAATCGAGTTAGAACCACCGCTTTGAGACGGAATACGTCTTTGGTGAATCTCATTTTTTACACGTTCAACAAAACCCATTGCCATATGTGTAGGCATATTTCCTACATCAATGTAAAACACTCTACGTTCAGGTGCTCTGTGTACTCTGTAAATTATGATTGCATCTTCAAGTAATTCTTTTTGTTTGAATGTTTTGAAAACAGTTTCTAATATGGATGTACCAAATGGAAAGTTTGAATCTAATCCTTCTGATAATGAAATGTGTGTGACATGCTTGGCATCAATTGCGTATTGATTTTGTTGATCTTCAAATCTGCCTGCTGATCCTGTGCCATACGATCCTGGTCCTGAATATGCTCCGCCACGTTTGCCATATCCTTGATCCATCACAGCAGATGATCCTGGAGATGAATATGTGACATTGGCCGCTACTTGTGAACCACTGAGTGATTCTAAATTTAGATTCAAATCCGCAAACACATATTGTTCTGGTTGTTTGCCTTTGGATTCATTTACAATTACTTTGTCACACTTGGAAGCTGCCACGTGAATAAGTTCTTGTGTTTCGGGATCTCTAATAAAAAATGAATCGCCATACTTTAATACATTGCGAAACATTCTAAACATTCTGCGATTCCAGTCATTGATCGTAGCAAATTGTTTTATTGCATCATTAAGAATTAATGCTTCTGTTTCTGTAGGCTCTGATTTGAATTCAATTTCAAATGGTGTGCCTGTTTTTTTATTGCCTTGTGTGCAAAATTCTGCAATGATATCCAGTGCCGCATTGACTTCTGAATCTTGATCCATTTGGTCATATTGGAAGTAACGTTCTTTTCTGTTGGGGTGTCCTGTGTACACTTCTGGCAGATATGAAGTGTAGTTTCTCTTGCCCATGGCAGCCATGCCTGTGGCTGTGTTTGTGCCACTTACTGGTGACATTGACCCATCCGGTTGTACAAGATTAAAATATTTTTTCCAACTCATTGTATTATTATATGTTTTTTATTCCTTGATTGCAAGTATTTACTATCCCTGTGGATGGTCCTTGTATTTTCGGTCTGTGTTACCCTTTTTGGTTTCAGTATTGTTTTGTTCTGTCAGTGTGACCAATCTTTTCATGTATTCGAGCATTTCGCCGCCCCGTATTTGTCTGCCTGTGTCAGGATCAACCAAGTTTGCCTTACCTCTTTTAGACATATTGTATGTTTTTATTACATCCTGTTCGCTAGGTTCTGTTGTGCCGCTTCTCTCATACACAAACTGATTCAGTCTTTTGTTGAAATACATTTGCATTCCGGCCTCGTCGACTGTGGTTGAAAATGATCCTGTTGAACTTCCTTTATTAATCTCACCATACAATCCCTGCGAGGTAGCGATATCTTTTACCCTCTGTGTTTCCATCCTCTTATCGTAAGTGGGATCCATTTTCCTTAACAATTTATCAAAACCTGTAGTGATGTCTACCAGCATGCCCACTAATGGTCCTGCGGCAGTGCTCAATTCCAATAGTCTTGATTGAAATGTGCCCACAGCATCTTCAACTTTGACCTTGCCAAGTATTATACCGATGGTAGTTGCATCTAGACCTAATTTTTCCAAAGCCTCAACACTAAGTCCACCACTTTTGGCCAGCCCTTCCGCTACTTTTATCTGTTCTTGAAATTGTTCATTAAAGGCCTTGTCTGCTTCTGTGATATCTTTGAACGGTGTAAAACCTGCGCCTATATCGGCTTTTAATGATGCATTCAACTTCATAAGTTGTGTCCCTGTGGCTGTACCTGCTAAAAATAATTCTCCTATGCCGGCAAATTGTGCATCCAACAGGCCTAACTGTGTTAATTGTTTTCCCCTGTCACTTCGAGCAAAGTCCGCTATAATTTTTTGAACTTTGGCAGTTTCACCTACCACATCTCCGCTTTCCTTAATATTGACCAATGCTGTGTCTAGTGCTTCACTAAGTCCAGGAACAAATGCTATTAAATTTGCTTGGGCGGCATCAACTAGAGGAAACCCGGCAGATCTTGCTTCAACTAATGAACCTAGATCCGAATTAAATCCTGCCATGGTACTCGCAAACTGGGTCAATTCCAATTGATACTCTTCTCCCATAATAGCTGCCTGGAAAGCTTGTGAGGTTGCTTTACGTAGGTATTCAGATTTTTGTTCCTGCACACTCTGTCCGGTCAATTCAGCAAGACGTCTTTCGTTGGTTGCTCTTTTGAGCATGGCCTCATTAAGTTCTGACTCACTGCCCATCATCAATCTGCGGTTGAATCTGTTCGATGTAATAAAGTCTGCAAATTCGTCTGCTATGTCAGTGGCATCCATGCCCAGCATTCTGAATCCAAGTCCCAACGGCGACTTTTGATCAGTTAACCGTTCGAGCCTTTGTGAAAACTCAACTGCGGCATTATTGATTGATCCACCAAAAATACGTAGGCCATCATTATTAGTGGCCACAATGTTATTGAATTGATCAAGTGATATATTTGCTCTCAATACAGTTTCTAATGTTTCTCCCAAATCTGTTGTAAGTCTGAATCCAGCTTGTCCTAGTCTGCTGAATGAGTCAAACTGTAAGTCCATGAATGCTAGTCTAAGTTTTGTAAGTGCTCCTGTGGTTTCTGAAGCCGCTGTAAGAAAGCCTCCCATTATAGGAACCATTGACGTAAATCTTGTGATTTGTCCTACAGAAAAATCAACCACTGAATTCAGTGACCCGAAAGAACCATCTGCTTGAGCAATGGATTTGACCAAGCCGGTTGCTCCTGTTAAGGTGTCGCCTAGGATATTAAATCCTGTTTCAACGGCCGACAAAGCAGGGTGCATTTTTACAAAGGTTTTTGAAACTTTCTCTGCTTCTTTTCCAGTTTTCTTGATACTTCCTGCTACACCGCCTGCCCCGGATGGATCTGCTCTTCCCTTATTCCCTTTGCTGGAACCTATGGCATCTACTAGATCACGCAGAGTGTCTTCTGAGGCAAATCCGGTAACTGGTATTGAGAAGGTTTCTTCTGCTATTGTAACGTCCTTAAAGCGAACTGCCATTTTTTTATCCTATAAATACTATTATTATTAAGTATTTATTGAAACTTTTTTATGACAAATACAAACAATCCACTTTCTAAATATTTTAGACAGATTGCACTTTATACTAATTTGCCCTCAGACGGGGAGTATTATCCATCTGGGGCATTGCAGTTCGACAATGAAAAAGAATTAGCTGTATATCCAATGACTGCTAAAGATGAAATGATGATGAGTACTCCAGATGCATTAATGAATGGAGATTCTACAGTGTCCGTAATTAGATCATGTGTGCCTGGCATTAAAGATCCATGGATGATGCCTGTGTTAGATATCGACACAATAATGATTGCTATCCGCATTGCTACATATGGTGAGCAAATGGAAGTTACTACTGCTATTCCTGACATCGACGAACAGACAACAGTATCTGTGGACTTACGAATTGCTAGTGACCAAATGGATAAAAGACCTTTTGATGGATATGTACCAGCTGGTCCTGTTTCATTTAAAATTAAACCAATGAGTTATAGACAACTTACAAATTTGCAATTAAAGACATATGAACAACAGCGATTGATAACACAGGTAGTTGATTCAGATCTAAATCCTGCTGATAAACAATCAAAATTTTCCGAAATGTTCATGAGTATGACAAACATCACTGTGGCCAACATGCAAGAGTCAATATTGGAAATCACAGCAGATGGACAAAAAGTCACCGACAGAGTATACATAAATGAATTTGTTGACAATATGGATTCAAAGCAGGCAAATCTTATAAAAGACAAATTACAGGCTCAGACCCAATTAGGCAAACTAAAGCCGATTCCAGTATCCACTACCAAAGAACAACAAGAAAAAGGTGCTCCTGAAAAATTTGATGTGCCTGTATCTATGGATAATTCCAATTTTTTCGTATCAAAATCCTGACCCTCTCGCCGTCTGAAATGATAGATTATTTCAAAGAGCTAGACAACACAGTCAGTAATATCAAACATGAACTTGTAAAACTGTGTTGGTATATGAGAGGCGGTTTAGAATATGATTCTGCCTTCATGCTATCACCTAATGATCGAACACACATGGCTGAGGTAGTAAAGGAAAATATTGAAACTGTCAAGAAGACTAATTTACCATTGCTATAAATATTAATATGAAGCTAACTGACCTATTTGAATTTGATCCGAAAATTGCCGGTGCGGCACAGTCGGCAGCTGCCGATATAGGACGAGCCGCTGATGCGTTGAAAGGGCCAATTCCACTTGGTAAAATAGGACAAGAAGTAGACAATATGCGGAATGCATTCAACAAGTATGCCACCCAAAAACAAGGTGACATGACCGGAGTAGAAATATTCACTACGTTTGTGGATGCCAGGAAAAAGAAAAATCCTAGAGATAATATTAACATCGACAGTGCTAAACTTGTAGGTGATGATGGCAAATTCAATGGACAAGAGATTCGGAACATATTCACATCTATAGCAAAGGCTGAAAGAAAAGCGGCAAAGGCAGATTCTAAAGATACCGAGGTAGGACAAAGAGCAAGAGATCGCAGTGCGTTTGCACGTGACGAAAAAGGTGCTAAAATTCCTGATCTAGGTGACGTATAAACTTACAGTATAATTCACATTGAAATCAATATAGCTACTACTATGAAGAACGACTTTGCTCCTACTTCCAAACATGCAGTGTTGAACACCGATCAACGCAGAAATAAAACCAACTATGTGCTACAGAAGATGCTGATGACACATTCTCCCAAAGAGTGTGCTAATTTGCTGTTTGACTTCTTTGAAAAACACACTGATCTAAGACGTGCCGACATAACGTTGAATGATTTCATGCATGATTATGATGCTCACAAAGTGGACAACAAGTAAAGATTGACTTCGTCAATCGCTCTTCGTTTGCACTCGAGCCTTATAATGCCGTTTCCTGATGTAGATCCTTCAGTCATAAGCCAACTATTACGTTGACCTATGTTTCTGATGTGAGTCACATCAATCACTCGCCAGTGTTGTCACCCGTTTGGCTCTTTCCGCTTACCATACACACGTGATTTTTAAGGAGTCTCTCAGTTGGCAGTGACTCCATTGGGGTATTGACTTAATAGACGTCGAGCGATTCGCCGCTGTTGTTACAGAGTAGTTCGCTGTGTTCCGAGACGTTATGTTGCCTAAAAAAATTTTGAAGTGCCTTGAATGCCTTGCACAATTATATTATGTCTTGAATTTATTTGTCGGTATCGATCTGATCCGGAAAGTCTCTATAGAGAAAATGTTGTATGGTCTCGACATCCACCAATTGATTAAAATTGACATGTTTATCGTCGATACTTTTTTCA
>Ga0181411_1001015_pt1 | contig 10350 bp, 4 predicted proteins | sample 34SPOviralmetaG_FD_130114 | JGI IMG/M metagenome (GOLD analysis project Ga0181411, IMG submission 130114) | Marine viral communities from the oligotrophic San Pedro Time Series (SPOT) site, San Pedro Channel, CA, USA - 34 SPOT_SRF_2012-07-09 | ecosystem: Environmental > Aquatic > Marine > Strait...
ATGAGCATTACGGAAGAGCTTCAGGGAAAATGTATAATTTGGGCATCGTACACCCACGATATTCAACGGATACATTCTGCCCTGCGCGACTGCTTTGGGCCCGAAGCAGTCGCACTTTATTACGGGGAGACGCCCCAAGAAGAGCGCCAACGCATCGTTGAGCGCTTTCAAGATCCAGAGGACCGCCTGCGGTTTTTTGTGGGCCAACCAAAGACGGGCGGTTATGGGATTACCCTCACCGCCGCAACGACGGTGATCTACTTCAGCAACAGCTACGATTTAGAGATACGCCTGCAATCAGAGGACAGGGCGCACCGCATCGGCCAGAAGAACACCGTTACCTATATTGATATGGTGTCGCCTGATACACTGGACGAAAAGATCCTTACTGCATTGAAGAGTAAGGTGAACCTTGCTGAAACTGTCTTGGGAGAAGAGGCTCGCCAATGGTTCCAGTAAGCATCTGTTCAATACCTTGAGGCGAATACTTCTGTTGTAAGCTCTGCGGCTGTGGGGCACTTGCGACAGCTTGCTGCATCATTTGCTGTTGCGGAGCATCCTGCGGCATCGTTGGACGCTGCATGGGCCGTGGGCCGTCATACATGACTGGTGGTCTAGCGAGAGGGCGCGTCATTACGGTTTCTGCCGCTTGTACAGGCATTTGCATAAGTGCCGTTTCAGCATCTTCTTGTATTTGATCCTCGTAGTCTACGCCTGTAAATGGCGTTAAAACAGCACGAACATAGGCCTGTGTTTCTGCAAACGGTGGAATGCCTTCATATTTTTCTACCGCGGTAGGGCCTGCATTATATGCGGCTATGCCCTCAACGGGTCCAAACCGCGCTTGCATTTTTTTCAAATACCGTAAACCGCCCACGTAGTTTTCATAAGGATCTGTACGGTCTACACCTACGTCTTCAGCGGTAATCGGCATTAAACCCATCAGACCTATTGCACCTTTATCACTACCCTTACTATGATCCCCACTACTTTCACGCATCATTATGCGTAGAGCAAGATCAGGGTCCACGCCTTCGTTTAAAGCTTCTTTTACGGGATCAAAGCCATAAGTCTTTTTGACTCTAAGCGCCATTTTATCCAAATCTTCTTGTGTTGGAATATAAATCTTAGCTTCGCCGCCCTCGTTCATACGACGGGCAGTCTCGCTCAACGAACCAACGCCCTTGCGCATCTCGCCGCCGTCGGCTTTTTCATCAGTAATTCTAAAAAACCCCGGCCTCATTGGAGGGAAATTTCTTTCATCTGTTGGGGGTTCATCGGATCTGTAAGGTTCAAAACCATAATAATAATTAGATGTTCTCGCTCCAAATTCATCCTGACCTTCTTTGGAGGAGGCCTTTGGACGTTTTACCCTATCTTCATAATTAAGGTCAGAAAAACGCATGTTTTTTCCTGCTTTCAAACCTTTTGTATTTATTATTGCGGGCGTTTGAAATTCACTGGGTAGTAGCTTACTGGTCATTACTTTTACAACTACAGGTATTTCAGGAATACCCATCTGCAACGCTGCGTGAAGACGATGATGCCCTTCGTACAGCAAAACCTCTCCTGTTTTTTTGCTCACGGCAATAGCAATAGGTTCTTTGATGCCTTCGTTATGAATGCTCTCTCGCAAGGTTTCTTGACCAGATTTTGCAAACTCTTCATAATCTGAAGACATTGGGTCATAATAACCGCCGCCCTCTCTTTGGAAAGTACTTACATTGTATTTTATTTGGTTTCCGCGGGGTATAAGTCTGCTTATTTCGCTGGTATCAACATACTCGACGTTAGGATCGTCAAATGCTCGTGGTGGGTTAGAAACTTTCAGGCGCGTTGCAGCGTCCATTACTTTTTTGTTTATTGCCTCGACACTTTCGCCGTCGGCCTCGCCTTCAATTATAATGTTTCGTAACTGTTGCTGCTTCAGCTTTTGCTTTCCAAAGTTAACAAAGTCATCGCCTTCAGTCATTTGAAGATCTGTTGGTTTACGCTCTTCGCGCAAGCCTTTTACTAAATTGTCAAGCTTACGATTCAGGTCTGTATCTTTTTCAACACCACGTAGGTAATCATCAACATCTTCTACAACGGTACGAGCATACGGATATTGAGATATGCCGTTGTCTTTGACCTCTAACAAACCGCGTCGTTTTATTTCTTCTGCAAGCGGGATCATCTGTTCAATGAACTCATCCTCACTGACCATTCTAAAGTCAGTCAAAGCCTGAGATATTTCCTCTAATGACTCATCTGCGGCTTCGGCAATTTGTTTGGGCCCAATATCAGAAATAAGCTCGCGCAAATCCATTTCTGTGGTTGCGTCTAAATCGTATGCAAGTTTTTCAGCGTTCTGAATAGCCTCGTCGTATTCATCCCTTAAAACAGTGTCGTATTTTTCACTCTCTGCACCAGAAAAAATCTCATCCGCGTTGTCGTAAGCCTCTTCCATCTCACGGCGCAAAATCTTCATGTTTTGAGTGAAAATATCTATAGGGTTAGGTACAGGTTTAAGCTTTTTGACCGCCGCAGGAACTTTCTCCAAAGCTTCTGTGATTACGTCTGGAGCAATGGCTGCAATGCCCCCCGTAGCTACCGCGCCTTTCATAAACGCACGGCGGCTAGGATCCGCAACGTCGTCTACCACAGCTTGCGGCGCACCTGTTGGAGTAAGGATATCCAACACAGTAGCTTTTACGGGTTGCTTGGCCAACGCGCCTAAACCCATCATTGCCAATGGAGCAGCGGTTTCAATACCTGCTTCTATCAAAGCGGCTTTGCGTTCTTCCGGACTAAGTTCTGTATCTGCGGCGCGTCCACTAGCCCGCATACCACGTATTATACCTTGAACGGGATCTATAGCAGAAGCAAGGTTCAAGGCCTGACGTCCGGTCTCTTTAAGCTCTGGTGGGATAAAAGAACCAATGCCGCCAGACTTGGTTTTGACCCGTGGGCCGCGATTGGTTTCTACTGGTGCGGGAACGTCAGCCACTATCGTCTCCCTAATGAGACAATGCCTCCAAGATTTCGTCTCAACGGGGCTACAAATACTTGTCTACCCGTCGGTTGCGCTTGTTCCTCTATAATCTCTTCTATTTTAGGAGGTGCGGGCGTTAAAGAATTGTTATCATTGTCTGAATTAAAAATCATAGGGGGATTGGGATTAGCAAATTCTGGAGTTAAGCGCAGGCGTTCCATTAAAGAGGGTACTTCCCCGGCTTGTTCGTTCAAGAATTGTACGGCGGCGGGGTCTAAACTATTTCCAATCGGCACATTTGGTTCAACACGTTGTTTTGAAGAAGGAACTCCGCCGCGAATAAAATTGCCAATCGCGCCTTGGCCTGCAAAATAATCACCAATACCAGACGTACCAATGTTAATGCCCTTTGCCCCTAACCCACGCTCTTGGTCATAGCTACCATAAGGCCTAAAACCAGCAAGATTCGACAAGGATGCAAGGCCTCCTTGAGTTTGAGCAAAAGCATCCGGTTGGTTTTTCTCAGCGTCGAGGTACATTTGTTCAGATACATACGTCCCCGGAGCGCCTGCAAACGCACTTGTGTCACCCGACGAAAACCTAGCCCCGCTTCGTCCGGGTCCGCCACCGTCAATCCTATCAAAAAAGCTTGTATAACCACTACCTTGGTAAGTAGATGGAGACATATTTCCGATATCCGCGCTCGTTACGCCACGGCTTTCGCGATACTGTTGCGCACCACCCGGATTACGGTTTCTTTCCATAGTAGCCGCGGTCCGCGCTTCGTAGTCTTTAGTCGGTGCCTTAGCACCAAAGCCCATTGCCAGATCGTCAAAGAAACCCATCGTCTACTCCATTAAGCTTGCTATGCCGCCGCGACGGAAGGTCCGTGGCCGTTGAACCAACATACCCGATATTGGATCATTTGGGAACAGGGCGGCGTATTGTTGCCGTACCTGTGGATTCGTCCCCGCCCCGCTAGTCATGGGGGGTTGCGGAGCGGGGAGAGCCGCCTGAGTGGTGGGAGTGCCTACAGGCTGCGACTGGTTAGAAGCTTCTTCTCGTGCTTTTAAGAGTTCTCTTGCCCGTTCAAGGGCTGGATTAACTTCTTGTTCAGGTAATTCAATATCTACCTCTTGAGCAGGTTCGCGAATAACGCTTGGTGCGGCCCGTCTAAATGGAGTCGCTACTGCTATAAAACCCTTTTCTATCAATTTCTTGGTGAGAGTTTTAGCAATAGATGCCCTTTCTTTATCAGTTTTTCCCTTTGCCAGCATTGCCGCAAGCAAATCCGGATCTCTAAACATTTCAGACATAACGTCCATTTTTAAAGCTTCGGGAATCTGGTTAAAAACTTTGTTGTAAACGCCTAAAAAAGCTTTGGAACCTGCGCCTGCGGCAACAAGTTGACCCGCCCCTGTATCGCCCGGAATTAACCTTTGCATACTTGAACCCACAGAAGAACCTGCAACGCGCAAATAGAAATCCATCATCGGACCTACAGTTCCAGCAATATCTTCCAAATTAACGTCGCCCTTCGCTGCAAAACTTTCCATTTTTACAAGTTCCGTGGTTAAGGTGCGTAATTTATTTATTTCTGTTGTGGACATAACATCATTTTGTTTCATCCAATCTGCTAAAGAAACGTTTCCTTTTGAATTTCTATGTGGTGCAAAAATTGTATCGAAGAAAGTTCTTGAGCTAAACGTTCTGCTAGATCCCCCGGCCTTAACCATCGCCGCTTCGATGAAAGCTGTCCGTAAACCCTCCATAGCATCTTTTTTTGTGTAAGTTTGATTGCCTACTTGCCATTCATCTGGCGCATTTTTGACTACCTTAAGTAAGTTATCCCAAGACTGTACGGGTTTTTTCTGGTTGTTTGACAACGCGATTGCAGCGGCAGTAGCAGGGTTTTCGGTGGCATCTGGTAACAGATCCATAAAAGATACAGTGCCTTTCAAAGCGTCTCGTGCTTCACGCGCCTTTTGAGCAGTCTCATCCAAAAGGTTTTTTGCAGTTACTGAATTTTCTAAATCAGCTTTTAAAGCGGGCATTGCTTCCAGCAAATCAGCGTTGTTGGAGTTTTCAATCCAACGACGTAATCCTACCGTGCTTATTTCTCCAGTATCTGGATTAAAAGCATTAGCACGAATGTTTCGGATCATTAACTCTAACGTTCCGCGGATATCGGAGGTTGTTTTTACAGCGCCTTCAACTGTTTGCAATACCTCTGGATACTGTGACAAACTTTTGCGATTATTGCTTAACCAACGGTTTAAACGCGCTGTATTCATTAGACCAGTTTCTTCATCACGCGAGTATTTCATTGCACGATTAAGAGTTCGGGTTAGATTTGGATCCCCGCGCTGTTCAGCTAACGTTGTAAAAGCTTGGGTTAATTCAAACTGACCAATCATATCTAATTGTTTTGTTCTCATTGACCCCGCGTCCGCGGAAAAAATCTTTTGAGCAACCTGATCCGGAAGAATCTTTATGCGGCCTGTCTTTTCATCAGCAAGTAAGTCGTTGGCAAAGGTTCGTGTAAAAGCATCGTTCAAAGCTCTGGAGTAAGCACGAGCCGTATTATAGGCCGCGTCATCTGTATCGGCGGCGTCTAAATCATCCATAAGACTACGCGCAAAGCCAAACGCTATATTTGCTCCGTTTGAATCCCCTTGAGCGTTAAGCTTCTTCCCAATATTTATAGAAGTGCTGTACATGTCAAAGATTTCATTTGCGGTTATTCCCCCAACTTCATTGGCGACGTCTGGACCCGCACCTTCTTCCAAAGTTCCGCGAGAAAAAGCCGTCTGAAGTCGCGCTCGTTGCAAATCCGCGGCACGATCAATAGTAAGCGCCATTCTTTGAACCATTCTTGGATCATCGTAATCACGAGAACGTGTGCGATAGTACTGAGATTCTTGCCGCAAAAATTCAACCGCTTCATCGGGATCCATTTCGCGGGCTCTTTCAAGAAGACCTTCAACACGAGTTCGGTCATCATCCATTAGCTGACCTAAACTTTCTTCATATCTCCCTAAAGCACGGCTTTCGTCCGCGGACATGTCCAAGTCAGCCCGAAGTTCCGCATCTATTTCTGCGTCATCTAAAAGCCCTAACTCTTCTTGTTTTCTTTTGTAAAACCTAAAAATAGGTGTTAACTCACCAGACAAAGCGTCTTTAGCTTCTTTTGTGGTAGGTAAACGGTTATCCAAAAATTCAACAAACATTGGACGGTCTATTTCGTTACCGTCAAGATCTGTAAAAGTATCAATCACAAATCCACGGTTCACGCCTCTCCACAAACGTTTTTCGTTTACGCGAGCCGCGGCCAAACGCTCTGCTAAAATTCCTTGAAAAGCTTCTCCTAACTGAGCTAGCCTTGAATCTGGACTGCCTATTGCCTCAAAAGCGTCAAATAATTTCCTTGAAGCCTTTGCGAGATCCCCAGAAAGTTCGTTTTCAAAAATGGCTTGGGCAAAAACAGCGCCTTCCTGAATTGCTTCAGGGGAATCACTTGCATACAAGGCCGTAATAGCATTTCTAAGAGCCCTTGTTGCCGTGACATTAGCAGAAGCTCTTTCTTTCCCAACCCCAGCACCCGCTGTTTTTTCTAATGCTTTTTCTAATGCTAAAATTGCAGGAGAACCTGATTTCAACCCTGCGGTTAAATTAATTGGTTGGTCATTTTCGTCTACCAAAAGATCAGTAAATTCTTGAGATGCCAAGCGTTTGATTATTTCTTCAGGATCTTCCCCTGCTTCTTCGATTGTTTCTAAAATATAGTTAGTAGCTTGACGTTTTCTTTCATCCCCTAGATATTGTATGGCTTCGCCAACTCTACCTTCTTTAACCGCTCGCACACCTTTGGGAATAAGCTTTAAACCATTAACAAGGCGTGTTCCGAAAAGGTCTGCAATAACAGAGAAAGAAAGCCCTCCGCCCATTTCCATCGCAAGCCTTGGGAACATTTGACCGGGATAAGCTTTTTCTGCGCCGTAAGCTCCTGCTACGGAACCTGCTCCAGCAATTCCCTCAAAAGCGCCAAATGTAAAAGGGGCGGCTCTTGCGGTGCCCCCCATTCTGCCTACAGATTTTTCTAAAAAATCTACGGCGCTAGTTGAAATAGATTTTTGACCCCCAAGCGTTTTTCTGGCAAGTTCAACTCCAAAATTAAGTTGTTTTTTGAGCATAAAGGGCATTGCGCCAAACGCTAAAACCCCTGTACCTGTTCTACCCGCCTCATATTTTTCACGATGAAAAGGGTAAATAATTGGTTCATCGGTAACTTTTTCAGCAATTTCATCACCAATCATATAACCTGCCATGCCTGTTATACTGCCTAAAACTAGCGGAACGCCTATGCGAATCGCAGCAGTGACGGGTGTGGTTGGAGGAACGCCTGAAACAAGCGTTTGCCCTAACGAAAAACCGCCCATAAAAGTCGGTACGGATAGCGCAGTAGGAATGGCCTCTCTCTTCATTCCTTGCAAAATTGTTCCGATTTGAATGGGATTCCCGTCCAGATCCTCAGACAAAAGTTGAATTATTTCTTGGTCTGGTACACCTGCGTTACGATACTCTTCGTAAGTCATTTCTGTACCAAAGCCACTATTGAACGTATCTATCATACCTTTGGCAACACGCGCCTCAACGGTGGCTTCTGGTACGTCTTCGTCGCCCATCCCATAAGCTTGGAACAAAGAAGTAAGATCGTCTTGAGAAAAAATTAGTTTTGGTTGTTCTTCCGCCATATTAATTTCCCGAAGGCCCCGTGTCCTGTTGTTTGTCTAGTGCAGAATCCAAAGATTTCTGCAAAATATCTTTTGCCGCATCAAAAGAATTGTCGCTAGTATTAGCAAAGATAGTTTCAGCGGGCCCTAATAAATCGTTCAAACGTTCAATCTCAAAGAGTTTTTGGTTAAACGTAGCCATTTGAGCGGAGTCTATAGGATCTCCACTGGCTATTTTGGTTAAGATACGTTCTTTTTCAAAATTAATTTCTTTGCGGAGAAGAAGAAGTTTACGAGCTTCCGTTTCAGGGTTTCGAAGCAAGGGCTGTTCGTTTGGAAACAATTGTTCTAGAGTTGTTTGTTCCGCAACCGCAAATCTTGGATTTTGTGCAAGTGCAGATCGACCAAGAACGCGAACCATACGAACAAACTGACGAGCGTCTTGGGTTTCTATAGCAAGGTCTGCCCCTGTAATTCCACCAACTACGGCATCAATTCCTGCGTAAACTTTACTCCAGAACCCTGTACCAGTCCTTGCAGACTCATATGCGTTTTTAACTAAAGCTTTTTCTTCTGCGGTGCCTTCAAAATTTTCAATAATGGATAGATCCATTTCTTCTAAAGCTTTTATTGCAGAGGCTCGCATCCGTTCGGTTTTGTTTATTTGATACGCAACGGTATCACTAATCGGCATTGCTCCACCGGGCACTGTTTGAGATACACCTTCTTGATCTACATACGTCTTTCCGCCATCGTAGCTAGTAAATACACCCTTCTCTGGTATCAAGTAACCTTTCGGGGTTACACTTTCTGTGCCTAAGTTTTGAACTTTTCCAGAGCGACCGTTTTCTAGTGCGTTGTTTACTTTTTCTAGTAATTTTTGTCCCGATTTTGAGTTAAGATCACTTACTACAGATTGTTGCTTTCCAGATTCGTCAACGTAAGAGAATACTTTCATTTTTCGATCTGGAACTTCAGGATCACCCAACGTGGCTAAAGGCTTAGTATTTCCCGCCGCGAGTTGAGTTGTATCAAACACAACAAGCTGACCGTCCGCATTTTGTCTGATTACAATGTTGTCACTCTTCTTGACTGTTTCAGCCAATATCCTAAGTTCTTTTTCTTCCTGTATGGCATTACGATAAGCCGTTCCATCAGTTGACCAACTTTCTGATGTAATCAACTCTTGAATTTTTGGAGCGCCCTTTGAAAAGGTTTTGACGTCCTTGCCGTCAATAGAATACAAAGTCACTAATTCAGTGGCGTCTATATAAGGTTGCACTTTATCGCGGTGTTTTGACAACTGAGATTTTGTTAAATACAGATTTTGCCCCGGAGAAAGAGTTGTTGCGGTTCCGTCCGGGTTTGTAACGGTAAACGCGTTTTGAACTGTAACAAACTCAGTGTCTTCACCCGTTACACCTTGTTTTAAAATTAACGCCTGTTTTTCAATAAAAGGTGCAATGGTTTTTGCATTGTAAAACTCTTGTCCATCGGCCACCGCTGCATTTGCTAATGCCCTTACTTTTGCAGCATAATCTGGAGAATAAAGATCTACTGAACCCAAAAGTTTTGGAAGCCCGTCCTTGTCAACGGTATAAAAATCTTCAAACTCCTTTTTTTGAGGTTTGTTCTTAGCTTCCGCCACAGCTAATGCTTGAGCAGAAGCCGCTTTTTGAGCTTGTTCTGTTTGAGCTTGCCCAATTGATGTTTGTAGAGCCGCGGTCCGCGTTTGAAGATCTTGAGCCTCTTGCGCTTTCTTTGCGGCTAAAACATCTTTACCCGCCTGTTGAAAACCTCCGACAACGTTGGAACGTGTTGCTGCATTAGCTAATCTTTCCGCAATTGTGTTACCTTGCGTCTCTCCCGCAAAGGCCAAACCAAAGTTGGCAAGGTTAAACATAGCATCGGATCGGGCGCTTTGACGATCTCGTTCTAATTGCGCTGCCCGCTCCTCCGCTGTTCCTGTAATTTCTTCAAACAGAGGCTGGAATTGCGGGAGCATTTCTCTTGCTCGCTTAGGAACACTACTGTTCCCAGTAGGAGGGGTTCCTTGTGCAAAGTGACGGACCTCTACGGGCCCACCCTGCCTAAAATTTTGGGGTGGTGTGTTTCCCGCCCCCTGCATCATTAAACCGCCCAACCCTTGGTCCATGCCTTGATCCATCTGCGTGTCGCCCGCAACCCTCTGCATCAACTCGCCAATGCCGCTGTCCATCGCCCCTTGCTCTGTCATCATAATGGCAGGCTGGGTCAAAGCCAAAACGGACTCTGGCGTCTGGGCCGCGTCCCGTTCTCCAACAAAGTTAGCAAGCTCCTGATACCGCGCTTCAAGAGGTGCAATGTTGCCTCGCAAACCATCAATAGCCGACTTTACATCTGTAGCAGCGTCTATGTTGTTAAGAGTTTCGGAAGAAACGGCCTCTCCCATTTGCTGACCTTGCGCTTGTGCTTGTTGCGCGGGATCCGGTTGCTGCATCATATCCTGTGGCATAGGCTGCGCTGGACCGCCCATCTGACGAAACAAAGGCCGATCCATTACGCCGCCCATCGCTTTCCCTAATATCTTTTTCTGCACATCTTGAGGCAGTGATCTAAAACCTTCGTTCATTTAAAAAATCCCCGCTTCTTTTGCGCCACTGG
>Ga0181411_1001016_pt1 | contig 10345 bp, 9 predicted proteins | sample 34SPOviralmetaG_FD_130114 | JGI IMG/M metagenome (GOLD analysis project Ga0181411, IMG submission 130114) | Marine viral communities from the oligotrophic San Pedro Time Series (SPOT) site, San Pedro Channel, CA, USA - 34 SPOT_SRF_2012-07-09 | ecosystem: Environmental > Aquatic > Marine > Strait...
AAATAACTTCTAATGCTTCATTTACCTTTTTAGATGGCGTTGCAAGTGGTGGTACAAGTGCTATTACATTTAAAGTTCAAATTGCTTCTAGAAATGGTGGGACAGTTTATATGAATAGATCTAGAAACTTTTCTAACGATGCCTCTCAAGCAAGTGGTATATCTTCATTAATTGTACAAGAAATTTATCAGTAATTTGTCGTATACAATGCATGAAATTAATTAACTATTTAAAATATTTATTAGACAAACAAGGATTACCAGAGGAAACAAAAAAAATAGTAGAATAATGTATACAAATCGTTTACTCCAATCAGTACAAGTAGCCCTTGAGAATAAAACTCAAAGAAGTGCTATATTGGCTATGGATGAGGTTGCGGATTACTGCATAAAAAATGTAAACGAAAAATTATTTAAAGATTGGAGCCAAGAAATGATACGCCTTATGGTAGCTTACCATTGGGCAAAAAAAACATTAATTGTTAGTTACGATGAAGGTAACCATGTTAATGGTTTATTTATGTGGTATAATTGTAATGAGGACGATGGATGGGATTTTATAACTAATTGGGAAGAAGATAAAGAAGATGGAGACGCTATATTCCTAGCATTTATATCTGCTGATAGTATGGACATTGTAAAAGAAAATATGAATCGTTTTGTTTCTATGCAACCTGATCTATTGTCAAAAAAATTAATTGCTTTTCGTTTAAAAAATGGAATTCATACTAAAATGAACTACAATAACAGAATATTTAAAAAAATACTAAAAAGTTAAATTATGGGATCACCATCAACACCTCCACCCCCTGAACCATTTGATGCGGCAAAAGCCACAGGAGAATATTTCTTTGGACAAGACTTTAGTGATTTTGATGGTATTCTTGATGACAGGTTACAGCAAAGATTTATTGATGCTGAAAGAAAGTATGGACCTGAATATGCAGACATTCAGTTAAATAATATCCGCACTATGGCGGAAGGAACTGATGGAGACGGTGGAATATTTGGTATTTTAAGAGATGAAGCAGTAAAATCAGGAGATTTACAGAGGTCAGAATTAGGTAAACAAAGAGCAGATGATTTAACTGCTGTTCAACAGTTAGCTCCTCAAATTGTTGATGCTTTTAGGGGTGCTGACGAAGAAAGCACAGCTATAGCTGAAACCGCTGACAAAAGAATTGGTCAAGGTACTGGTATTGGGGCATTAGGACAAAATTTAATTGGAAGTCAGTTAGGTGCGGCAGGAGCAGAAGAACAAGCAATAAGGCAAAGAGGATTAGCAGATATTACTGCTGGTCGTGAGGCGGCTAGTGCAACTGAACAAGCATTACAATCACAAGGTTTTTCTAATTTAAATGCTCAACGAGAAGGTGCCAGCACAGGAGAACAAGCATTACAAGCTCAAGGATTAGCTGGTTTAGGTTCTCAGGTAGCAGGTGCTAGTTCAGCAGAACAACAACTACAAGCTTTGGCAATGAGCCAAAGTGCTCTTGGTTCAACACCACAAGAAGCACTTCTTGCACAACAAGGCATGGAAGGCTTACAATCAACTGGTGAGCTTTCAGCACTAGAAAACATAAGACTTACTGATTCAATAAGAGAAGGTTCTTTAGCGAGAGGTAGGGAAATGGATACTAGCTCTATAGCCGCTGAAGCTAGGGGTCGCTTTTCTGAAGAGTTAAATAAAAAAGAAAGAGAAAGAGCAATTGGTTCTCAGTTACTTGGTCAGAGTGATCAAATGCGTCAACAAAGGTTATCTCAAGGTGCTAGTGCTCTTACTGGCGTAGATGCTCTTTCTGCACAACGCAGAGCCGAACAAATGCAAAGGCAACAATTTGGTGCACAGAATATAGGCGCAACAGAAGCTTTTTCGGCTCAACGAAGGGCTGAACAAATGCAAAGGCAAGGATTCGGTGCACAAAGTTTAGGTCAAGTTAGCAGTATAGAAGCTCAACGAAGAGCAGAAGAAATGGCAAGACAAGGTATGGGTACTCAAACATTGGGTGCATCCGCTGGTCTTTCAGCACAGAGAAGGGCTGAACTAATTCGTCAACAACAACTAGGAGCAGGATTAGTAGGAGCTGAAGATAGCATACAGTCAGGTCGTTTAGGTCAGGCTTTTCAGATGAATAGAAACCTAGCAGGGGATCTTGGTTCTACTATACTTGGAAGACCTTCTCAATCTATACCACTAGGTCAAAGTATTTTGGGTTCCGCTACACAGGGAGCAAATAATCTTGGAGGTCAACTATTTGATCAAAATGCAGGAATTAATATAGGTCTTCAACAAAGAGGACAAGATTTAAATTATCAATCATCTATTTACGAAGGACAAGCAGGGCAATCAGCAGGTTTGTTTGGTGCTTTGGGTTCTATTGGTGGTGGATTAGCTCAGGGGGCAGGTGCTGCTGGTAGTTTTGGTGCTCTTTTATGTTGGGTAGCCCGTGAAGTTTATGGTGAAGATAATCCAAAATGGTTACTATTTAGAAACTGGATGTTATGCGATGCTCCTAGTTGGTTTAGAAATATATATATTAAATATGGAGAACGCTTTGCTAAATTTATATCTAATAAACCTTTATTAAAAAATATTATTCGTTCATGGATGAATACAAAAATTAAATAATATGGCAACTTTAAGAGGATCAAGAATTAGACCAGAACTAGCTAATGCTGACTTTAGCGGAATAGCTAGGGGTGGTCGTATACAAGGACAAGCCCTTGCTAATTTAGGAGAAGATATTGCTGGTGGTATAAAAAAATACAGAATTAACAAAGAAGAGCTTGGAAAAAATATAGCAAAAAATGATGCTATAATAGCTTCTAATCAAGATATACTAGCTTCTATAGAACAATCTGGTGAAGAAAATACTCCAAATGGAGTAGCCAAAGCTATTAAGGCTCGCCAAAACGGAACATTTACTAATCAAAATGAGGCAATACTTGCGTCTTATCTTGAAACCCTTCAAGAACAAAAACAAGCAGAGACTAAGGCAGAAAATGTTCGCCTAAATCAAGAAATACTTCAATCACAAGTTGATGAAGTTAAAAGACAAGAAACATTAAGAGATCAGCGTAAAAAGTTTGATAAATTAATTCTTGATGAAGTTAAAAATAGAGCAGAGGGTGACGAAAAAATTAATTTAGATATGTTAAATGGAGTAATGTTAAATGCTATTGATGCAGGCATTCCTTCAAGTGTTATTAACGAAGGAAGAAAATTCTACACAGAAGGTGTTCTTAATGAAATGTCCGTTAGAGAAAAGCAGGCAGATATAAATCAGAAAGAAGCACAAACTAATTTAACAGTAGAACAAATTGATAAAGCAACTGCAGAAACAAATAAATTAGAAGCAGAACTTACAGCGTTAAATCAATCCAACGCAGACATTAGTGGAAATCAAATACTTCTTAATGGTGCTCTTCAAGTAGCGGCTGAAAAACGAGCTGCTGGAAATCCATTTACAACTGCTCAATTTATTTCAGCTCTAAGAGGCAATGGATATATATTTAGGTCATCGGAAGACATTGAAAATCTTCTAAAGGGGTTTGGAACAGAATTATTAATTACTGAAGAAGATAAAAAAGTTATTGATGATAGCATTATTCAAGAACAAAAAGACCTAAAGCAATCATTTGATGACTTTGGCATTATAAATAATGCTGCCAAAAACATTATAACTAAAATGGGTAGTTCGGGATTCTTTGGAAATATTGGAGACAGCTTTACTGGAAATCAAGCTGGATTGTTTGGTACAGGTTGGATTAGATTTGGAAATGATGCAAATGAACTAGAAGCACAACTAGAGACAATTCAAGCTACTATCGGATTTAAAAAATTGCATAAAATGCGTCAAGATTCTCCAACTGGAGGAGCACTAGGAAATGTTTCTAACATTGAAAATAGGTTGTTGCAATCTACATCAGGTGCTCTTGCAGGAATTTTACAAATGGGAGAAGCACAAGGTAAAAAAGCTTTAGTTGATTTTATGTACAATCAAGCTAGAGTTGTAAATAGACAATACGAATACTTTGTAAAAAAATATGGTCAAGAAGAAGCTACTAGAATGTCAGGATTCACACCTGATTCAATCAAAGCAGTTCAAGACCAACTAGATGAATTTGAAAAATTGCCAGACAATCAATCCACTATAAGAATATTGGGTGGGGGTTGGAGAAGTGTTTCTGCACTAATCAACGAAAAATATGGAGAACCAACGCCCCAACCACCAACACCCCAACCACCAACGCCACCACCACCTGTTGCTAGGGCAGTTGAAGCTACACAATTAAACCCAGATGAATTGCAATCTTTTCAAGCATCTCAAAATTTACCTGATTTTACACCTACTGGTGCTTCTAAAAATCTAGCAAGTCAACCATCTGTTACTGTTGGTAATAACTATACTATTTTGAGTGTGGAGGGAGATTAAAGTGGCAATATACAAAGTAAAAGACAATGAAACAGGAAATATATTCCGTATAAATAAACAAGGTGAGTTTACGGAATTTGATTTTTTAGATGCTAAAAAAAGAGAAACTGAAAGAGCTTATTCAGATGTTGTAACTTCTGATAATTATCGCAAGCAGGGAATGTACGATGAAATATCGTTGCCTACAGAAGAAGCTCAAAAACAATTACAAAGAGGTTTAGCATTATTGTTAAATACAAATGTAAACAATGTTAATGTGTCAGAAAGCCCTTTAGGGCATTTTGAAAGATTGGGATTAGGCTTGCGATCTGATGCCGATGAAAAAGTTCAAGCCCTAAAACAAGAATACGCTACTAGAACAAATCCAGACCCTGTTAAGATAGTAGTAATTGATAATCAGCCTCGTCTAATGCTTGAGCAAAGAGATGAAAATGATCAACCTATTTATAATTTAATTGATGAAGAGGGATTTAGCTTTGGGGATTTGTCAGATTTTAGCAGAGAAATTATACCAACTATCGCTAGTGTTATTGCTTCTGTAGGAGCTGCAAAATTTACTGGTGGCACTTCTCTTGCTCTTGGGTATGCACAAATAGGAAAATTAGCTTTAGCAGGAGGCATAGGTTATGGCTTAAGTAAGCAAGCTCAGGACATGGCAGTTAAAGGATTTGATGATATTTTAAAACAAAATGACTTTAATTTAAAAGAATACGCCAAATACTCTGGTAGACAAGCTGTTCAAAATGCAAAAGAATCAGCCCTAGTAACTGCTGTTGATGCAGTAACTATGAAAACCCTTGGGTTAGTAACTTCAAGATTTGGAAAAGGCGGTAGCCCTGCATCTCAAAATTTAAGAGAAGCAGGAGAAAGACTAATGCTAAAGTATTCTGATAGTATGTCAGAAGGTTCAAATATTAATATTTTAAGACCTACTGCTACTGGTGGGGAAAGGGTAGCAAAGAAAGAAAGAACAGCATTGTTATCATCAAAGTTAATACAAAATGCTTATGCTAGAAATGCTGACTCAGTAAACGAAATATTAAATATTTTAAAAACTGGTGATCCTAACTTGCTTGAACAAGCAATACAAAATGCTGCAAAAAATTTAGATACAGAAAAGGTTTTAGCAAAAGAAGCAATTGATAATGTTGATAATCAATTACACCAAGCTATTGATTTAGCTTATCAAGACTTAGCTAGAAGAAACGGAGTAAATGGTTTGTTTGATGGAAATACAGCATTTGAACCAGTAAGATTATCCTTTCTTAAAAATCAAAGACTTGCTACCAATTCTAAAAATAAAGCATATAGAGAATTTCATAGACTTGCACGAGAACAAGGTACTGCATTTGATGGAGCTGACATAATCACAAGCATGAAAAGAACCCTTGCTAAATTTAAAGGGGGTACTACTGAAAATTTTCAAAATGATTTTGTTGCTATTCTTAATTCAAATATAAAAACAAATTTAAGAAAGGTTGATGACCTTAGTGAAGGAGTTGTTAACAGAGGAACAGTTAAATTAAATACTAGACAGCTCCAAAAAATGATTGAATCCTTTGATCAAAAAGCTGGATACGGATTAAAAAGCAATCAAAAATCCCCTGATCAAGTTCTGGCTGAAATGTTAGCAAGCACTTTGAGAAAAACAAGGGACAAGTCCTTTATATCAAAAAATAGACCAATAAATGATGCAGGAAAAGCTTTGGTAGAAGCTAACTCAATTTATAATGACCTTTATTTACCTTACTTAAGGGTTGCAAAAGGACATGTACAACAAACAAAACTAGGAAGTACAGTTGCCAATAAGCAATATTTGTATCAAGGAAATCAAGTGTTGGACGATGTGTTGTCTCTAGGGGACGATGGGATAACGGACTTCTTGTCTAGGTTCGGTGCAGGTGCTGAAAGGGATTCAGCATTGCAGGTTCTTAGAAGCAGGTTTCTTCAAAGAAATGGATTTGATGGCAATATTCATATAGGTGCAGGTAAAAAGCTTAGATTTGATACTGAGAGCGTAAGAGCACTATATGGAGAAAGATTACCTAACGGTAAATTAATTAGATCAAGCAAGAATGAGGAATTGCTTAAGTCCAAACTATTTGCGTTTGAAAGATTAAATAAAATAAGCGGAACAAAAATAATTGAATTAGATGAATTAGCTGTAGAAAAACTCTTTCTTGGATCTGATAAAGCTCAAGTTAAAGGGGTTTCCGATGAGTTAGCTAATTTGGTTAATGTTAAAAAACAGAATGCTGATATATTAGAAAACAACATTTTAGAAATTACCCAAAAAGGTGAGCTTGCTAAAAGTCCAGACGCTTATGTAAAGGTACTTCTTGGGTCGAAGAATACCGCACAAGTAAAAGAAGTTATGAGAATTGTTAAAGAGCTCCCAGAGGAGCTACAGGACTCAATAAGAACATCTTACATTGACGAGTTACTAAGACTCTCTAGCCCAGAGGGAAAAGGTGCCATTACTTCAACTTCTGGCGATTTACCAATAGCTGACGGAAACAAATTATTAGAGTACCTTTCAAAAAACACTACGACTGGCACAAACTCAAGGATAGTTCTGGGAAACGACATAGTAAGTGATTTAACTGACTCAGCCAGAATACTTAGATATTCTTTTGATCCAAAGGGTGCTCCTTCACCACTAACATCTGGGGGCGTTATAACTACAAATGGAATTACTTGGGTCGCAGGTGGAGTAGCTCAGTCCTTGGGAAGAAAGCTATATGGAGTTTCAGCAACTCAAGGTTGGCTAAGACCATTGCTTACAAAGTCTTCAACAGAGGAGATGATCTACAGGCAAAAAAGCCTTTTTCCATATGTAATGACAACTTCTAAAACTCTTCATAACTTTGCCGCTAATTACAGCACTAACCCAATGCTTGCGAAGGAATGGGGTATGGAAATGATTAAGATAAAAAACAGCGTGGACAAGGAGCAACAAGAAATAGCTCAAGAACAAAATCAACCAGTTCCAATGCAATAAAAAACCCTACCCCCTAAAGGGTAGGGCTAACAAGGGATCAAACGGAGAGTAAGAAACAACTCTCTGCCATGGATTACTCCTACAGCTTACCTTGTTAAATTTATAGTAGTAATTGTATTGCGTTTGTCAATAGGGGGGTACCCCTTTTTTTTGACCTTTTTCCATCCTTTTGCTCTTTGGGAATGTTTCCATCCATTTTTATCTATTCCCCATCCAGATATACTACCTATCTTGTGATACTGGCATAACTCTTTTCGTATTATTTTTCCAAGCTTTGATGCTTCTCTAATCTGTATTGAAACGGAGCAATTATATTTGTCGTTGAGTAATTCTATAAACCCTTTGGGGGTTATGTTCATAATCTCTCTAAGATTTTTAGTAATACTTTTAAAATGCTTAGATGGTCTTCTTCCTTTTCCTTTGTTAGACATTATTCGAACCTCCCTATGCAATGATAAAACCTAAACAGAGAACCAATGTCCCTTTCCCCTTCTCTATTCTTGGCAATCTTGTAGACCATCTCAGTATAGTCACCTTTATGATCCCTGCTCTTTGATGACTCAAAGTCCCCTTGAGAGGGGTATATAAGTACAACTACATCCGCATCATTCTCAATGTCCCCAGAATCCTTTAAATCGTACAGGCTAAGACCAGTATCCCTTTTAGCTCCCTCACGGTTGACTTGGGCTAGAAGAATTATCCCTACATCCAGTTCAAGGGCTAGTTGTTTGATTCGGTGAGATATATTTGATATACCCTCAGTCTTACTCATTCTCTTGGAATCAAATGGTATCAGTTGCAGGTAATCTATAACCAGTAGCTTAACGCCAAAGTTCTTGACCATCTTCCTAGCTTGTGACGCTAGATCATCTGAACTCTTTACATGGTGAGATGTAAATATAGGTAGATCAGATAGCTTGCTAGTAAACTCCTTGAACAGTACAGCCCTTTGCTGACCATCTGCTGTAGCGTCAATGGTGGTATAATTAATTCCAGATAAAGTCTGTGCCATACGCTTTGTAAGCTGTTTCTTGGGCATCTCAAGCGAAAATATACCTACCCCCTTCTTTTGCCTGTAAGAGGCACTCAGAGCTATGTTAAGGGCTAAAGCTGACTTGCCGCAAGAGGTTGGGGCGGCTACTGTGACCACTTCCCCACTAGCTATACCCCCACTACCCAACATATCGTCTAATCTGCCTATATTAGTGGTTATCACATCCAATAGGCACTCTCCCCTTAGTTTAGCCTCAATCTCCGCATCTAGCTCATCTGAGGCTGAAGAAAGGCATAACTCTTCGGAGTTGTACTTTGACCTTTCTTCTAAGTCACTCTGAATCTGCAAAGATATATCGCTTGATTCAATTGATTCTGATTCAGCTCTCTCCCTAGCTAATCTACATATCCGTATAATCTTTCTTAGATTTGATTTTTCCGCAATTGTATTAGCACAGTACAGAAAGTCTAGTGGAGTTGTAATGTTGTCCATTACATACATTAGACCAGTTGCTCCACCTATTTCATCAACTCCATTAACAGTCTTTAACTGCTCCATCATTGATGTTTCGTTTAACGGTCTTTCGTCCGAAGAAATCTTTTTTATGCAATCAAACAGTATCTTGTTCTTGTGAACATAGAAATCGTCCGAGTCCAGAATTTGGCTGATGCTATCGTAGTGGGTAGAATCACCTGCATCTATACAAGTGGCTATAACCTTTTGTTCAGCCTCTTCATTGCTTGGTATCTTTGCTTCCCTTGTCTCTATCATTTTCGTTTTGTGTTTCTTTTATTTGTTTAATAATCTGTTCAAGAGATTTTAAGTATATCTTTATTTCCCTTTTGTCGGCTGATTCGTTAGCCTTGGACAAAATCCTTAAAGCCATACTAGTTAACTCTTCTATTATATATTTCATTTTAAGAAAAAAAAGGACGCACCAGATTTACTGGATACGCCCTTGTCCCTATACTATAAATTTAAAACGGTTCGCTATCGTTAACTGGAACGCTTGGCTCCTTTATCGTTATCGAAGATGATAAGCTTGGTTGCTTTTCATCTGGGGCATAGTTCAAAGCTAGACTTAGCATGGGCTGACCATTCTTTGTTTGCTTCTTCCATCCGTTTATGTAGTACAGACCTGCTTTATCGACAGTAATTTTGCCGTTGTAGTCTGGGTGGGTTTCCTTCTCTTTGCGGTCGTTAATAAACAATCCGCCACTATTTATGTATGTTGTATCACTCATAATTAAAAATCTAATTGTGGTTTTGCTTTAGGGGAAGCCTCCTTGCCATGCGTATTAGTAGCATCTGGATCCTTTGTATCGTCAATAGCAAACAACCCATTAAGAGCATATTTCCTAGCGTATGAACTAGCTGAACCAGTTATTTGGGCATCGTCCATTCCTTTTTTAGTCTCAGCTTCCCTAGCGAATCCTTGTACTTGTATAGAGTAATCTGATTCTGATTCAGCTAGTACTGCTGTGGCTTTTACATATACTCTTCCCTCTACCCCAACAATGTCGTCAGAGATTACTAGAGTACATCCGTTGGAACTAAGCAATGGTTTTACTGCTGTTAATATGTCTTCAGCGGATCGGTAACTGTACCCTCCGAACTTGTTTGTCTGCCCCTTTGGAGCCTTAAGAGATGCTTGTATCCCTTGGAGTTTTGTATGTATGGTTTTGTTTTTTGTTTCGTTATTCATATTTGGTTTTTGTTAGTTTACGAAAAAGTTTTGAACGGTGGTTAGAGTTACTGCACTCATTTAGTTCTTCTTTAGTCGCCCCTATGTCAACCAAAGTGTCAACTTGTTCTTCACTTGTCAATCTATTTTTAAATCTTTTTGTCAATTGGTTGAGCCCAACATGGTGTAACTGGTTGGTATTAGAATGCTTTAGATAGAATGAAATGCACT
>Ga0181411_1001017_pt1 | contig 10344 bp, 14 predicted proteins | sample 34SPOviralmetaG_FD_130114 | JGI IMG/M metagenome (GOLD analysis project Ga0181411, IMG submission 130114) | Marine viral communities from the oligotrophic San Pedro Time Series (SPOT) site, San Pedro Channel, CA, USA - 34 SPOT_SRF_2012-07-09 | ecosystem: Environmental > Aquatic > Marine > Strait...
ATTTGCTGTTTTATTATCATTTAAATTACAAAATAAACTTAAAGGAGTAGGACAAATTGTTGAATGGAGTATTAGAGATGAATCTTTACATTCAAATGCTGGATGTTGGTTATTTAGAACATTACTAAAAGAACACCCAGAATATGATACACCTGAATTGAAGGCACAGATAGAAGAAGCAGCTAAATTATCTTTAAAGTTAGAATTAGATTTTATAAATAAAGTATATGAAATGGGTGATTTAGAAGGTTGCACTAAATATGATTTAGTATCATTTATTAAACATAGATTAAATACAAAAATGGGAGATTTAGGTTATGGTCCTGTAGTAAATGGTATAGATGAAGAAGCAGTACAAAGAATGAGTTGGTTTGATAATTTATCAGCTGGAAAACAACATACAGATTTCTTTGCAAATAGAGTTACTAATTATTCAAAAGGTGTTCAAAATTGGGATGCTGGCGCATTATTTTAAAATATGGAAAACAACGCACTACAAGTAGATTATACAAATTGGGAAGCTGGAAAACAGTATCCTGAATGGATGGATGAAATTTCTTTAGCAACAGTATCAAAGGGATACTTATTACCTGGGGAAACAGTAAAAATAGCTTATAGAAGAGTAGCAAATGCTGCAGCTAATAGACTAAAAAAACCAGAATTATCAAATAAATTTTTTAAATTATTTTGGAATGGTTGGGTTGGATTAGCATCTCCTGTATTATCAAATATGGGTACTGATCGTGGTTTACCTATTTCTTGTTTTGGTGTTGATACACCCGATTCTATACGTGGAATTGGTTTAACTAACGCGGAACTAATGAAATTAACAGCATCCGGTGGGGGTGTAGGTATTTCATTATCCCGTATTAGAGAACGCGGAACTGGAATATCAGGTAATGGTAAAAGTGAAGGTGTAGTACCATGGGCTAAAATATATGATTCTGCAATAATTGCTACTAACCAAGGAAATGTTCGTAGAGGAGCGGCATCTGTAAACTTAGATATTAATCATGGGGATATTAATGAATTTTTACAAATTAGAAGACCTAAAGGAGACCCTAATAGACAATGTTTAAACTTACATCAATGTGTAGTGGTTGATGATTTTTTTATGCGTAAGCTAGAAGCTAGGGACCCAGATGCCTTAAATACTTGGGCAACTATTTTAAAATCTAGAATGGAAACAGGTGAGCCTTATATCATGTATAAGGATAATGTAAATAAAGATAACCCAATTGCTTATAGATTAAATAATTTAGATGTAACAATGACAAATATTTGTTCAGAAATTACATTATTTACAGATGAAGAACATTCATTTATTTGCTGTTTATCTTCCATGAATTTAGCAAAACATGATGAATGGAAAGACACAGATGCAGTTGAATTAGCAACTTGGTTTTTGGATGGAGTAATGCAAGAATTTATAGATAAATCTAGTGGTAGAGAATCTTTAAAAAGAACTCATAAACATGCTTCTAAAGGTAGAGCTTTAGGTTTAGGTGTAATGGGGTGGCATACATTTTTACAACAAAAGGGATTACCTTTTAATTCAATAGCCTCAACAGCTCATACTCATAACATATTCTCAGATATCAGACAAAAAACAGAAAAAGCTTCAATGGCTTTAGCTCAAGAATATGGTGAACCTCTTTGGTGCCGAGGTACTGGAATGAGAAATACACATTTACTAGCAGTAGCTCCTACAGTATCTAATTCTGTGATAACAGGTGGTATTTCTGCAGGAATTGAACCTTTACCTGCTAATGTTTATACATTTAATGGAGCTAAGGGTACTTTTATTAGAAAAAATAAGGTATTACAATCTTTATTACAAGAAAAAGATGAAGATAAAAATAAATGGTGGGATCAAATGTTACAAGATGGTGGTTCTACACAAAATCTCCCAGATAATGTATTAACCCCTGATGAAAAAGAACTATTCTTAACATTTTCAGAAATAAATCAGTTGGAATTAGTGCGACAAGCCGCGATAAGACAAAGATACATTGACCAAACACAATCTTTGAATCTTTCATTTGATCCCAATGATTCACCAAAATGGATAAATCAGGTGCATATGGAAGCATGGAAGCTTGGGATAAAAACATTATACTACCTAAGAACTGATAGTGTGATAAAAGGTGACCTTGGTTCAAGAATGGCAGATTGTGTATCTTGTGATGGATAACCATATGTATTAATGTTATTCTACATAGTTGTTAGTTACATTTTGTTTAACTAAAATCAAATATTTTATGGAAATTTTAACTAAGATTGGCTCTTGGGCCAACAAACTGACTGAAATAGGAATTTCAGTTATTGCACTCGGGATAGTACTTGAAGTATTATTTGGCGGAGTTGGTATTCCTTTTTGGGAAAATATATCTGTAGTAGATAATATTATGGGGATACTTGGTAATCTAGACGGGAAAGGCCTATTAGGTCTAGTTGGTGCTTTTGTACTAATTCATATACTAAAAAAATAGTATAAAAGATTGCAAAGAAGATTAAGAAGGGTGCATTAGCACCCTTTTTTTTTATATTTATAAGCAAATAAGGTTGTTAAAAGATATAGTTATCTACGTAAATAAATAAATTAAACTATATGAAAAAACTACTATTATTAGTATTTATATTATTATTAACAGTTCCTTCTTTTAGCCAAGAAGAAGAAAAAACTTCATTCTTTAAAAAGGCAACTAAAGAATTTTATAAAGATTTCCTTAAATACGGAACAGTATATGGTGCTGGTAGCATTTCAAATTCAATTGAAGCTGCTGAACCCACATATTTTTTAAGAACCAACCCAGATGGGAGTATCTACTCAATTCCAGATGTAGTAAATAATACAGAAGTATTCCCATTCGATTACAGATATGGGTTTGGTATTAGAAAATTAGCAAGATTTGATTACGAAAGAAAGCCAAGAAATTATTATGATGGTACTGAAGAACAATTAGTATTTGGAGCACCTACATCAGCAGTTCAAGGATTAGAATATCAATTCCATTTTGAAAAAGAAAGATGGAGAGGTGAAGATTTTATTAATTATAATTTTTTCTTAAAACATACTGGTAAATATCATATAGCAAAAATCCAAGCTAGAGAAGTAGGTAAAATTAACTTAAAGTATAACTCAGCTGAGTTAAGAGGTAGACTACCGATTGGAGAAAAATTTAGTGTATCTGCAGGTGCTATATTAAGAGGACATGAAAGAGCATACGGTTATAATCCAGTTGAAATTTGGTTAAATGAAACTGAAGTAGCTATGGATGGTAATGGCAATCCAGTTATAGGCCCAGATGGAAATCCTTTAGAGTTTCCTATTAATCAGTGGTACCAATTAGGATATGAAAATGGGTATACTGATGTTTTTTATACTCAAACAAGTCAAGATTATAACACAGGGGAAGAATTAACAACACAAGATTGGTACTGGGTAGATGAAGATGGAAACCAAGTTGCATCTTCTGATTTAGATTTTAGAGAAAGAATAATGCCTGGTTTAATGAATGAATTTAATGGTAGAGCTTGGGATTTATTAGACCCATGGATGGAAATTGCTCCAATAGTAGGAGTAGATTTTTACCATTATGAAAGAAATTTTTGGTTACACGCATACGCAAATTACATTTTACCATACCACAAATATGTAGCTGGAGAAAAAGAATTTAGTTATCTTAATAGAAATAATTGGGGTAAAGGTGGACTAATTTTAGATAATGATTTAGAACAGTGGGATGATTATTCCGCAGGTTTAAGTTTTGGAACAAAAATAGGAAAAAATTTAGGAATATTTGTTGAAGGTGAATATTCTAAAATGTGGGATAGTGAATTATATCAAACAACCTTTGGATTAAATTATACATTTAGATAAAAGATGGCACAACAAATAGGTGAGGATACTAAAGTAACCTTAGATTTAAAAACAATAGGAATGATAGTAGCATTTGTTATTTCTCTAGCAGGTATGTATTTTACATTAAAAGCGGATATTGCTTATGCAGCCACACAACCTGAGCCAGTTATTGAAAGAGTAGAATATGACTTAAAAGATGAGTTGATTCGACAAACAATAATGGATACTCAAGAAGATGTAGAAATGATTCTAGATAAATTAGATAAACTAGAAGATCGCATGTATGAAGTATCGAAAAAAAATTAAATGAAAAAATTTCTATTAATATTATTAGTAATTCCCTCAATTCTTATAGGACAAAGTGAAGTTCCAGATAAATATTGGTTAGATGATTCTAATTATGAGGATGTAGTAAATGGAAAAGATGCATTTGGTGACGATGAAATAGAAATTAAAGTTGTTGAATATTGGGCTAAATTTAATGAAAAAAATTGTTTTTCTGACTGGGACAAACTGCAAGATGTTAAATATTATCGTGTAGATATTTCAAAAGCACCATTAGCAAAGAAAAAATATAGAGTAAGAATGGCTCCAACTTTATTTATTATAGCAGATGGAGAAATAATATCCAAATTTAAAGCAGGATTAGATTTATTATTTCCTGCTACATTAGAAGAAGTTCAAGAAGCAATCAAAGAAGCTAAATTATCAAGTCAATTTTAACTATGAAAAAAATATTATTATTATTAAGTATAATTCTAATTTTAGGATGTTCAAAAGATGAAGAAATTGTTTTAGAACAAGTTTTTGAAATATCTTTAGATAATGACTCATTTGACCCATACGAAAGATATTCAGTAATAAATACATTTGGGGGAGAAAAGTGGGTTGATGGTAAATTAAAAAAGATATTTATTCTTTATCTTCAAATAGATGATGGTGAAGTTAGATTAGACAGGCAACACTTTGCATTATACTGTTTAGATTCAGATGCTAATGATGATGGTGAACTATTAGATATAGGAACTTACACTTGGGAAAATCCAGATAATAAATATGCTGGGGTTGAAATACCCGGTAATGATGAATATGTAGTTTGGAATGAAGTAATAGTACAAGATGCTGGTCAATTAGGTGGGGCACATAATGGCTTAATATGTTTAACTGCTGAAGGAGAATTTTACAACCCTTATATCCAACGAAATATGACTGTATCAATGAGATTAGAAAACTTCCCAATTGGGCAGGATATTACATCAACACCTTACGGATATTTATTAGATTAATATATTTATAATAAAACGTTTCATAAAAAGTTATCATATGTTTAATAAATTAAAGAATAAGTGGATGGCATTTAAAAATCTATTTAATGATAAAAACGATATAAACGAAAAATCAGTAGTTGGATTTGCTGCTTTTGCAATAATGACTTTATTTGCAGTAGCTGATCTAGTAACAGGATACTTTGGTAAAGATTTAGTAATTAATGAATTTATTTATGATTCATTTTTATTTATTACCTTAGGGTGTTTTGGTATAGCCGAAATTGGAAAAATATTTGGTAATAAAGGATCATCACCAGCTGAAGAACCTGCTCCAGAACCAGAAGAACCAAAAGAAAGACCGGGTATTAATATTAATATAGATGGAGACGATTGGTAAAATGAAAAAAAGAATTATAGCAATATTATTTTGTATAATACTTCTAGTACCTAGTTGTGCTTCTCCAAAACCAGTACTACCAAAATCAGAACCAACAGTAGAAAAAGTTGTAAGTAAAGACCCATTAATGAAATTACTTGCATCTGCATTAATTATATATGCAATTCAAATACTTGTAACAAAATAATATGAAATTAGAAGTTTTAAGATTTAGCTCACAAAATGATTCCACCTTAGGTATGTTATTTAATGTAACAGAAGGTAGAAGATTTATTTGTTTTACTTTAGAGGATGAAGCTAGAGATACTAAAGTAATGTCAGAAACAAGAATACCAGAAGGTATTTACGAAATAAAATTACGTACACACGGAGGTTTTCATAGTAGATATTTAAAAAAATATGGTAGTAAATTTCATAAAGGAATGCTCCATGTACAAAATGTACCTAATTTTAGATATATTTTATGGCATACTGGAAATACAGATGAGCACACTGCAGGATGTCTTCTTTTAGGTGATACATCTCAACAAAATATTAATAAAGAAGGTTTTATAGGTGGGTCAACATCTGCATACAAAAGAGTTTATCCTATTATAGCTGATGCACTTGTAAAAGGAGAACAGGTTAGAGTTAAGTATATTGACTTTGATACTGCTATTAGACATAAATAATTCTTTGGCTTATAGCTAGATTTTTCTTATATTTATGATTATGCTTAAAAACATTAAACAAGGAATGTTTCCATTCCTAATCGCATTTTCTGCCCTATCAGTTTCGGGTTCAGCTGCTTTCTATTCTGTAAGTGGATTAAGTAAACTTTTTGCGGGGGCAAGTTTAGAAGTTATTATAATGGCGGGCTCATTAGAATTTGCTAAGTTAGTAACAGCTTCACTTTTATACCAGTATTGGGACACAATTAATAAAACATTACGAACTTATTTATCTATTGCTACTATTATATTAGTATTAATTACTAGTATGGGTATCTATGGGTTTTTAAGTGCTGCCTATCAAGAAACTTATTCTAAACTCACAGCAGTAGAAAACCAGAAGGGATTTATTCAACAAAAAATTGACTTTTACCAAAATGATGTAACAAGATATGATACGGAAATTGAAAGAATATCTAGTAATATTAGTACTTTATCTAATGCAAAAGCTTCGTCCATCGAAGTACGAGACACCACGGTATCTGGGGGCATTAGACGAACAATCTCTACTACCGAGCTTAGAATGGCGCAGAGTCGTATTAATATTGAGGAGGAGAATCGTAAGTTGGCGCAAGAAAAACGAATAATAGCATCAGATAGCCTTCAAAAGTTTCAATTACAAGTACTAGAACTTGATAATAACAACGAGATCGCTGGAGAATTAGGACCACTGCAATATCTATCGGGTTTAACCGGTATATCCATGGATAAAATCATAAACTGGTTATTACTTATTATAATTTTTGTATTTGATCCTTTAGCAATATCTTTAGTTGTAGCTGCAAATTTTGCTTTTGATAAAGCATATCCAAGGAAAAAATACAAAAATAATTTATACCAGGAAAAAGTTGAAGTTAATGATAATACATGGGAAGAGTTTATAGAGAATGAAACTTATGAACATAAACCAAAAGAAAAATTAAAAATTACTGAAGAAGATATACATGCCGATTTATTTAGTAGACCAGACCAAGATTGGGATATTGCCGAAAAAAGAATGGATATTATAGGTCAAAATGGAAATGATGGTGAACATTATGAAGAGGGGGTTAAAATAGATCCAAACTTAAAACTAACCGGCAGGGATGGTAAAGAAAAAAATATTAAAGATTTTATAAAAAATATTCAAAAAAATAAAAATAAAGACGATACTGAAAAAATATATTAATTATTTTGGCTCCCCAAAATATAGGTCGTATATTTATGGGTAAATAATAAAGGTCATGTTTGATATTCCTCACACACAAAAATTTGTCAAAAAGCAATTAAGTAATTGTCAACAACTAAATTATAATAGATTTAGATGGTGGCGTTGGTATGAAGCTAAAAATAAACCTTTAGGTTATAAAGCTGATTTTCGTGAAAAAATATTTAATGGTGATTTTGATTCTTCATGTTATGGTTGGCAAGCATACTTATGTGAACATATGTTAAATGAATTAGAAGTAGAATGTGATTATGATATAGCAAAATTTAATGAAAAGGGAGCAGTTCTTAAAGCTCGTAGAAAAAGGTTGTGGGAAGATTATGATAAAGATGAAATAGATAGATTAGAAAATTTATATACTCACTTTGTTAAAAATTTTAATATTACAAAAGAACAAGTCATTGAAGAATGTTTAAAATGTAGTGGGGAAATAATAGATCTTTATTATATTATTGAAGATAAATATAAAAAACAATTTAAAGTCTCTCGTAGAGGGCGCCCAAAAAAAGTTATATAAATGAAAGTATCACATGAAGTACCTCGCTGTTTATTAACAGCATCCTCTGAATTTAATGATTACGACTATGCTCTACCTCACTTGTTTGACCAAGATGAAGAATATTTACAATATTTTATGGACGCCAAAGCAGATGGTCGTTATATTATAATGGATAATTCACTTCATGAATTAGGAGAAGCATATGATCATGAAAGATTACGTTATTGGGTTAGTGTAATAGAACCAGATGAATTTATAGTACCTGATGTTTGGATGAGATGTGCTGAAACAGCGGCACAAGCTAAATATTGGAAACAGTTTAAATATCCTAAAAAAACTAAACTAACAGCTGTAATTCAGGGTAAAGATAAAAATGATGCCTATTTATGTGCCAACTTATTAACTAATTTAGGTTATAAAAAATTATGTGTATCTTATGGTGCTACTTGGTATAATGATTTTTTCCCACATACTAACGCAGATATGGGAAAAGCATTAGGTAGAGTACGATTTGTACAAGGATTATTAAATCTAAATCAAATGAAGGATATTAAATTTCATTTATTGGGTTGTTCAATACCACAAGAATTTAGTTGGTATGATAATCACCCCCAAATTGAATCTATTGATACATCAAATCCAGTAATGGCGGGGTTAGAAGATACACTTTATAGTGATTATGGTTTAAATTCTAAACCAAAAGCAAATATGAATGATTATTTTGATATTGATTTTGAAAAAGTTGATTATTTAAATATTATTCATAATACAACTAAGTTTAGAGAAATTAACGGAATACCAAAAATAGAATATTATGGCTAAATTAACAAGAAATGTAAATTACGCAAATTACAGATGGGAAGAATATGTACTAACAGAAGAAGAATTAGTACAATGGAAAACCGGTGATGAAGATCTCCAACAAGAGATTATAGATAATGCTGATTGGGACCTAGTAAGAGATAAACCCATTGATGATTATAGTGAACCAGAATTTGTAGACGATGAAGAATAATGAAAAAGTTAACAGAAATAGGACAAAAGTACGGGACAGATAAAGCTACCTATCACTTCTTTACAGAAGTTTATGATGATATTTTTCAGCAGTATGAAAACCCACGTATATTAGAGATAGGGGTAGCACAATATAAATCTATTGCTATGTACTTAGAGTATTTTAAAAATCCTTACATAGTAGCGATGGATATAAATGACAAACCACAATATGTTAATGAACAGTGGAAATTTGTTCAAGGGGATCAAACATTAATTAGCGATCTGAGTAAGTGTATAGAAGGAGAAGAGTTATTTGATATTGTCTTAGATGATGGAGGACATACTATGAAACAGCAGCAAGTAACATTTGGGTATCTTATTGATTATGTAAAATCTGGAGGATATTATATTTTAGAAGACTTACATACATCTTTTGTAAAGGACTACATAGAAGCAGATTGCGAGTTTAGTAGTTATGAAATGTTAGAAAAAATTGAAAAAAAAATAGTTCCGTTTAGTAATTATATTGATAATATTCAACAAGAACATTTACTTACTAAAATTGAAACTATTGATATTTTTGCTAAAGACCCTAATAACCTTGGGGATAGTGTCACAGCTATTCTAAAAATTAAATGATAAAATATAAAATTAAACAAGCGTTAGCCTATACGCAAAATACCTGGCACACAATTAAATTTTAAATTATGGCAAAACACGTAGTAGTTTCGTTAAGTGGTGGAATGGATAGCAGCACCCTATTGTTAAGAGCTATCAATGAGTATGATTCAGTAACAGCTATATCTTTTGATTATGGTCAAAAACATAGAGTTGAACTTGAAAGAGCCCAATCATTAGTTAATTATATTAATGAAAAATGTCCATCAGATGAAAATTGTTTTAATGGATGTACAGTAAATTATCGCCAAATTAAACTAGAGGGATTAGTAGATTTACTAGATTCAGCTTTAGTTCAAGGTGGAGATGATGTACCAGAAGGACATTATGAGCAAGATAATATGAAAGAAACAGTTGTTCCTAATAGAAATAAAATGTTTGCTTCTATTACTCAAGCAGTAGCATTATCTGTAGCAAATAAAACAGAAGATGTCTGTGATATTGCTTTAGGTATTCATGCTGGTGATCATGCTGTTTATCCTGATTGTAGACAAGAATTTAGAGATGCAGATGATGCTGCTTTTAGAATTGGTAATTGGGATGCAGACAGAGTAGGATATTTTACACCTTATTTAGATACAGATAAATTTGGTATTTTACAAGATGGAGAAAAATTATGTGAAACTTTAAATATTAAATTCGATGAAGTCTATTCTAGAACTAATACTAGTTATAAGCCTTTTCCTAGTGGGAACAGTGATTATAAATCTGCTTCGTCTGTTGA
>Ga0181411_1001020_pt1 | contig 10328 bp, 15 predicted proteins | sample 34SPOviralmetaG_FD_130114 | JGI IMG/M metagenome (GOLD analysis project Ga0181411, IMG submission 130114) | Marine viral communities from the oligotrophic San Pedro Time Series (SPOT) site, San Pedro Channel, CA, USA - 34 SPOT_SRF_2012-07-09 | ecosystem: Environmental > Aquatic > Marine > Strait...
GAATACAAAAATCATATACAATTGAATCCAATATCAGAGACAAGAGAACAATATGTGTCAGGTGATTTATATGCGATAGGCGACAAAGTGATAGTAAAAGAGTCAGATGAAGTCGGAGAGGTGATTCATCTAGGTGCGAACTATGTTATTGTAGAGAAGAACAACACGCAAAAACGATACTGGTTAGATGCAATAGAGTTGGTGGAGAGAGACTACGCAAAAGAATATGCAAACTATCAGGGAACACCAGAACAGATTGCAAGACGATCCTCTAGAAACCAAGCACGTAGGATTATGGGTGACAAAGCAGTAAAAGGAATGGATGTGGGACATAAGGATAATAATCCTATGAACAATGATCCTAGCAATCTAAGGAATGAAGACCCATCTAAGAATCGCAGAGAACCTAGACTTAGACTCGAAGTCCCTCAAGATCAAGACATCAAAGATAAAAAGGGTACACAACCAAAGAAATATTTCAAAGGTTTGTCAAAGTCTACAAAGAGTGCAAGAGACGCACACTTTAAAAAAGGTAAAAATAAAGCAGACAATGATTCGTCTGCATATAAACCTGCGCCAGGCGATGCAAATGCAAAGACTAAACCATCCAAGTATACAAAAGCATTTAAAGATATGTATGATGATACTCGAATGGATAAGATCAAAACTAGAATTGATCGTGAGAAAGCAGCAGACAAGATTAAACATGATAGAATGCAAGATCGTGCACGTTTAAGAGATGTCTTAAAGAAGAACAGGGAAACAAAATGAGTTTTAAAAAGTTCTATGATGGACATGAACAGTTGAACGAGGAAACTCCTTATGACCGTAAACAGAAAGCAATGGTCGTAAGTCTGTCTCAAGCATATCGCATGTTTATCTCTGGTATGAGAGATAACAATAAAACACGTATGAATAATGCAAAAAAGAAAATAACAGAAATAGAATCTAAGTTGGGTCTACCAGCGCCAGGAGGAAGACTATGATAAATTTTAAAAGTTATCTGGAAGAGGATGATGCAGGCAAATCTCTTGCTGACAAAGCAAAGAAGTCTGGGGTTTCTGTTGGTACTTTACGAAAAGTTTTTAATAGAGGAAAAGCTGCATGGAAAACTGGTCACAGGCCAGGCACAAATCCTACACAGTGGGGTCATGCAAGAGTTAATGCATTCATCGTTAAGAAGAAACGCGGTGGACTTAATCACGATAAGGATCTAGCATAATGGATGATAAAGAAAAAGATTTTAAACCACACATGATGTATGATCCTAAAACAGGTAAGGGTCACATGGCAAAAAAATATTCTGATCATGTAAAAATGGACAAGATGGGGTATACCCATGACAAACCAGAAATGAATGAAAAAGCACCAAAGATTGACGATAAGAAGTTTGCCGCACACATGAACAAGAATAAGAAACCTAAGACCATGAACTCGACACAGAAGTCCCTTAAAGATATTAGAGGACGTGCTGACTCAATGGTTGTTAGAAGTAAAAAATCTACTGCACAAATGAGAAATAGTGCAGGATTAAAAAAACTAGGTGATGCAGTGGTAACACCTAAGATGCAGAAACGTGCACTCGCAAGTCCTGCCGCAAAAGCAAAACCAAAAAGTCAGGTAAGTCTAAAGAAAGCACCATTTAAAATACCATCTAAAGATGATATGAAGGAGATGATTGAATCTTTTGACTTCAGAGTAAACATAGACGGATTTCCAGAAATGTTTATGTCTGGTAACTCACCTAGTGAGGTCAAGACTAATCTACGCAAGTTAGTAAAACAACCGTCCATGATTCAATCTGTAGATAGAGTTACAAAGGCAGATAAAAAGAAACACCATCGTGATAAGGTAAAAGAATCTCTTGATGAATCATCTAAAACTGTTCAGTCAATGATGAAGATAGTTGATAAGAAACAAGCAATGAAAATTGATGGTGTCATGGTTGATATGTTTACTGCATCTGCAGTTACGCAGATTTACAATAAAGTAAATGATGCAAACAAAGCAAAGATGGATAAAATGAAAGCAACCCAACTTGCAAACGTTGCAATGAAGTTGTTGAAAAAAGAATCTGTGGAAGAAGGTAACGGTCTTTGGGCAAACATTCGTGCTAAGAGAGCACGAGGAGAAAAGATGCGTAAGAAAGGTGAGAAGGGTGCACCTACTCAAGATCAGATCAAACGTGCACAAGGAGAAGCAATATCACCTGCACAACAGGCTGCAATCGCAATTTCTAAAAAAGAGAAAAGTAAAAATGAAGGTGGTATGAAACGTATGTCTACTGGTGACGGTATGAGTACATTCAAGAAGAAACCACCTGAGAAAGAAAGTTATGCACCAGATGAGGGAACACCAGAGGCGAAAAAGAAAGCATCTAAAATGACACCAGGCCAAACAGGTCAGGAGAATTTCTTTAAAAATTTGGGCAATAAAATAATGGGTAATAAACCTACCGCAAATCAAACAAGACAAAGAGTCAATACAAACAAGGGTAGTACTTCTGGAAGACAGAACAGCGTTGCAAGTCGCATAAACTTTGGAGGCAAATATGGCAATAAGTGATACATTTAAGAATTTCACTGCAGAACATATAGACGATGTTTGTGAGTCATGCGATTTATATGATGACTTAGAACTAGTAGAATCAGAGTATCAAGGTAAGAAGGTTACACTGAACAATCCAACTCGTGGTGGTAGTAAGAAGTTTTATGTTTATGTTAAGAACGAGAAGGGTAACGTTGTGAAAGTATCTTTCGGAGATCCCAATATGGAGATCAAACGCGATGATCCTTCTAGACGAAAATCATTTCGCGCCAGACACAACTGCGACAATCCTGGGCCAAAGACAAAGGCGAGGTATTGGTCATGTTGGCAGTGGCGCTCGGGAGCAAAGGTAGATAACTAATGAACAGAATAAAAGACATAACAGTATTAATCATGGTAGTAGGTCTTATGGGATTATTAGGACTTATCGTGGTTGATGAATTCATGATGGCATCGGAACACGGAGGCAAACTCGATGCTAATATAGTAGAACTGCTTCAAATGTCAATTACAGGCATTGTTGGCATAGTAGCAGGGTACATATCAGGAAAAGGATAATTTAATTATGGCGACAAAGGTGAATGAAAATACTGAGGTAGCATTACCACTTCGTAATATAATTAGTATGATTGCCGCGGCATCAATTGCAACTTGGGCATACTTCGGTATTGTAGAAAGATTAAATCAGATCGAAACAAACATCACTATGATGCAAGCAGATCTAGAATTTAATACCGAGTTTAGAATTAAGTGGCCTCGTGGTGAAATGGGGTCACTACCTGCAGACAGTGAACAATACATGCTAATTGAACATTTAGCGACAGAACTTGAGAAACTAACAGAAGAAATAGAAAGTGGTCAAGCACCTTTTGATCAACAACAGAAACTAACACTAGAGTTTTACGAAAAGCGAATAAACCAACTTGAAGCAGCGCACGAAAAAGTACGTAACGATATAATGGACATGGTACACGAGATGAATGGGATGAAACCTACTAGTAAACATAACGGACACTAAAAATGGTAATAGATGCATTCATTCTTCTAATGTGGTTTGGCAACCCCATGGAATTAAAAGAGTATACAGTTCGTGATGGATTAGGTGATTGTTTAAAAGCAAAAAGAACTATTGAAAGAACTTTACGTGGTGGTAAATCTACCGAGTATACAGGTTCTGTTAGACTAGGTTGTAAAGAACTCAGAGTTAGAGTTAGTGATGATGGTCTATACATTATAAGAGAATTCATGGATGCAGATCCAAAGCAATTGAACCCATAGAAAGAAAAATGATGGCAGAGAATACAGATAAAAGACTAGATCGTATCGAGGTAAAACTCGATAAGATGGGTGAGGTACTTGTTTCTCTTGCTCGGTTTGAGGAGAAGATGGATGCTTATAACGATTATAGGGATAAGTCTTGGGAAAGAATGAATAGATTTTCATCTAAATTAGATGATATAGAGAAGAAGGTTGACGATAATGCACGTACCGTCAACCTTATAAATAAAATAGTATACGCGGCAGTTATTGCTGCTGTTGGGACTTATGTTGCCCATATGTTAATGTAGGAGAAAACATGTTTAATAATATATTTAACGAGTGGGCATCTCGTTCCAACAATGTCCAAGAAGATAAAGATATGAGTGGGATGTGTTGTAAAGATTGTGGGGACGAATACCGTAAACCTACTAAAGAAAATAAATCTTGTATGTACAACGCATATAACCCTAATGGTAAAAACTGGATAGAGAAAGTAAAAGAAGCAATGGATGCTGTAGACAAAGGCGCACTAAAAGGTAAACACAAGGATCGTAAAGACAAAGACATCGATAATGATGGTGATGTCGATTCTAGTGACAAGTATTTACATAAGCGAAGAAAAGCAATTTCTAAATCAATTAAAAAAGACAAAGAAGGTGATGTAGAAATGAATCCTAAGTTGGATAAAGGATCAAAGGAGAATTCAGTGGAACAAAAAGAATCTACCATACGTCAAAAACTCCTTGCGGTGTTAGAAAATAAACAAACCAAAGGTGCAACTAAACCTGAAACTATGGATGATAAGTTAAAAGGTAAGGGTGCAAAAGATATGGTTAATCAACCTAAAGAAGTTGATGACACTGAAGCAAAGGGACATGATGACGCATCAAAGGCAGGTAAAGTAACAAAACCTGCGAAACCTCGCAACGGTGGTGACCAAGTAAGATCTGGTGATCAAAAAATGGTAAACAAAGTTGTGGACGCATTGAAAGGAATGAAGTAATGTTAAAACCTCCTTCATGGAAAAAAGATGCAGTTCCTACACCAAAAGGATGGAAACATCCAAAGACCAGTGAACTCTTACTACCTAAAAAAATATCAGAAGCTGAGATTGCAGAGTACATGGGTACTGCCGTAACTTTGACAGAGTCGCCTACTAGTGCACAAGAACATGCACAAGAACATGTAGAACCTATCGAAGTAGTAGAAGATGATGTCCTAGAAGATATGTCAAAGGCAGAACTTGAAGAACTCGGTAGAGAACATGGTGTAGAGTTAGATCGTAGACAAAAGAAGTCAACCTTAGTAGGTAAAGTTAAGAACTTACTTTCATAATATATAAGTTTATAATGGACAATTTGACTGAATCTAATCTGCTGTTATATGCAGCAAAACATTATTATAACCCTCGGTTCTCAGACATTGATGAGTTCTACGAGGATTTGAAACGATTTAAATATGTAAAACGTTTAGTAAATCGATATCTAGATGATAAAGATCTTTCTGAACGTTTAATTTTAAATCACTTGATTGTTATATTTAATGCATTTGGGATCGAACACTCGGTCAATATGTTGAAGGTAAAATTAGACGAAAGGCACTGGCCAGTAATAAAACCATTTTTAATTTTTTTAAAATATATTACTAATGATCAACTGGTTGGAATCGAGATGGATGATAGAGTCATAGAAGCATTAAGGAAAATTTGATGGGACTGTTAAAGAAAGCAGCAGATACCGTATATGCTTTTCGTTTTATTCGTATGTTGGTACTAGACTGGAAAGACTGGGATGCGTACAAAGCAGGCATTATAGACGAAAATGGTAAGCGTGTCAAGAGTGTTAAAATTGATAACTTGGAGAAGAGTTCTACTTGGACTCCTTTCATTCGCTTGTGCGCTAACATTAAAAGGCTCGTATCAAAAGCACCAGGCGGAGGATCACGACTTGGAAGTTTTGCGGCAGCGCTCTATCTTATCAAAGAAAAGACTGGAATGACCGACAAGGAACTGAAACAAATATGTGAAAAGGTTGGAATAGAATCTCTAGATTTTTTAAATGAGAACAGTGAATGGTTTTTAGTAGAAGATAAACAGTTATCGCATGGAGTGTATAGACTAAGAGATTCAAAAGTATTGAACAGTACAATAGAAGAAATGTGTAATGCAAAAGATCAGATACGTATTCTAGAAGACTGTTATCCTATTGGTGATGTATTCGGAGTTGACATATATGAAGCAACTCATATGAGAACTAATCAAAAAGTATACGTTACTATAAGAGAGATTTACAAATGAGAAACCCACGCATAGGCAAACTTATTAATAAAATAAAAAACACAGGTGTTGTTAAAACTGGTTCGATGTCTAAGGACGGAGATAAGAAGGTAGACGAATTGTCTATGAGTAGAAATGATGTAACAAAGTCTGGTATTAGAAAACCTAATGATACGGACAAACTCAAAAAAGATCTAGAGAGACTCAAGAAGGGGTTAAAGAAAGAGGCGTTTGCATCACGTAGGCCAGGCAATCAAATGTCTGACTTGTACAAGTTATACAACCTTGCAATGAAAGCAATGCCTGGATCTCCAAAACAAAAAGAGATAGTTAAGAAAATTGATGCACTGAGAAAAGAACTCAAGATAAATGAGGATGTTCCTACAGTCAGTACTGGAGATATTCCTAATCCAAAAGATACTGTGATGGGCCCAAGAAAGAAAAAGAAATCTCATACCTCATCAATACATGATAAAAGATTTAAGAAATCATTAACAGGACAGGCAAAACCTGTATTGTTAAAAAGATTTCGTGACTACTATGATGCAAAGGGAATAGGCGGATGAGTAGTCGTACCAGAGATCTTGCGAGGATCTTAGGAAAGACAGAAGCAAGTAATACCACAAATGCGGCACTTACTGTCGGTGGAGAAACTCCAGCACTTGATGTATTTGACACATTAGACTCATTACCAATAAATGGTATTGCAGAAGGTCAACGTGCATTTGTTGAAGAAAATAATAGACTTTATATTACTAATGGATCTGGTTGGTATAATGTTTCATTAGTGAATCAAACGCCTACATGGGCAACAGAACCAGATGGATCATATGATATTGCCGACTCTGTAACTCCACTAGTGATTACTGCACTTGCAACAGACTCTGACAATCCCGATAAAAATCTGTTAAATCAGAGTATAGTTACTGATAGTGCTCAATACATGGTGACTATAACCAATGACTCGTCTGTTTGGACATTTACTCCAAAGAGTGCAGATAGCATTGGTCAAGAAGTTGCTGCAGGAAATCTAGTAGATTCTAACGGAGATTTTGTTTATACGTTCAAGTGGTCTGATGGTATTAGTTTTGTTGCCAAAGCAGTAACTATTGGGTATAGTCCATCTGGGGGTGGTGGATTTGATAGAGCACTTTTTTCTGGTGGTACGCAAAGTAGTGGTGGTTCTAATCCTATTGAATACATGTCAATATCGACTGGTGGTGATACAGTAGACTTCGGAGATATGAATATAAGTAGAGGTGGTCATACATCTTTTGGTAATCGAGCAAGGACTGTATTTGCAAATGGTGAAATACCAGGCGGTAATACCTATACAAGTAATATGGAATATGTAAATCCTTCTACTGTAGGCGCTGCAACATCATCGTTTGGTACGAATGATACAACAAAAGGATTTGTAGGTGCAGTTGCAGATTTGACAAGAGGTGTAATTGGAGGTGGTGCTTACTTTAGTGGTAGTTGGCAGTTTAGAGAAAGAATGGATTATGTTACAATAGACACAACAAGTTCCTCTAGTTATTTTGGTGGTTTAAGTTGGGGTTGGGCAGCTGCTGGATCTGCTAGTAGCGGAAATAATACATATGGTTGTTTTAGTGGTGGAGTAAGAAGTTCAGATACACAATATATTGCTTATTTTGAAAGAATAACTATACAAACTACAGGATCTGCTTCTGGTTTTGGAAGTTTCTCAGGTAGTTATGCCAGAGCATATGGTGCAGGTTTTTCAGATGAGACTTATTGTTTTACTGCAGGTGGTGTTAATGGTTCTAGTCCGACTTACATTGACCATGTAGATAAACATTCTATTACAACAGGCGGAACTGGAACTAACGTTGCTAGTCTAAGTGCACCTAAGTATTCTCTTTCCGCAACAAATAATGCCACAAGTGGTGTTATAGGTGGTGGATACTCTAGTGGCATGTATAGTAACATAGAAGAATTAAATATGAGTACTGATGCAATTGCTAGTACCTTTGGATCACTTGCATCCGCTGGTGGAAGATACAGGTTAGATGCAACATCTGGTACATAGATCTGGTGGATAGTTTTAGTGGTAAGCAAAAATAAAGATATATCAAAGTTTCTGAGTGAGACTATTAGAAGTGGAGTAACAAACCAAGCAGTTACTAATAATGATGTACCATCTGGTATAGACATTTTTACCACTTTAGATTCTCTTCCTATTTCAGGTTTAATTGCAGGTCAAGAAGCATTTGTTGAAGAAAATAGTAGAATCTATGTCTCAAACGGATCTGGATGGTATAATACAGGATCAAATGTACCTTTCTCACCTACATGGTTTACAGAACCAGATGCATCATACTCTGTTGTTGACTCCGCAACACCTCTCATCATAACTGCAAAGGCGCAAGACTCGGATAATCCAAATTTGGCAAACCTAAGTTTTGGTACTGATAGTGCTCAATATATGGTATCTATCAGTAATGACTCTTCTGTATTTACATTTACACCCAAATCCGCTGATAGTATTGGTATTGAGGTCGCTGCAGGTAATTTAACGGATTCTAATGGTGATTTTATCTACACATTCAAGTGGTCTGATGGTTTTAACTTTGTCACCAAAGCAGCAACGATATCGTATAGTCCTGCAGGTGGTGGCGGTGGTTGGTGGAATAGAGCACTGTTTACTGGATTTCCAAGTGGTAATGCTTTCGCAGCTACTAGGGGAGTTGTTGAAGCAACAAGCGGTGATTTTTATCAATTAGGCCAAGAGGCGAATAACACATATTTAATCAAATATAATTCTACTGGTAGTGCACAGTGGGGAAGATCATTAAACGGTAATGCATACTATGCCAGACCAAAAAGCGTTACAGCAGATTCAACCTCTGCCTATACAGTGAGTTCTGACTATGGGTATGGAGAAAACATGTCGGGATACCCTGATCCTCAGTTAGCACTGGCAATTAAATGGTCATCTGCAGGTGCTATTACGTGGGCAAAGATAATAAAACCAACTACCACTACTACTAATTATGACTACTTTACTCCTGAGCCAGGTGGCGGTCAACTAGATAGTTCTGGTAATCTATGGGTGCTAGGAACTAGCAGAAGAGGTGGTAGTGGAGCAGTTGGAAGTCAACAATTGCGTGACACCTCCATTAGAAAGTTCTATATTGCAAAACTAAACGGAAGTACTGGTGCCTTAATGGGAATGTGGAAATTAAATTCCAATACTGATGAGCAGGCAAGCGACCAAAGTATAGTAATAGATGGAGATGATAACATTTATGTCTGTGGTGCACAATATCGTGATCACACAGGTTATGGTTTTCCACACATGTTGATAGCAAAATTCAATAGTTCGATGGTTTTCCAGTGGCGCAAGATGCTCGGCCAACAAAATTCATCAAACTATTATGATGTTCCATACGTAGTAAGGGTAGATTCAAATAATAATCCATATTTCATAGGTTATACCGATAATGGTACGATTGATTCAACACCAGTATTGTTTAAACTTAACAAGAGTAATGGTAGTTTGATGTGGGGAAAAACAGCTCCAGATGCATCGGGTCATATAGGTCTTGTGATAGATGATGATGATAACTTATGGGTGCTTAGTCGAGATAAAGATGATTTACCTCAGAAATATGTTATACGTAAATATTCTACTGATGGAACGATTCAGAATCAATATGGAATAGATACCACTGTATCTAATTATCAGTTTTACTTTGGTGGAAGGCCTTCTTTAGATATGACTTCAGATGGAAGTTTACTGATAAACTCTCATCACTACTATAGTCCAAATTTTGAACAAGCACCTATTAAAATGCCTGTAAATATTTTGGAAGCTGCAGGAACTTACGGTGATCTTGTAATTTCTAGTCAAACAGCTACGGATGGCACATATTCTCCAAATACTTTTACCTTTATTACTTATTCTGTAGTTGATGTTGGAAGTTCATTTGAAACTGTTAACTATAACACTGGTAGTTACGCAATAGAACCAATTGTATCACTTACACTTTCTTCAGAAAATCTTGACACTATCCCATAAAGGTTAGATATATAAACTGTATGAAAGGAAAATAGAATGTTAAGTTTATTAGGATCTTTAATAGGATTTGGTGGATCAGCACTTCCACAAGTCCTAGACGTGTTTAAGGCAAAGGGTGATCGTAAACACGAGATAGAAAAAATGAAAGCCATGGCAGAGTTGAAACAACAAGGCATGGACTTTGATATGCAGATGTATGAC
>Ga0181411_1001022_pt1 | contig 10321 bp, 10 predicted proteins | sample 34SPOviralmetaG_FD_130114 | JGI IMG/M metagenome (GOLD analysis project Ga0181411, IMG submission 130114) | Marine viral communities from the oligotrophic San Pedro Time Series (SPOT) site, San Pedro Channel, CA, USA - 34 SPOT_SRF_2012-07-09 | ecosystem: Environmental > Aquatic > Marine > Strait...
AGAACCAATATGGCTTACATATTACATCAAGCTGATATGATGGCTACACATATTGAATCCGACCAATGGAATAGAGGTATGGAATCAAGTGAACCGATTAATACAAAAGTTCCAAAAACAAAAGACGAACAAAAACAAGTAGACAATCTCAAAAATAAATTTGATGAATTGTTTTCTAATTAGGAGATAATATGTGGTGGTTATTAACAATATTATTTTTCTTGATAAGTATCTTTACATCCGTATTGGTATTTTATTCACTAAGAAGAATAACACAATACGAAGAATTGATTTTAGAAATTCAACAAGTGATTAAATTCTCAACAGACAAAATGAAACTTGTAGATTCTAAAGGACATTACGAATCAGACGATGAGACTGGTTTTTTCTTTGAACAATTAAAACAAATTCAATTATCTCTTGATGGGATATTTGAAGAGGAGACACAAAATGCCAAAAAAGAAAACTAATGATGTAAAAGCTGAGATTAAAAAAATAGTAAAAAAGAAAAAACGAAAAGTTTATTTTGGTCAAGAGGTTCAGGACGCTGTTGTGGATTATAATTCATCAACTAGTGATAGTGAAAGAAATCAAATATATGGAACAAGAATACATGCGGCTTTCGATAAACTTGCTGAAAACATAATCAATACATTTAAGTTTACTTATTTTGATTATGGTTTTAATGATATTAAACATGAAGTTGTAGCTTTTATGGTAGTTAATATGCACAAATATGACCACACCAAAGGTTCTAAAGCATTTAGTTATTTCTCAGTTGTAGCTAAAAACTATTTGATTCTTCATAATAATAACAATTATAAAAAATTAAAAAGTCACGATAAAATGGATGCATTAGATAGACAAAATAAATCATCTGGATTTACTGAGTCAGATTATACCATTTTAACAGATGAAATCGTTGAATATTTTGATAATAATATGAACACTATATTTAAAAAAGATAGAGATTTAAAAATTGGATACGCTATTATAGATTTAATGAAAGCACGAGAGGATATAGAAAACTTCAATAAAAAAGCAATTTATATTTTAATTAGAGAAATGACTGATGTAGAAACAACACATATAACATCAGTTGTTAATACTTTAAAAAAACATTATAAAAAATTATTAAATAAATACTACAACAATGGTTCAATACTACTCAATACATCAAGTTCATTCTTTTAAATATTAAACCCTCTTAAATGAGGGTTTTTTATTTCAAACAATTTCTTACAAATTTAATATTTATATATGAATAAGTACATTCAAGAGGAGATTGTATGTCAGACAATAATGAAATATTTGAAGGAAAAACTTTTCAAGATTTAACAAAGGACATCTATGAGAACACTACAAAGCGTAAAGTTCAAATAGATTTGTTAATATCAGAGATACACGGATTCATCACAACCATTGATGACGTGGTTATGGTAGCTCCTATTATAAAAGAATATATGGATACTGCTGTTCGTAACGATGAACATCTGGTTAAATTAGCTGGTGTATTACAAAGAATTATATCTAAATCACAAGGTGATAATGATGAATCAATGTTATTAAGTGATGAAGAAAAAGAAGAATTAATGGGGACACTTCAAGATACTGTAAATGATTTACAGAAAGAAAGTGATAAACTTGAGGTTACAAAAAATAAAACAATTGATTTGGGGAGTAATTAGATGTTAGGTATAGCACCAGATGAGATTAGAATAGAAGGATTTGCTGGGAAAAAATCTACTGCACCAATATATATTCAGTTCATTACAGGATATTGTTCTGATGTATGCCATCACTCTGAAAATATATTCCACGAATCTTCAAACCATACTAATACTATTATGGCTATACCACATCAAACTGATAAAAATTTTAAAACAAAACAAAATGTAGATGGTGAAGATAGATATTATCCTTTACTTAGAACTATGCATGATGTACCGACAAAAGGAGATCCTGTTTTATTAACTACTTTGGGTGGAATTAACTACTATATGGGTCCATTAAATATGCCAACCAATAGTCCAACTTGGAATGAAGATAAAAATTATTTAGGTAGAGATAGTCTTGTTGTTAAAACAAATAGTGGGGAAATTACACCACGAGAAGTTAGAGGTGAGAGTCGTAATATTAATAAGGTGGATGATTATTTAAGACTTACTAAGAAAAGAAAAGAAAGTCTTGATGGGGATGCTCCAGTTTTAAATGAAACAACTGGTGACACAATGATTGAGGGTAGACATGGAAATAGTTTAAGAATTGGAAGTCGTAGTAATAACCCTTATATTTTTATATCTAATGGGAGAGATTCTTCTAATGAGGTTGAACAGTTAGTGGATGGTAGTTTAATTAGTATAACTACAAATGGAACTTTAGAACAACATTTTGATAAAACAGCATTAAATTCAAATGGAGATGCAATACCTTTTAGATTATCTTCTGATTTAATTGAAGGTAATACTTATCCAATAGGTAATATTTACACTGACTTAAATAATGGAGCTGATGTTGAAGAAATAATTTATGGGTATAATACAAATCAAATATTATTTAACTCGGATAGAATAACTTTAAATTCAAAACTTGATGATATTTTTATATCATCAAATAAAGATATTCATATTGGTGCTGGGAGACATTTATCAATTAGTTCGTTTGATAGTTTAAATCTTTTGTCATCAAATATAAACATTGGTAATTCTACTCGTGCGGCTGAAATGCAATCAATGGTGTTGGGTGATATGTTAAAAGAAGTGTTAACCGAAATGGTAGATTTTTTTACTACTTCGCAAATTAATACTGGACAAATGGGTTTTCAATCTTTTGAAATGAATCCAAGTCTTGATAGAGTAAAACTTAATGAGATTACAAATAAAATTGAATCTATCACAAGTAATTTTCACAAAATCGAAGGAAACTAAAAGAGGTAATTATGAAAAAGAAAAAAACAACAAAACAAGTAATTAGACAAATCGTTAGAGAAGAAGTTGCTATGGCTATCAAGGAAGTAATAACTGAATTGAAACAACCAATTGAATCTCAACCACAACCTAAAAAAATAGTTGAAAAAAAATCATTCACAAAAAATTCAGTATTGAATGATGTATTGAATGAAACAGCTAGTGATGGTGAATGGAAAACATTAGGTGGTAGTGAGTTTACAACTGATAGAATGAGTGAATTGATGGGTAAACAATATGGTGATATGGTAAATAAACAATCACCACAAGCTGTCCCATCAAGTGACCCAATGGCACAATTTGTCAACAAAGATTATAGCAAAGTCTTAGAAAAAACTGAAGAAATTCAAAAAAGAAAATATGGAAAATAAATAATGGGATTAAAAGATAATTTATTAGACGCTACACTCCAAGCATCAGCTGATGCTGGACTACCAGAACCTCCTGATTTATCAGATGGTTCTTTTGCTGAAAGACAAGCACACTATCAAGCTGAAGCAATAATTAATTTTATGAAAGAATCCGAGTTTACAATCACTGAACTTAAAGCGCCTGTTGTAGTAGAAAGTATAAAAACACCAGACCAATTAGTAAATGTTGAATTAGATACTTTATTAGGCCCATATGCACCTGTTTTAAAAACATTAAGAAAAATAGGAGCACCCATTCCAGCTATAGATGGTTTAATAGATAAATTGGAGGGTGAAATAGAAAAAGCTATTAGACCATTATTAGAGGGTGGTGCTAAATTAGCTGGATTAGATTTAGGAAAGGATGATGGTGGTTTAGAATGTGTTGGTTATGTTTACATAGGAGATGAACCAGATTCGGTTGATGATATAGATGTTGAGGATGATGGTGGTAAAATTGAAAATACAACTATTAAATGGATTGTTGAAAATAATGAGAGTGTAAGATAATGGCTATTAGAGATACATCAAGAAAACCTTATATTCAAGACAATGATACTAATGTTAAAGTTGGTATTGATTTACCCATTCGTAGAGGGGATGATTTAGATGGATTCTTTGCCACAACATCAACAACCATTGAAGCTGTAAAAAACAATATAAGAAATTTATTACAAACCGAAGAAGGTGAAAGATTTTTTCAACCAACTTTAGGAGTGGGATTAAGAAAACTTTTATTTGAACATATTAATGAAGATAACCTAATTGGTATTCAAGATACTATATTGGATAAAATAGAATTTTGGTTACCTTTTGTTGAGGTAAGAGATATTCAAGTTTCAAGTAGAGATAACACTACAGACATTGGAGCTAATGAAATTAAAGTAAAAATATTATTTAACATTAAACAAGACCCAAATACTTTGGATTCTATCACTTTAGATTTTAGTAGTGATATATCAGAAACAGAATCAAATATAACAAGTGGTGGTGGATACTAATTGGAGATAAAAAATGCCAACATATGGTAAAGAGAATTTTAAAGAATCAAATGTAAATTATTTAAATAAAGATTTTACTGCATTAAAACAATCATTAATGAATTATGCTAAATCTTATTTCCCAAACACATATCGTGATTTTAATGAAGCATCTCCTGGAATGATGTTATTAGAAATGAATGCTTATGTGGGTGACGTTTTATCATTTTATATTGACCAACAATACCGTGAGATGTTATTACCTTTAGCAGAAGAAAGAAGAAACATAATCACAATGGCTAAAATGTTTGGTTATAAAGTTAAACCAATTGTTCCATCTTATGTTGATTTAACATTTACTTCTGAAGTTAACGCTTCTAGTGGTGACGCATCAAAAATAGATTATACTGACGCTGGAACATTTGATGATGGTATTGAAATAGTATCATCAACAAATTCAGATATTATTTTTACAACACTTGAGCATATTGATTTTAGAATTACAGCTTCAAATGATACTGAAACAATCGGTACAACAGCTGATAGTGGTTTAGCTTCGACTTATACATTATCAAGAACTGTAAAGGCTATGAGTGCAACTGAAAAAACAATTACATTTCAAGTAGGAATACCTGAAAAATTTAAAACACTTACCATACCAGATACGAATGTTATTGATATTATTTCTTGTGTGGATTCAAATAATAATAATTGGTATGAAGTAGATTTCTTAGCACAAGACAAAGTTCCAATTCAAACTCATTATACTGATGATGCTAATAGGAGTTCTGCATATATAGACTTTTCAGGTAATATATCTGTTGAAGCTGTTCCATACTCTTTACAATATATAACATCACCAAAAAGATTTACTCGTGAAACAAATCAAGATAATACAACATCATTAGTATTTGGTAATGGTGTGATGAAAGATGGTAGTATTGTAGATGAAGGTTATCTTGATACCGAACAAATTGGAATTATTATTCCAGGACAAGCTAATGATTTAAATAATGCTATAGATCCATTATTAGGTAATGAGTATTCAACACTTGGTGAAACACCAAACAATACAACTTTAACAATTACTTATCGTATAGGTGGTGGTTTGAACTCAAATATACCAAGTGGTGATATATCCACTACTCCAACCACAACCGCACAAAATGGAAACACCAGTGCAACTGTAACAAGTGTAGTTAATAACTCACCAGCTCGTGGTGGTAAAGATGAAGAGGATACATTAGAGATTAAAGAAAAGGCTAAAGCATTCTTCTCAACACAAAACAGATGTGTGACAAAAGAAGATTATGAGGCTAGAGTATTGAATGTTCCAAGTAAGTTTGGAAATATTGCAAAAGCATATGTGACAAGAACAGATGTATATGGTAGTGGTAATAATTATCAATCTACATATAATGAAGTAGTTGATTCGTCACTCGTTACAAATAATCATGTTAACAATTCATTTAATAATGTAAAAAATAATTTTACTTATATAAAAGATAATTTTAATCAAAACTTTGATACTATGAAAAATAATAATAGTATAATAAATTTATTAACAAATACAGGTTTTGATGGATTACAACAAACACTCAACCTTCACCTTAATCAGTATGGTGATAGTGGTTTGACTGCACAACAAATGACAGTCATATTTAATGATATTATAAGTCGAATAGATGATATAAAAAATTCTATTAATCCAGAACAAGAAAATCTTGCTAATTTATTACAAATATATGATGAAGCATTTTCTTCACAATTGGATGAAGTTTCAATTGAGTTAGATAATGCTTCAACTCAATCTGCTATTAATTTTACAAATCTTAATAATAATATTGAAAATTTATTAACAACACCATCAGCTGATACTAATATTTCAACAATAAACATTTATGTATTAGGATATAATAATTCAAAACAATTAGTTGGTAATCCTTATTTTTCAAATACACAATTACCAACCACTTTAACATCAAATATAAAAAACTATTTAAATAATTTTAAATTATTAACAGATGTAATAACAATCAATGATGGATACATTGTAAACTTTGGTGTGTTCTTTGATGTCATAGCTGAAAAATATGCAAACAAACAGCAAGTGAAATTAGATTGTATTCAAAAAATTAAAGATTATTTTAGAATTGAAAAAATGCAATTCAATCAACCAATTTTTAAAAGTCAATTGGAGTTTGAATTAATGGGTGTTGAAGGTGTTCGTTCTATTGGACATGTAACCATTACACAAGAAGAAGATTATTTTCCTTTATCTGATAATGAATTATTAGATTCACCAACATTTCTTTATTCTTATACACCTGGAGATGGTGATACTGATATTGACGGTGATGGGAGTCCTGATGGAGATTTCATAAGTACAGGAACTACTGGATATGGATATAAATATAATTTTAAAAATGCACTATCAGATGATGGAACAATTATAGTACCACCAAACACTGCAACACCAACGGTTTTTGAATTAAAGAATCCAAATCAAAACATACAAGGGAGAGTTAGATAATGCATCATTTTATTTTTCCATCAAAAGACACTTGGATTTCAAGTGGTTCAAGTAAAGTAACTGGTGAAAAGTTCACAAACCAAAACTTTGGAAGAGACCAAATACTTGAAATTAAAAAACAATTTTTTAATTTTTCATTTGATTTTCCAACAAGAGCGTTGGTTCAATTTAGTGGAACTGAATTTACAGAATTATCAGCGTCAATCGTAGATAGAACGATACCATCATCTAGTGCTGAATATTATTTAAGAATGTATGAAGCTGAAGGTAATTCTGAATTTTCTGACACACCATATATTTTAGCAGCTCAACCAATATCACAATCTTGGACAGAGGGTGTTGGTAAGTTTGGAGATAATCCAAAAAACATACATGGGTGTAGTTGGAATAATTATTCAAGCCCACTTGGACTTGGTGAAAATCCCTGGGATACCACTGGTGGTGATGTATTGAGTGTAAGTTCTTCAGCACAAACATTTAATAGTGAAACAGCTGATATTGAAATGGATGTAACAAATATGACAAATATGTGGTTGAAGGAGCAAGTTCCTAATAATGGAATGTTAATTCGTTTTAGTGGTGCACAGGAGACTGATTCAATTCGTCAAGCTAATTTAAAATTCTTTTCGAGAAACACACATACAATTTTTTCACCAAGATTAGAAGTTCGTTGGGACGACCATTTACCTTGTACTGGTTCAAATACTGGTTCATTAACTGAATTAACAATGAGTGGATTGGCTGATAACTTTTTATATATGCAAGGTTTAAGAGAGGAATATAAAGTAGGTGAACGGGTCAAGTTTAGAGTTGGTGCTAGAAAAAGATATATTCAAAAATCTTTTACTAACTCTGTTCAAACCGTAACTGGTTCATATATACCTGAAGGTAGTGGTTCATATGCGATTAAAGATGTTGCTACTGATGAGTTTATTGTTCCATTTAGTGCTTACACATCAATGAGTTGTGATGCAAATGGTCCTTATTTTAATCAATGGTTAGATGGATTTTATCCTGATAGAGTTTATAAAATACAATTAAAATTAAAATATGATGATGGACAAGAACAAGTATTTGATGATGATTTTGAATTTATAGTGAAAAGGAAATAGTCATGGCATATGAATCTCGTCAAGAAAATATGGGTAGTGGAACTGGCAATCTTGCTGCGGATACACAAACTGATACATTAAATTTTACAGGATTAGAAGCATTAGAATTTGTATTAGACAAAATAGCTGAAGAATTAATAAAAAGTCCACTTATTAATACAAGTGTAGTTGAAAATAATCAAAAATTTATTCGTAACGGACAATTACAATTAGGACAGGGTTCAGGTGTTTTAGCACTTTTTCAAAAGGATATAAAAGCTAATCCAGAAGATACTGGTGAAATTTTTGATTTGGGTGATGGTACATCAATCACTGAATTTCAAACTTTAATTGATATGATTACTGATTTTAATTCTGTAGTTATAGATGTTGGTGGAACTACGGAGGATATAAAAATATCACTTTTAGCAGCTGGAGTCCCAAATGGTGGAGTGGATATTACAAATATAATAGGTGGTTTAAATAATCCATTAAACGTAAGTCAATTCATTTCATTAAAACAACAAAAATCTAATGTTGATGTTGATAAAGCAGAAGAATTTTTAGATACAAATATTTTTGAATTACTTCCAAGTGGTGATACAAGACAAAGTAGAATTGTAAGATTGTTTCAGGAATTAAATGCATTAATTCCAACTGATTTACCAAACTTTGATACTAATAATGATGGAGTGGTTGATAGGACTGAAGATGGTACTTGGGATGGTGCAACTGAATATAGTCAAGACAATAGTATTTCATATGCACAAGATAACGCAGATGGTAATATAGATGAAGAAGAAGCTTTCATTCATAGATTAAAATCTACTGCAAATGATGCAAATTCAACAAGAACTATTGAAGATATTTACAATACAATACTTCCTTATTTAACTGATATATTGGAAGATCCAATTACACCACAAGATGAAAGACCAGAATATGTAAACCAATCAAGTGGATATTTAAAGTTTAGAAATTTAAATCAAGGTATTATTGTTCGTAATACAAACCAAGATTTCATTAAAGGATTGAATCCACAAAACCCAACTTATTTAAATCAAGATGGTACTGGTGGTTTTACCATAACGATGTGGGTCAGATTTTTAGATAAAGTTTCAAGTGGAACATTGTTTAATTTTGGAAATCCTACAGCAGTGAACAATCCATTTGGGTTTAAATTAGAAACCTATGTATTGGATAAAGATGGTAAGAACCCACATACTGATTATGAGACTTGGGGTGATGGTGCTAGTTATATTGGCCAAAACCAATATTTTGAAAATTCAAACACCGCCCGTTTTGTTAGACTTGTAATTAATGATAATGGAACATTAAGAGATTCACATCTCGGTTTTCCAGCTGCTACTAAAAGTAGTAACATTCCAGATATGGATGGAATAGGTGTAGATGAATTTAGATTATTACAAACAACATTCATACCAGAAGACTTTCAAGAATGGTATTTCATATGTGCAAGTTTTAATCCTATTGTTGATGAAGATGGTTCATTTGGTGAAATAGGACCTAATGATGAAGTATATAATAATGAACCTAACTTTTGGTTAAATCATATTAATCCAGATGATGGTAATTTTATATTTGATTCAGGTTTTGGAAATAAATGTAAAGTTGAAATTATATCAAAAACAGACTTATTAAGGTCTAAGGGTTTTAAAGTTTAAAATGGAGATTTAGGTGGCTGCAACTAATTTTTGTGAAGTATATGATTGTCGTACGACTGAATTTTTCCGTATAGATAGATTCTCTTTAGAAGCACAGTATTATTTTGAAATGGTGGGCGGTGGTTCTGATACTGATGGTACTATGACTTATTATTTAGGTTCGGGTTGGTTTGGGAGCGCAGATAATAACTCACTTTTACCTGGACATGGAATTAGAATTGATACAGATGGTGATGGTTCATTTGAGACAGCTGCTTATAAATTATCATACAATAATACAGACCCACTTGTAGACCAAGAATTTTGCCATCCAGGTTTGGGTTGTACGGGATTTGGAAATGGAACAGGTATAATATTACCTCATAGAATTGAAGAGGATGCAATTCAAATTAATATACCAATACCAATGCAAATTTCAGAAGATGGTGACCCAATATATTCAGAAGAACAACAGGTATATGTAGACCCAGGTGGTGGTGGTGAAGAATGTTTCGTTGCTGGAACAAAAGTCAAAATGTCAAATGGTTTGGAAAAAAACATTGAAGACATTCAAATTGGTGAACAAGTCCTTTCATATAACATTCATACAAAAAAATTAGAATTAAAAAAAGTAACTAAATTATTTACACAAGTGCATGATTTAGTTGATGGTGATA
>Ga0181411_1001025_pt1 | contig 10305 bp, 12 predicted proteins | sample 34SPOviralmetaG_FD_130114 | JGI IMG/M metagenome (GOLD analysis project Ga0181411, IMG submission 130114) | Marine viral communities from the oligotrophic San Pedro Time Series (SPOT) site, San Pedro Channel, CA, USA - 34 SPOT_SRF_2012-07-09 | ecosystem: Environmental > Aquatic > Marine > Strait...
AAGTTAATGTTTAAATAAATATAATGAAGCCTACTGGTTTAGTCAATAGGCTATATATATTTACTTATAGTCTAATCGGCAAGCGTTGCTCTGCTGACTGATAGCATTCCTTATCATACGCATCAGACCATGCTTCACTATATTCATTAACGCCATAGTCGCTGATAGTTTCTTGAGGCTCTTGGTCGTATTCTAATATCACCGCAAAGACTGCTAAGGTTTTGAATAGATGACCTGTATCTTCCTGCTCCGCTTCCGTGGTAGGTCTTTGCCATTTAATGTAAGTAAAATCTACTGACTCAATAGCTTCCTTAGCTTCCTTGTAGCCGTAGGTCTTAGTCAATAATTCACCATCTTCACCATCACGAATAACCAAGCGAAAGCCTTTATTGATAGCATATTTAATGTTATGTAAGTAAGCTTTTTTCATGTGTATATACCTATATAGTTAATTAAGTTATGCATTGCATTATATATAAGTACAAGCAGATTACCAATAACTTTTTTGCATATAGAATTAGATTGTCATAACTAAATGTTATAACCTATGCCAGCCATTGACTAGCTAGGCTGTAGCCCAGTGATAGCAAGGGTTTCAGAGAATCCCCGCGATTAAGCCTATAACCTATGCCATTATATAGCCTGACCATAACCCCGCTTAGAACGCATTATATTAGCTTGTAGGACTATATAACTTAAATGCATAACATAAGCATGACAATATAACCAAATAGTATTGGATTACTGGTGTTGTTCTATGGTAGTGCTTTTGTTGGCTATAGGTATCCGCTAGCATACTCACGCTTACCCGTCCAGCTTCCTTGTGACCGCCTCAAGGATACCAGTCACGTTTAAGCCTTGTGTTTTACCTGAGGCTGTGCTAAAGGAGGGGCGGGGGGGCGCGTGGGTGTCTTGAGATTGTTACGGTATCCACCCGTATACAAAAAAAGCCAATATTCGATAAAGGGTCATAACCAAAAGTCATACCCTAAGTGTTTGTTTTCCTTATGTATTCTTAAGGCGGGGATATGTATGACCAATATAATAAAAAAGGTCACTTAAGTGCGGAACTAAATGCTCCAATCGCGGGTCTAAATTAACTAAAGAAATACCTTGACATTTAATCTAAAGTATGCTATAATATGGATATAATAAAGACATTGTTTAGAGCCTTAAGTATACTTAAGTAGTGTTTAGTTATTTACTTTAAAGATTAATCATTAATGTTAAATACTAAAGCGTCCTAAGGATACTTAAGATAACTTAAGGAGAGTCCATTGGCTACTAAAGAAAATCCTCCAAAAAGGAGGGGCAGACCACCGAAGTCAGAGATGGTGTCAAGAAAGAAAGGTTCTACTGGTTTGTCAAGGGGTCGCCCGAAGGGTGATGCCGCTATCATCAACGAGTACAAAGGTAGGATGTTGTCATCCCCTAAGTCTCGTAAAGTATTAGAATCAATATTCGATGCGGCACTTAACGATGACCATAAGAATCAAGCCGCGGCATGGAAGTTAGTTATGGATAGGATATTACCTACAGCGGTATTTGAGAATGATGTCGTTAAGGGTGCAGGGAAGTCAGCAATACAGATAAACATTACTGGGGTTGGTGGAGCAGAGACCACGGTGGTGTCAAACAATGAAGCTATTGACGATGGAGAAATCATAGATGGCTAAAAAACTAGAACCGTTTGATTATAATAAACATAAACCACAAGATGTGGGTTTAGGTGGTCCTTCCACTGAGTATTTAGTTACATTAGATTCCCCCGATGGTGGTGTGTGGGTTGTTCCTTCAATCTGGTGGGACGAAGAAGGTAATCCAACATTGGTTGAAAATCAAGACAAAGTATTTGAAATAGCTAAACAATACGAAAAAGAAAATAATGTTATGTTCCCTAGATTCCCTCAAGGAGCATATAAACAAGCAGATATGTTTGCAATAGCTAGGTCAAAAGCAGGAGGGGCTAGTAAAGGATTATTAGCTAATGATGTCAGCAAAGAGGCAAGAGCAAAAGCCGCTAAAACATTCATTAACGCACTGGATTAAAGATGGCTAAGTATTTTAATCGTAAAGAGTTTGCCTGTCAATATACGGGCAACAATGAAATAAGTTCTGAGTTGATTGATAAGTTAGATAAACTCAGAGAGGCTTGTGGTTTCCCATTCATAATCACATCAGGATATAGAGACGCAACACACCCCATTGAAGCTAAGAAAACTAAATCAGGAACTCATGCACAAGGTATTGCCGCAGACATTAAAGTTAACAACGGTTTACAGCGTTTTAAAATCGTTGAGGAGGCTATCAAACTGGGTTTCACGGGAATTGGAGTTGCTCGTAGTTTTGTCCATGTTGACATCCGCAATCCTGACGATACAACCCCTTTTGTAATGTGGACTTACTAAATGACGGAACTTAATGTTTCGTTACTACCGTGGCAACAAGAAGTATTTGAAGATGAGACTAGATTCAAGGTTATAGCCGCGGGTAGACGTACAGGCAAGTCCCGTCTAGCCGCTTGGATGTTAATCATCAGGGCTTTACAAACTGAGAAGGGTCATGTGTTTTATGTAGCCCCTACTCAGGGTCAGGCTAGGGACATTATGTGGCAAGTCTTGATGGAGATAGGCAACCCCGTCATAGCCTCTAGTCATGTTAATAATTTACAGATAAAGCTAGTCAACGGTGCAACCATAGCACTCAAAGGTGCGGACAGACCAGAAACCATGCGTGGTGTCAGTCTTAAGTTCCTAGTTATGGATGAGTACGCTGACATGAAGCCAGAGGTCTGGGAACAAATCCTACGTCCTGCACTGGCTGACCAAAAGGGTGATGCGTTGTTCATTGGTACGCCAATGGGACGTAATCACTTTTATGATTTATATACGTATGCTTGTGTCGGTGAAGATAAAACATTTGCAGGTTATCACTTTACAAGCTACGATAATCCACTGCTAGACCCTGAAGAGATTGAAGCGGCTAAGAACTCTATGTCAGCATTCAGTTTCCGACAGGAGTTTATGGCATCATTTGAGGCGCAGGGTAGTGAGTTATTCAAAGAAGAGTACGTTAAATTTAGTGAGGAAGAACCTCAAGCAGGTAGCTACTATATTGCAGTCGACTTGGCAGGATTTGCTGATGTGGCTAAAGCTACGACAAAGACTAAACGCCTTGACCAAACTGCCATCTCGGTTGTTAAAGCGAATGAAGAAGGTTGGTGGGTCGCTGACATCATTTATGGTCGATGGGGTGTGGAAGCCACTGCGAGAAAAATCTTTGAAGCTGTACGAGACTATCGTCCAGTGGCTGTCGGGATTGAGAAAGGGGCGTTAAAGAACGCAGTACTTCCGTACATCTCGGACCTAATGAAGTCCAACAATAGATTCTTTAGAATAGATGAGTTGACACACGGTAACAAGAAGAAAACGGACAGGATTGTCTGGGCTTTACAAGGTAGGTTTGAACACGGTAAGATAACACTTAACAAAGGTGAATGGAACGCTACATTCTTAGATGAGTTGTTTCAGTTCCCTAATCAGCTTGTACATGATGACTTGATTGATTCGTTGGCGTACATCGACCAACTGGCTAACATAGCCTACACATCAGATTATGTAGAGGAAGAATTTGAATTTTTAGACGCATACACAGGGTACTAATATGTTACTAGAAGATAGAGAAGAGTTTACGTTGGAACAGGACCTTGAAGGATGGGTCGTTGATAAATGTCAAGGTTGGCGTAATCACTTTGAATCCAACTACGCAGAGAAGTTTGATGAGTACTACCGCCTTTGGCGTGGACAGTGGGCGGCAGAGGACAAGACCAGACAGTCCGAACGCTCCAAGATTATCTCTCCTGCGCTACAACAAGCAGTTGAGTCATCCGTTGCGGAACTAGAGGAAGCAACCTTCGGTCGTGGTAAGTGGTTTGACATTGAGGATGACGTAGCGGACAACGAGAAGCGTGATATAGCCCTTCTACGTGAAACCCTATACAAAGACTTTAAAAAGAATAAAGTACGTAAGAGCGTAGCTGAGTGCCTTATTAATGCGGCTGTATTTGGTACAGGTATTGCTGAGGTAGTACTAGAAGAAGAAAAAGAGTTTCAACCTGCTACTCAACCTGTAATGGGTGGAGACTTAATGGCAGTGGGTGTAAACATCGTAGACAAGACCTGTGTTAAACTACGACCAGTAATGCCACAGAACTTCCTCATCGACCCACTCGCTACATCAGTAGAGGAAGCACTGGGCTGTGCAGTAGATGAGTTTGTACCTATGCACCTAGTGGAACAATTACAAGAGCAGGGTGTCTACCGTGACGTTGTTGTCGGTCTAGCCGCTCCTGACTTTGACATTGAACCAGATAAAGATTTAGCGGTGTTTGAGGACGATAAAGTACGATTGACTAAATACTACGGATTAGTACCTCGTCATTTATTAAAAGCGGCACAAGCAGAAGAAGAAGAAAATGAAGAAGAAGTAGAAGAACTAGTCGCTGATGAAGAGGATAATTCTTATTACGTAGAAGCTATCGTTGTTATTGCTAATGATGGTACTCTACTAAAGGCTGAAGCTAATCCATACATGATGGGTGACAGACCTGTCGTTACATTCCCGTGGGATGTCGTTCCTAGCCGTTTCTGGGGCAGAGGGGTATGTGAGAAAGGGTATAACTCACAAAAGGCGTTAGACGCTGAAATACGAGCCAGAATTGATGCTCTTGCATTGACCATACACCCAATGATGGCTATGGACGCTACACGTATGCCTAGAGGTGCTAAACCAGAAGTACGTGCGGGTAAGACTATCCTAACCAACGGCAACCCTAGAGAAGTCCTACAGCCTCTTAACTTTGGTAATGTTAGTCAGGTTACGTTTGCACAAGCTAATGAACTACAGAAGATGGTACAGACAGCTACAGGTGCTATTGACTCTGCGGGTATCTCTGGTTCTATCAACGGTGAAGCTACTGCCGCAGGTATCTCTATGAGCCTCGGTGCTATCATTAAGCGTCACAAGCGTACCCTAATTAACTTCCAAGAATCATTCCTTATTCCATTCGTAACTAAAGCCGCACATCGTTATATGCAGTTTAACCCTGAGCGTTATCCTGTTGCGGACTACAAGTTCCATACTTCTAGCAGTCTAGGTATCATTGCCCGTGAGTATGAGGTTACACAGCTTGTACAGCTACTACAGACTATGAAGCCAGATAGCCCGATGTACTCACAGTTGATTATGTCAATCGTTGATAACATGAACTTGGCTAACCGTGAGGAACTAGTAGCGGCTCTACAACAAGATAATCAGCCTAACCCAGAAGCACAGCAAATGGCTATGGCGGCTCAACAAGCACAGATTGAGTTCCAGAAGTCACAGACTGCGGCACTACAAGGTCAGGCTGTTGAGTCACAGGCTAGAGCGCAAAAACTTACTACAGAGGCTCAGGCTGTACCACAGGAACTTGAGATTGACCGTATCAAGGCAGTTACGGCTAATCTTAAACAAGGAGATGCTGATGACAAAGAGTTCCAGAAGCGTCTTAAAATATCAGAGCAGTTACTGAAGGAACGTGAAGTAGCTGTCAAAGAAAAAGGTAAAGGCAATGATAACACAGCGTCAATTCAACGAAGCAATGGAGCAGGTCAACCAAGCCTTCTCAGAAACTCTGAAGAGACTAGCGGAATTGGAAGTCAAGGTCCAAGACCTCAAGGAATCCCTCAAGGAGAAGCCTAATGCCCGCAAAAAAAGACCCAAGACTAGCTAGAGCAGGAGTCTCTGGCTTTAACAAACCAAAGCGTACACCTAGCCACCCTACTAAGTCTCACGTAGTTGTGGCTAAAGAAGGTGACAAGATTAAGACCATACGTTTCGGTGAGCAGGGAGCAAGCACAGCGGGTAAGCCTAAGTCAGGTGAATCCGCTAAGATGAAAGCTAAACGAAAGTCCTTTAAAGCTAGACACGGTAAGAACATAGCTAAAGGTAAAATGTCAGCCGCATACTGGGCTGATAAAGTCAAATGGTAATAGGGTAACTGATATGGCTAAAGGTGTTCCTCATTTTTTTAGAGACGGTACTAAGCATACAGGCGGTACACATAAGATGCCTAACGGTGAAGTACATTCAGGTAAAACACATGGTGCTACATCTAAGAAACTTTTTCATTTAGATGAGTTATCAAAAACTGCAAAGGAAAAAGCTATGAATTATTCAAGTGGATATGGTAAAGCAAAACCTAAGAAAAAAACGACAACTAAAACTAAAAAGAAGCCAAAGAAAACACCAAGACATAGAAAATAGTTCTTGACTTTTGTGACTAAATGTGGTATAATATTCCTATAGTATACATTAAGTATATTATTTAAATTAACAATAAAGACTGTCCATTAAGGAGAAACAGTTTATGACAGATATAGAACTTGAGAAGTACTATCGTTCCTTTGAGGAAATGTTCCGTTCAGATGGTTGGAAGAACTTAACGGAAGACCTAAGAGGAAGTGCATTGAACGTCAACTCAGTAGAAGCCTGTCAAGACGACAAAGACCTTTACTATCGTAAGGGACAACTTGCAGTCATGGCTAATATGCTGAATCTTGAAGCACAGATAGAAACAGCTAAACAACAGCAAAATGAAGAACCAGAAGTAGAACTAGACTCGTGAGAGCACTGTTTGACTTCCGCTGTGACAACGGACATACTAACGAAAAGTTTGTAGATTCAGAAACTAATGAGATAGACTGTCCTGATTGTCAACTTAAAGCTAGAAAAATCGTTACACCTGTTAAAGTAAATCGTGAGAAGAACTCTTGGAAGGAAGTCCGTAGATGGTCTAAACAAAGAGAGTCACAAATCAAACATGAACGGAAACATGGTATAACATTATAACGGTAAGGACAACTCGTACATCAGAACCCTTACATTAAATACACCTCCATAATGATTAAGTCACGGAGTTTAATGATGGCAAGACTATTAGAAGAGCGTCCAGAGGACGTAGTAGAAGACACTTTAGAACAAGAAGTAACTGAACAAGAGCCTCAAGAAGACGAGGGAACTCAAGTAGAACAAACTGAAACAGAAGTACCTGAGAAGTATCAAGGGAAGTCCACAGCCGAGATTGTAAGGATGCACCAAGAGGCTGAGAAACTTTTAGGTAAGCAAAGTTCTGAAGTAGGTGAGTTACGAAAGGTTGTCGATGACTACATACAGACACAACTCTCCGACCAAGAAACACAAGTAACAAATTCTGACGAAGAATTAGACTTTTTTAGCGACCCTCATGGTTCGGTTGCTAAAGCTATTGAGAATCATCCTAAGATTAAGGAAGCTGAACAAATCAGCAACCAGTATCGTCAGTCTACAGCGATGAACAAACTGCAAAGTAAACACCCCGATATGTCGGACATTTTGCAGGATGAGAAGTTTGTAAACTGGATTAAGGATTCAAAGATTCGTCAACAGCTATTCGTTCAAGCTGACAAGCAGTATGATTATGAAGCCGCTGATGAACTGTTCTCTTTATGGAAGGAACGTCAACAGGTAGTTAAGCAAACCGCTGTCAACGAGAAAAACGAAAGGAAACGTGCTGTTAAATCCGCATCTACAGGTAATGCTCGTGGTAGTGGTGAACAGTCAGCTAAAAAGGTTTATAGACGCGCAGACATTATTAAACTAATGCGTACTGACCCAGACAGATACCAAGCATTGTCAAATGAGATTATGCAAGCGTATGCAGAAGGGAGGGTACGAAACTAATATTATTTTGGAGAATTTAAAATGACTGATTCAACTTATCCCGCAAATGGCGGTTTCGTAGACAACACTAGCGCGGCTACTTTCATCCCAGAAATCTGGAGTGATGAGGTTATTGCCGCTTATCAAAAGAACCTTGTACTAGCTAACCTAGTCAAGAAACTATCTATGACTGGCAAGAAAGGTGATACTCTTCACATTCCTAAGCCTGTTCGTGGTGATGCACACGCTAAAGCAGAAGGCGTTGCAGTTACTGTACAGAACGCTAGCGAAGGCGAAGTACAAGTAACTATTGACAAGCACTTTGAGTACTCGCGTCTAATTGAAGACATCACTGAGACTCAAGCACTTGCTTCTCTTCGTCAGTTCTACACTGGTGACGCAGGTTACGCTCTAGCTAAACAAGTAGATAGCGACTTGTTTGCTCTTGGTAAAGGCTTTACAAATGTTAATGACACTACTTATGTTGGTACTAACTCTTATCAGTTCAACGGTACTACTGGTCTTGAGGCGTATGCCGCTGACGCTGTAGCCGCAGGTGACTTATTCAACGACAACGGATTCCGTGATTTGATTCAAAAAATGGATGACGCTGACATTCCTATGGATGGTCGTTGCTTGGTAGTTCCACCATCAGTTCGTAACGAAATCATGGGCATTGACCGCTACTCTTCAAGTGACTTCGTAGATGGTCGTGTTGTAAACAACGGTCAAATCGGTAACTTGTACGGTATTGACATCTTTGTTTCTTCTAACTGTCCTATCATTGAAACTGCCGCGGCTAACAGCGCAGGTGGTGACGTTAAACAAGGTATGTTGTTCCACAAAGACACTATGGTTCTTGCAGAGCAACTAGGCGTTCGTTCACAAACTCAGTACAAGCAAGACTTCCTTGCTACTCTATACACTGCTGACACTTTGTATGGTACTGCTGTTCTTCGTGAAGACGCGGGCTTTAACGTAATGGTTAATGGCTAATAGCAACACCCTAAGGGGCTTCCATTCGGGAGTCCCTTTCCCTTTTCTTTTTTAACACAACAATAGGAAATATCATGGCTATATTTAGAGGAACAGGTGGCTCAGGTAACTCAACGGATGATTCCATTGTTAGTGCCGTAACAGAACAAGCGGGTATTGCCACTACTAAAGCAGGTGAAGCCGCAACATCAGCTACGACAGCAACTACTAAAGCATCAGAGGCTAGTGCCTCAGCTACTACTGCGTCTACAAAAGCTACTGAAGCAAACGCATCGGCAACCACAGCAAGCACTAAAGCTACAGAAGCTAACACAGCAAAGACTGGCGCAGAAACCGCACAGACTGCCGCTGAATCAGCTAGAGACACAGCACAAACTCACGCTAACACAGCGAACAACTCTTCAGTACAGACCGTAGCAGGTATTTCTACTGAAGTACAGAATGTAAATAACATCAGAACTGAAATACAGAACGTAGACACTATTAAGACTGATGTTACAACCGTAGCAGGTATATCTTCCAACGTAACAACTGTAGCCGCAGATGCTTCGGACATCGGTACAGTTGCTACTAATATTACCAACGTAAACAACGTAGGTGATAATATTGCTAATGTCAACGCAGTACACAGTAACGCATCTAACATCAACACAGTTGCGGCAGATGGTACTGACATTGGTACAGTATCTTCAAACATTTCCAATGTAAATACAGTAGCAGGTATCTCTAGTGACGTAACTACAGTAGCAGGTCTTGAGTCTAAGATGGACACTGTTATTGCAGACGCTAGTGACATCGGTGCTGTGGCTAATAACATTGGTGACGTTACAACTGTAGCAGGTATTAACTCAGAAGTAGATACTGTTGCAGGTATTTCCGCTAAAGTAACTACTGTTGCGGACAACATTACAGACGTACAGAATGCCGACACTAACGCGGCTAACGCATCCGCTAGTGCATCTCAAGCCGCCAACAGTGCATCAGCGGCAGGTGCATCAGCAACCACAGCATCTACTAAAGCTACTGAAGCATCTAATAGTGCTACAGCGGCAAGCAACAGTGCAACCACAGCTACCACTAAGGCTACTGAAGCCGCAGGGTCAGCCACTACTGCAACCACTAAAGCTACTGAAGCATCTACTAGCGCAACCAGTGCCGCTACTAGTGCTACAACAGCTACTACAAAGGCATCAGAAGCCGCCTCTAGTGCTACAGCCGCTAGTGGTTCTGCTACTACAGCTACTACTAAAGCATCTGAAGCAAGTGTTAGTGCCTCCTCAGCCGCTACGTCAGCTACAGACGCAAGCAATGCCGAAAATGCTTGGAGTAGCTTTTATGCAACTTACTTAGGTTCATACTCAGCACCACCTACTGCTGACGTACAGGGTAATGCTTTACAGACTGGTGCATTCTACTATGACACAGGTGCAGGTAGTAACACTGTAGGTCTGTATGTATACAATGGTTCTTCATGGGTATACTCTACTAACTACAACAACGTAACTGCTCCTTACAGCCTTGCTCAGGACTTAGCGACTAACAGCCATGACATTAGCTTTGGTGATAATG
>Ga0181411_1001028_pt1 | contig 10292 bp, 20 predicted proteins | sample 34SPOviralmetaG_FD_130114 | JGI IMG/M metagenome (GOLD analysis project Ga0181411, IMG submission 130114) | Marine viral communities from the oligotrophic San Pedro Time Series (SPOT) site, San Pedro Channel, CA, USA - 34 SPOT_SRF_2012-07-09 | ecosystem: Environmental > Aquatic > Marine > Strait...
CCATGAAAATCATCACTGTTTCTAATATCTTCAAAATCAGGATGTCTTTCTATTAACCTTTTTTCTGCAGCTTCTCGTATTAATTGATTCTCACGTTCTTGGAGTTTACTAAGGCGTTCTTCTAGAACTTTTGCTTTAGACTCCGATTGCATATGAGCAACAGTTTCTACGACATCATAAACATCAGGATATTGTTCTTTAAATTGTTCAAGTTCTTCTTCAGATTTGGGAGCTGTATATTCAGTTCTATTTTTAGTAGCTTCTTCTATAAGCTCTTGTTCCCTAGATTTAAACTCATTCAATTTAGAATCATAATGTTTTTTTAAATCATCATAACGTTTTTTATAGTTTGGTCTCTTATAAGGAGTATCCTTTGTAGATTCCAATTCCTCTGTATTTACACTTCCTTCTTCACCGACTTCCATTACGTCATCGCTGTTAAAAAGTTTATTCTGAGGTTCTTCAAAAAACATACTATTTGATGATACAAAAGGTTTATCTTCTTTTCCGTGCCAATCTTTTTTTTGGTTATAAGGATTTGGCGTTTCCTTTTTTTGGACTTCATTAGTCATTTTCTTTTCTCCTAATCAGGGCTTCGTTTAACAAGGTAGCTGCAATGTGCACTAGCAGGGCTTGTCTTGTAAAGGTCGCCTTTCGGTTTTTGTTTGATAGAGTGCCTACGCTAATAGGGTAGCTCTATCCCTATCTAGCTACGAACATATCTTGATTGTGTAGATGGGTCCATCATACGTTTTTTAATCTCATCGCCTACTAAGTCTTCATCTTCAGGAACAAAGCCCCTGTCAAGTATTACTGTTTGACGTTGAGTATTCGCATCAACTTCTTCTTCTCCACTATCAAGCATTCCACCCATAGCTACTTGTTGTCTTTCTTCTGCTTGAGCTTCAGCTTCTTTCATCATTGACATTAAGTTGTCACTTCCGATTTCTTCTACAGCTTTTGCAGTAAAGACAAATTCCCCATCCGATAACCTAGCAGGTATCGAATCGGATACTCCTGAACCCGGACCTTCAACAGGACCAGACCCAGCAAATTCTTGAGCTACATCTACTACTTTATCAAATAGCATTGATAGCTCCATATCTTGTTCTAGTTTAGACATTAACATATCTTCTTCTTCATCTGTTAATGCTTCGTTAATTATAAATCCCATGTAATCGTCTTCCATTTGAGTATCTGGAAGTTGCTCTTCCATCATCATTCCACCCATTTCTTTCTTTACACGTGTGTTGGAATCTATAGCATCTTGTCTAGCTTGTTCATATTCATTAAGTGTACCATCTTTATCTAAATCTCCTACTGGTCCACCTGCATCATAATTTATTTTACCACCATCATATTTCTTTTCTTTGTTTATAAAGTTCTTCAGCGTTGCCGTACTTATCTGACATTTTCTTTTGGTATTCCTTAAAATCCATCAGCCTAAAACTTTAAATTGTTCGTGAATTAATGTCTCGTAATACTCTCGGCATTCCTTAACTCGGTTGTATATCTTTTCAATTGCTTCAGGATCGTATCCAATCTCAAAGCATTTTATTCTATGCTCCTTTGGTACTCTCTCAAAGTTGTGTTGCATTTCTACTGCATTCCTGACAATTGGGTTGTCGTCTATCTCTTTGAGCTTGTAGTGAACCCTCCTTACCTCATCCTCAACAATGTCGCTTGGTGTATCAACTAAGCAATACACAAGGTAGGCTTTTCGTCTTCCTGTAAGCTCCATATAACCCTGTAGCTGGTAATAGTAGTCCTTGTTTGGTATGTCTTTCTTGAACCAGGGAAAGGTTGTTGCATCGTAACTGCTCTTAACGTCAAGTACAAAATCGTCATTGAGTACGTCAGGCGTTCCTGTCAAGTATTCATTCTCATAAAACTCCTCGTTTTTTGACATTGCGCCCATCTTCAGAACCTCTTCGGCAAGCTCTATACTTGCATCTTCAACCGCTATACCCTTATCAATGGCTTTGCTCCATATGTCTTTGCTATATCCGTACATGTTCTCAATAGCATAGTCCTCTAAATATCCCTGACAGGTCTTGCTCAATTGCCCTTTTGTTCGACTGTTCGCCATTATCTTTCCAATAGCGGAGCATCTTATCTTGAAATCTTTCATAGTTGCTCTAATTGTTTAGGAGTTAATGCGTAATTGTCTTTGAGTTTCTCTGCTGTGTACTCTCCGTTCGCAATCATCTCTAAAGCATTTTTGAAAGTAGATGCGTTTAGCTTCTTTTTCTCTTTCGTCTTTCCGTGAGTATTCGTTGAGTCAGCATCCTTTGTATCGTCAATTAAGAATAATCCGTTGAGCGCATACTTTCTTGCGTAACTGGAAGAGGATCCGAAACTCTGAGCAATATCCATTCCCTTTCTATTGATGTCAATACCAGCTTGCGCCTTTACAGCTTGAACTTTATTGCCGTCAGTTATCATTGCAGTCGCTTCGACATACATGCATCCAGCGGCTTCCTTTACCTCATCGGTAAGGTTTAACACTAATCCATTGAGCAAAGGCTTTACCGCCTCCATAATGTCCTCGCAGCTTCGATATTTGTACTTGCCAAAACTATTATACTGATTCTTTGGCGCTTTCAGTTGTTGTTGGATTTCTCCAAGTCTTTCGATTAGTTTGTTCATAACGTTATTAATTTATTTGGTTTATATAATTTTGCGCTTGTTCATAGTGCGCAACATAGCGTTTAAAATTGTTGTAACTTGCTCTAAGTTCTTTAGAGCCTTTGTGGTCTCCCTCCATAGAACAGGCATTCGCCTCAGCGTAAATTGCTTCTTTGTAAGTTATTGCTTCCGCATAAGTTAAATCAAATAGCCATTTGTCACCGATGCGCTCATTGATTATTTCTCTGCCTTGAATTTTGATTGATAAGATTCCAGCGGTCGCCGAAACCTGTATAGGTTCTCCTTTCATAATACGATTTTAATTGTTAGTGATATAAAAATAATAAAAATATTCCTGATATAAAAATTATTCTTTTAAGTCTTTCGTCTTTTGCTTGTACTCCTCTATAATATCTTTGAGCTGCTCCCTTGAATATTTTATAGTCAGATGCGCCCTTGCATGTAATTCAATTAACTCATCTGCTCCGATTCTTTCCTGGATCCCTGTTTGATAGTTAAGTAAGTTTCCGTGTTTATGTTGGTTGCACGCCACGCACTGACCGTGAACGTTCCTCTCATCAAATGTTACTGCCTTGTGCGTTCCGCTACTGAAATAGTGCCCAGCATCAAATTTAGATCCTAAAGGCTGACCGCAAGAAACGCAAGGTTTTTTTTTATCTCTCTCTCGGATATATGTATTGAAATACTTTTGAGCTTTCTTCATTAAACTTTGCACCGTTTCCAGAGATTCTTTTAGTTCTTTTTTTTCTTTTTTCCAATTCTTAACCTTTGCAGTTTCTACCCATACTTTAACACATTCAGACTTAAAGCAATATTTTTGGTTAAAGTGCTTGGCTTCAAATTTCTCTTTGCAGTTTTTACAACGTGGCATCGTCTTTTTGGAATATGTAAACCTCTTCTACGTTACAATCTATGTTAATGCAAAAGTGTACGTTTATTATGCCTTCGCCTTCTAAGTTAAAGTCTTCGTATTCGTGTTGCTCTTGCCATTTTATTGGCTCTCCGCATTGTGGACATTTCATATTAAAATAATTTAGATTGATTCGTGTTTTGTTTGTTTACAATTATGCCTCTTGCAGATTCAAAGATGGTTTGACCTGCTACATAATCAACTAAGTTTCTTGCAATTTTATCAATTCTTTGATTTCCTTTATATTTTTTAAAATTATAATTATGAAATTCGCAAAGCGTTTCGATATGGTTAGTCAATAAACCTCCTGAAATTTTTCTTTCTCCTAAGTCATTAGGCAAATTAAAGTTAGTCCAATATAAATGTCTTCCTCTTTTTTTTGCAGGTATTAAAGGTTCATAGAAAGGTATTACATTTTCAACACAATACTTGCCTTTAAAAAAATGTTTAAGCAAAATTATTTCTTGATATAATTTCATATCTGCATAAGTTGCTTTGCTTTTTCTTTCGCCATCTCCTGTATTTGTCAAACGCATTCTGCTATGAGTTGGGCAAGGTGGCGAAGACCAAATAAAATCAAATTCTTTATAGTGATCTAATAAATATTGATGCGCATCTGCAACTATTACTTTGTCATTTGGAAAACGTTCTTGATATAGTCTTGCAAGTTCTTCGTCTAATTCTACTGCAGTAACTTCGCAATTATCCCAAAGCAAACGATTGCCTCCTAAACAAGCATACAGGTTTAGTACTTTCATAATTCTAATTTAGCATCGTTAATAATTTCTTTTAGCTTGTCTATTTCGTGTTTATGTTCTGCTATTATCAATTGATTTCTTAGATTGGATTTGCACTCCATGTGGTACTCTTGCTCAAATTCTAAAAATACGTTATGAAAATGCTCAATGTCCTCTGCGCTTTCTTTCATTGAATTAATTAAATCCTTTCTTCCTGGATGTTTAACTTCAAGCTCCTCTATGCTTTCTTTGAATTTGATTAGTACCGTCTTTAGGTTAATCTTGGCTTTTAATATTTCTAAGGTGTTCATTTTTCTTTGGCATATATTTTATTGTAAACGTTCGGAGCTGGATTCTCTTGCTCATAATATAGGAATTTTTCTTTGTCAAACCACATTATTAGTTGACCTATCTGACCAGCCGAGCGAGGCTTGATTTTATTGAAGTTAATTATGGCTTGGTTGTAATTTAAGTCTTCTCGGTGTACCGTTATCATACATTTGCCGCTGTTAAACCATTCGGATCCTCCCTTTAAATCGTATGGGCTTGGAACGCTTCTCTTTCCGTTTATCTTTTCCGTAAGCTTTGGATGTATGATTGTATGTAGATGAAGCTCGTTATCCTCTGCGATTTGATTTCGGTACGGTAAGACGACCTCTAAATATTGTGCGTATCCTCCAAACTCATGGTAAGGATGGCTTAGATCTTTCCAGCTGTCAATGCTTGCAGTTTGTAATCCGCTTTTTTGTTTAAGCTCAACAGCATAGTCATAAAACTGAAACGGAGTCATCTTTGCTTTTACATCTTTTTTAGTTAGGATATGGAAGTGCTGAAATATCCAATCTAAGCTGCTCCGTATTTCTCTATCCTTTATTACATTTCGCTCTTTAGGATTAAAGCTCTTGCCTGTAAGTTTATGAATAAGATCGGCAACAATCTCAACGTTGCTTCCAACATCAGGGAAGTAAACCAAATGCTTCCATCCATAGAATTTAGATGTATTCAATAGGCACTCCATTAGAACTTGAGTTTTTCCGCTCATTGGAAATCCTGTCCAATCAGTGCAGTTGCCTAATTGCATTGAATAAAACTCATGCAATCCATCCCAGCCTAAATACTTTCCTTTGTTATTGAAATTATCTCGGTGCTTGAATATTTTGTCAATTATGTCTCCTGTCTCTGTTACCTTGTATCCGTCTATTGCCACGCTGCTTTAAATTTAGTATGTTCACTTTTTGGTTCTTCTTTCTTTAGCCAATTCTTGGCGGTTAAATATAATGATTTGTATTTCTTATTTTGTTTAAAGTTTTCAATTGAATCTAAAACATCGTCAATCTGTTGCTTTAGGTAAATAGCCTCAAGCTTTTTAAATTCATCTTTTGATATAGACAAATGAGCGAAGCTCCTGTATATAGTTTCATTTACACTGTCACTAACACTATCACTTACACTATCGGGTTTTTTGGGTTTTTCAAAAAAGGCTTGGGTTTTTTGGGTTTTTTTGGGTTTCTTTGGTCTGCCTCCTTTAGCTCCGTTTATTCTTTGCCTATCAACAAATACATTGTACTTCTTCAAATCGCGCTTTAGAGTCTGTTTAATGCTCTCAAATGCTATATCAATGATAAACTCCGCCTCTGGATTATCATCAGCGCAGTAAGAAAATATGTGTTTGATTAATTTGCCAGCTTGTTCATTGCTTAATTTGTCAAAGATTCCTCTTTGATCCATATAAAGAATAAAGCTTTTTTTGTCTTTTGCCATAAAAAATTGTAAAAAAAAACGATACGCTTTCAGGCGGTGGCAGCCTTAATCACGCATCGTAATAAACCAATGAAAAAAAGTTACTTGCCACCTAACTTTTCTTAGAAATCAATCCACGTTTCCGTAGATAAACCAAATTATGAACGCATAAATGTAATCATTTATCTTTTCCATGGTTCAACAATTGTGATTTTTTTTATTAATCCTTTCCATTTACCCCAAGCATGAATAGCCTCATCCCTTGAATAAGCAACAACATAATCAATTGCTTGAAGCGGATTGCTTAAGTCTTTGTCGCTTTTGTATAGGTTGTACTGGATCCTATAAGTATGCAGCCTGCAATCCGTTCTTTTTACTCTGCGAGAGTACAGCTCAACATCGAAGCTATCCCAATCCTCAGTATTTATTTTATGCGCCATCTTCTTTGTTTTGGTTTTTTAGTTCTTTAATTGCTTCATCAATTTTGTTTCTTAAATGTTCTTTAGCACCTTCGGTTATTTCATCTGCATAGGTGCAGTCTTTTGCTAATCTTAAAGCATATTCTATTTTATTCATCTCTATAAGTTTTTAATGTATTCCTTTACTTGTTTTTTCATATACCCTTTATCCAGCCACTCTAAAAGCTCAATAGTATTAAATACCATTGTGAACTCTTTTCCGTATTCGTCTTTGCCTACAAGGTAGGTTTCGTTGTCAGGCGTACTCATAAACGTATTGATGTCGTGCAGCCTTTTTGTGATTTTGTTCTCTGCCATTATCCGAATATTAAAATAGTGTAGTAATACACGGTGGCTAATGTGCATAAATATACTATGCCATAAATCGTATCTTTTAGTTCATTCCTTTTCATAATTATTTTTTTAAATTTTTAATTGCATAATCTAACGTACACCATCTATCCCTATCTTTGTCATATAGAATTGCCGCGCTATTTTCACTTTCATTTACATAATAAGGTATAAAAACATCATTGTATTTAATGCCATCATATTCGACCTCAAAATTTATTTTTTTGCCTATTAAATCTTTTGCTTTCATAATCTATTTCAGTTTATTTAATTGTTTAGTAAATCGTTCGTTTAATCTGCCTATGCACATTCCGTAGATAACGATATTGTGTTCGTTTTTCTCTCGGATGCTTCCAAATTCTAAGCCGATGCCGAAGCCGTTCGACCATTCTGCATTGTCAATTCTTGTTTCAAAGTGTTCGATTGCTTCCTCAATCTCTATCAGAAGCTCTAAGGTTTCTTTTCTGTTCATTGTTATTGGTTTTTAGATGTTGTGATTGCTTGAGCGAGTAGGACTTGAATCTCCTTGTTTACGCTCCTCGCATTTTTCTTAGCTGATGCCTCTATTTTATCATAAAGGTCTTTTGGTAGGTATATCAATTTTTGTTTCATACCTCAAATATATATAATTTTTATATAACTTTTATATAATTGTTATATAATTTTTATATAAGTATGCAAAAATGATTAGAACAAATGAGTTAATCTTGCCACTTGACCGTTCTCTCTATGGTGTATAAAACCTTCGACAGCTTTGGGAGCGTGTTGATAGCCTTTAATGTGGTGCCAGCTATCCGTTCCTGAAGGGGATCGCAAGCTCTCAACGGTTACTCCTATAAAGTCTTTGCTTGTTTTGTGATGAACGTGATGGGTATAAACGTACCTATGCTTAGTCTTTGACCATTCCATTGGAAATTCTTGAGCCATTAACAGCGGAAGATCCTGATGCTTTGCACCGTCTCCGTGAGTTGTGCCTATTAAATTGCTTCCGTATTTATAGCCTTTACGATGCGCTATTGAACAATCAAAGCTGATGTTTTTGCAGTTTCTGAAGTGCGTTTTAATGACATCAGCAAGAAAAAAACCTGTTTGGTAGTCGTGATTACTTGGATTAAAAGTAAAATGTACGTCAGCTACTGAGATTAACTGAAGCAAAATATCTACATAGAGCTGCTTTGCAATCAAGAAGTTGCTGTACCATTGTCCATCGGTGTCTTGTTTTGTTCCAGCGGTAGTAGTTCGGCTTGGAGTATCAATGTGCAGAATATCATTACCACCGATAAATAAAATCTTGTCAATAGGAAACCCTTGCGCTTTGTTTAAAATGCCTTGTACGCCTTCTTTGACACGTTTAACCGCGATTTGATTGTTATAGTCTTCGCCTGTTTCAAATGAATCTGCTAATTTTCCAATATGTATGTCTGCAGGATCAATTACAAGTAAGTATTCTTTTGTTTTTTCTTTGCGTATTAACTTCGGAAATTTAGGCGCAAATTGTTTTAAATCTTCTACAAGCTTTTTGCTTAGTTCTTCAAGTTTGTTTTCAGCATCGTCTTTATGTAGTGGGTTCTTAAAGAATAGACTTGCTTGTTTTGTTTTCAGCCATCCATGCTTAACGCTTTCAACATCAACTCCAGCCTCTTCAGCAGCTGCCTTCAAGCCTCTGTATCTAAACAATATTTCTTGCTCATCAGGTGTAAGTCTATAACGTTTGTTTGTACTCATAGAAATTTATTAACGACCTTGCCAACTATAAACAAGAAACCGCCCACAATACAAAGCCCTATAATGAGCCAAATGTAATTAGGTTGCTTGCTTGCTTTTGCTCTTTGAACCTCAACTCTTGTTTCTAATCTTATTGTGTCGCGGTGTATCTTGTATTCTATTCTTGTTTCTAATCTTGTTTTTGGCACGAATACGTTCTCATAGTGTACTATCGTATCCTTTGAACTAAAGTATTTCTCATATACTATAGTGTCGTGTTTCACTACTGGAATCGAATCAATTGTAGCTATTCGAATTGTGTCGCTTGATATAATCGGTTCTAAGCCCTTTTTAAGAGCCTTCCTATAGTGATGGTTCGCCGAGCAACCAAACAGCGTTAAAACGCAAATAAGACTATAAAAACGCATATTCCTTTCGCGCATCAAAAGACGGGCAAGCTTTGTTCGCAAAGTCTCGGTGTCCAAATATCTGCATATCTTTATTATAGGTGTATATTAATTGCTTTATCAGTTTGACTAAAGCATCCTTTTGTTCTTTGGTTCGTGTATCTTTAGCTTTCTTCATGTCTTTAGACATTCCTCCTACATATGCGATTCCAATAGAATTTTTATTTTGTCCGCTGGTGTGCGCTCCTGTCTTCTTTAATGGTCTACCATATTCGACTGTACCATCAATGTGAACGAGGAAGTGGTAGCCGATGTCATTGAATCCTCTTTTCAGATGCCAACGCCTAATGTCAGCGACATCATGGTCGCGTCCTTCAGGAGTTGCGGTGCAATGGATTACAATTTTATTTATCTTTCGCATTTATGTCTTTGAAGTCTTGCGTTACTTCTTTAGCTCTTGCAAACAAGTTTTTTAGGCTTGCCCATAAGTCAATACCCTTTACAAGCTTGAAGTTTTCGTTTATGCTTATAACCTCAATTGATACCAATACCAAAGCAAGGATTTTAGTTGTTAACAGTTCAACGCTAAAGAATGTCAGAATAATGTCATTTAAGATATAATAATCAATCAAATAAAACAGCATGACCGTTACCTCATACAATAGGATCTTTGAAATTACTGCGCTTAGTTTTCTCGATGTAATAGGAGTTTTAAGCTTGCGCGATTTCCATACGCCTGTAAGCGTGTCAAGAATTACGGTAACACCAATTAAAATAAGTATGCCTGAGATAGGCAAAAAGAAGCTGCTGACTATTGCGAAAAGTTGCATAGAATATGTTTGTAGTTTAGTTATCAGCAAAAGTAGTTCATTTTTCATCTTTCTATGTATTCAACCAATTGGTAAGTCATATAAATTCCGAGAAAACAACCAATGCAACGTAAGTGAAAAGCACCATTCCAGAACAAGCTAAACGCGGAAAAGTATCCAGCAATGAAATAAAGTACGGAAAGTATCTTAGTGTGCATTATAGTTTGATTTGCGCTGGAGCATTTACAAGTCCATCGTCTATTGGTTCAGACCATTCTGCCGATGCCATAAGCACTAAAGCTTGTTCGTGTGTCATTGCTTGAATGATTGCTACGGTTCCGTCTGCAATAAAAGTTGGTTCCGTGTTCCACTTGATTACAAACGCAGATTCGTCTAAAGATTTGCGTATCGTGTTTTCGGATGTTTCTCCGATTTGTGCAAAGTCAATTAAAGGCAAGTCTGCTATGTTAATTGTTGCGTATGTTTCTGCTTGTTTTGTACTCATTGTTATTCGTTTTTATGTAGGC
>Ga0181411_1001029_pt1 | contig 10288 bp, 20 predicted proteins | sample 34SPOviralmetaG_FD_130114 | JGI IMG/M metagenome (GOLD analysis project Ga0181411, IMG submission 130114) | Marine viral communities from the oligotrophic San Pedro Time Series (SPOT) site, San Pedro Channel, CA, USA - 34 SPOT_SRF_2012-07-09 | ecosystem: Environmental > Aquatic > Marine > Strait...
AGGAACGTTAATTGATAACTTCATATTTATATAATACATAAATATAAAAAATTTAGAATAAAAAAAGGGAGCTGTGCGAAACTCCCTGTAGACTAATCAATATGAAAAATAACTATTTAGATAAAAACTAAATTAAAAAACGCACAAACTTTATTTCTTAGTCCCATTTTATATTTGTATTTATTATAGTAGTTAGTCATTATGAGGTAGATTTTGCTCTTAGTTTCCAAGCTTGTGATTGCTGTATAGCATTTATTTTATCTTCTTGGCTACCTTGAAACTTACCACATAATTGCTGTAAGTATGTATAATATTTAACACCTGTTTTTATTTTTTTACCACGCTCAAGAATTATATCTTCAGTAGCATATGAGGTTTGCCTACCGAACCACCCTAAAGTTCGCTCACCGTCAAATTCACTAGGTTTAGTTCCTACGAATTTATTATCAACAAAGTACTCTTCGTAATAACCTAAAACCTTGAAAGTAGTTTTGATATTTGATTTATTATTTTTCATATAGCTAATATACTAAAATAAAATAGATATAAAAAATTTTTAATAACTTTACTTTATTTAGCGTAATCATTTTTTTCATCTACTAATTGAAGTATCATCCATATTTGCTGATTATTATATTTTTCTAAGTGCCAAAACATAGGGTTGTAAAAATGTTCTTTTCCTGTATTTTCATCTATATAACGAGATTGTTTAGGTTTTACTGATTGTAACTCGCTACTTGATTTTAAAGCAGTTGAAATCAGATGATATTTACCAAAACGATTATATGGAATAATAGGGTTTCCAATATTTAATTCTTTTCTAAGAACCTCTAGTTCAGCTTTAGTTCTTTTTTTATTTATAAGGTACTCAACGTTTTTATTCATATTATTATTTTTCATACAGCTAATATATAAAAATAAAATAGATATAAAAAATTTTTAATAACTTTTTTTATCTTATTGCATACTTTCCGTAATTTGGTTTACTCATTATTGAATAGGTTGCGTACCTAGTTGCGTCAGGAATATGGTCATTTCCTTCTTGAGGTATATTAGTCAATCGATTTGCTTTGTCTTTTTTCCACCTGTAATCCCTAAATTCCCTTATTGCATTTGATGAGTTTTCTGTTACATATATTTTGTAACGCTTTAATAAATCTATTCCGGCTGCAACGCTGTTTTGACCTTTTACGCTAGGTCTAATATTGTTACCCATACGCTTTAGTTCATCAATTAATCTTACTTCAGCTGAATCACCGAATGATAATTTATTATCTGAATTATGTTCTAATAAAAACCTATGTATATCTCTTGTAGTCATCATAGTTCTATATAATAATTCATTTACATATAAGTTATGTTCTTCTTGATAGACTTCAATAGCAGTAGTTGGATCATTGGTGTAACCAAAGTCAATACCGATAGATAAAAACTTTGCTGTTTCAGGTATTTTATTAATCGTTGATATACGAAATATTTGTGTACGAGATAAAGCACGCTCACCTAAACCAAACACCTGCCAATATTCATCATCTGTATCTTTTAATCTTTCAAGTTCATTTATAATATTTTTATCTATAAATGGATTATCTTTATATGTAGTTTTATAAAATATAGCATCATCCCTTACTTCAACTTTATCATATATCCAATGATTAGCTTCACTTGGGTTGTAATCTATTATGACTTGCCCTTCAGTACGAAAGATTAATTGTTGCCAACTATCCCAATCTATTTCATTACACTCATTTACGAATAATAAGTTTCTTTTTCTACCTCTTATTTTAGCAGGTTGATCTAGTGAAATAAATTCGACTGTATTATTGTTTAGGTAATACTCAGAATTAGACTTGTTGTGTTCTTTTTCGCTATACAGTTCATAATGCTTTAATATATCTAAGAAGTCACGCATCACAGTTCCCCTCAAACTTGGAAACGTTTTCCTGCATATAGTTATTATAGTATTAGAGTTATTAGCACAATAGTCGAATATTATCCATATTAGTAAGTTAAATGTTTTACCACTTCTACTGCCACCTTGTTCTATTAAGATTTTTTTATCTGACCTACTGAATTGATAGGCGTGATTATAAATACAATTAGTCTGTACTTTCTGAGTCATTGTCTAATACGATAACTTCATAAGTCGGTTGCTCTTGAACTAACGTTACGTTTTGAGTTTCTGTAGGTTTGCCCAATCTATAATTGAACCATAGTTGTAATGACTTAGTACAACCTCTTTTAATTCCGTCTATTAAAGTTTTAACTGCTAATTCATCATACATTGATAACTCTTCAATTAATTGTAATTCTTGTGACTTAGTTTTTCTTCCTGACCCTATACGTTTACCACCCCAACTCATAATTACCTTTTTTTACCTTGACCTCTATATTTCTTTTTATAACCTGTTTGACTTTTACTTGCATTTTTACTATGCACTCCAGGTCTTTTCTTTTTAGGCTTGTATTTATATATACTAATTATGTTCCTAGCCACTTGAAAAAACTTGATTAATCAAGAGTATAATAAAAAAAATGAACTTTTTTACCAAACCCATTCTATATTTTGAACCTCTTCAAACTCTTCATACTTGATAACAGTTTCAATTTGAGCTGCCATCTTTACTAATATATGTTCAGGCAAATATTTTAATTTACTATTTATATATGCTTGTGTATTACTTCTACTTTTATAATCAGGTGTTAGGAATAGTTGGTCGAACCATTTTTGCATCCTTTCGTTTTTATGTTCATATACTTCAAACATTTTTAATGAATGGCATAAAGTAGCACTATCCATTTTAAAACCTAGATCGTTGAAAGTGTTTATTATATCCTTATTCCTGAATTTATAATAGTTTTTTAGTATGTGTACGAAGAACGCTCTTGCTTCAACGTATTGAGTTGCTCTAACTTTTTCTAAGAAGTTAAAACCTATTATTCTTTTAATTTCAATTGCTATTCGTCTTGTTTGTGATTGTGTCATAGTGTAAATATATTAAAATAATTTTTCTTGGGCAAGGTTACCTCTTTTATCTTTTAGTCTGAGTTCAGCATTGCCACTTGATTTTCTTATATACATAGTACAAAAGTCAGTGAAGTTATCTTGTATCCACTTTATTGAGTCGTATATATATTCTTTTGTCCTTATAGTTTGTAATCCACCTTCTTCTCTAAAGAACTTACTTTTTAAAGTTATATCATCAAACCTTACTAATATACCATTCTTTATATATTGCCTAATGCTATATTCATAATCTTCTCCGTGATTAGTATGCCTGTTTAATTGATTATCGTGTTCTACAATTACTCCAAACGTTCCTCCCGGAATATAACATAGCTTGGTATATACTCTATGCTTCATAAAAAAATGATTAGCTGCAGCGTAGATTCCAAAACACTTAGCACCACGTTCATAACATTCTATAAAACCTGGAATAATATAATCATCTATTAAACTATTAATTGGGACTAATGTATCTTCTTTTTTAACAAATATGCCGTCTAAGTCATCATCAAACATTACTAATTGAGTTCCTTCTTTATAATATCTTTCTATAAAGTTTCTTTGTTCGCCAATAGTTGGCACACCTATAACGATTTCATATCTTTTATTTAAACTCTTTTTATATATTTCGTATTCTATTTCGTCTGCTACAAAGATTGTTATCACGCTATCATCGATATTGTGTTCTTCAAGCATTTTTAGTGTTTTTTGTTTTATTACCTCAGGTCTTTTGTATGAGGGGACTGCTATTTTATAATTTATTGTATCCACCTTGATCTATTTTAACTCTTAATAATTCATCTTTAGGTGCTTTGCACTTATACATATATTCACGATAGTAAAGCACGAAACTAACTCGCAAACAATCATCGGTAAAGTTTTTAAAACCTGTATTACAATGATATTTATGTACGTCTACAAATAATATATCTGTATTTTTTAAATCGATTCCTACACCATATTCTGGCAGTATAAAATAACCACCGCCCCAATCACCCTCACGATACACAACTAGATTGCCAAAACCCTCAGTAAAATCTCCAGCATCTTTATGCACTGCAGTACGAAAGTTTTTATTTACAGTCACAGTTGTGAAACTTGTATCAGGGATTACATAATTTTGATTCGTTCCCTCGGCTATGTTTTTTTGTCTAGCATAATATTGAGGGCATAATTCTTTATATTTATCATCAACTAATTTTATAAATGGAAGTCCTTCTTTATACTTATCAAAATAACTTCTAGTAAAAGCTGTTTTTCTGCAATACCTAATCATTGCACTTTTATCCATAAAACCTACAACGCCAGACTCAACGTGCTGACCTACACTTGTATTTGAAATAGTACCATCAGCTCTAGTTCGTTTCCCGCTAAAACCACTTGCCGCACCTCTACTTTCAGTCCATTGAATACTATCTTTAAAACTATCAACACCCAACTTTAATGTTTCTAAAGGAATTACATTTTTACGAAACTTGAATAATAAATTACCATACATATCATACCCATCTGCATCTTCAGTAATTAACTCAGTAATATATTCTTCGCCTATATGTTTTTTATATATATTGTCAGCTTGTTGCTCAGTCAATATCTTCTTGAACTTCTTGTTTATCATAATGCTTTTTTAATAAGTATAATATAAAATCAGATATGTTTGCGGTCTTTAATTCATCTTTAGTGAACTCAATTTCCATACCTTTTTTACATAATTTTTTAAATAAATCCCTGTTTAAATGTGTGTAATATAATAAAGCGTTAGTTATTTCAGTTTCATCTTTAGGTGAATCATTTTTAGGGAATTCATATTCAAATAATTTCATAACTCAATATTAATAAAATAACTATCGATATCAAACATATCGCTTTCAAAATAATCTTTATACACTTTCATTGCATATCTAACTTTATCGCGACCGCTACTAATAAATTCCTCGCTTACAGGTAAATCACTGATTCCAATATCGCAACTTTTTTTATCAATTACAATGAATTTAAATGATTTTATTTTAAATATTTCAGTATATAAATATGCTTGTACATCATAATGATACCAATATGCAGCCTTATTAAATTGTTTTATGTTACTAGTTGTTTTTAAATCTATAACACAATCTTTTAATAATACATCTGCTTTAGCTCTAAATGGTTTACCTTGTACATAACCTACACCTGGAAATTCTACCTTAGCACCTTTAATTAGTTGCATAGCAGGTTCATTACGAAATATTGCATCGGCTAATCTTTCAGCATCTTCTTTTTCTTTAATCGTATAAACTTCTTTATGCTCTTTTTGTGCGAGTTTAAATTTATTAGTGTTCTTACTTTGTACGTCTATAAATATTTGTTTATGAAAATACTCAGGCGTTAATACTAATAAATGAAATAAATATCCATCGCGTAACGCTTGACTGCTTTTATCATTTTTAGCATAGGTCATAACGTTGTGATATGTTTTAGGCGACTCTAATAGTAATTTAATACTTGATGAACTGAATGCCCATTTATGCATAAACCCATAGTAAAAGTCATCATCTAACATTTTAGATAATAGTTCTTTTTCATCGTAGAACTTTCCGTCTAATAATTTTATTTCGCTCATATTACTTCATTTGTTTTTTCAAATACTAATCTTATATTTAGTGTATCAAAATCATAAGAATATATTTTTTCTTTCATAGTAAATTCAAAAAGGAATTTGAATAAATCTACTTCTATTTTACTGCCAAACTCTGGCACAGTTCCAAACTCATTGAATAATACCTCTATTGTTTCAAAAAGTTTTTTGTTCACTTCTTCACTCGGAAGTTCCCCTATTATTTCCGGAGAAATAACGATTTTCATATTGCTCAAATCTGAGTTTAATGTCATTGCTTTCATTTATTGCTTCGTTTCTTTGTTGTTTGTATTTAATTATTGCCCTTAAAGCAATTTCTTTATCACGTTTTAATTCTATTAGATAAAATTGTATATCTAAAAACGCATCTATAACTTTTTTTAATTGATCATTATCTTTAGCTTTATCCCATTTATTTAACACCTCTAATATATACAATATATTTGTATCGCATTCTAGTTGTTTAAAACTTTCTAATTTTTTATAACTGTTTGTTAAATCCTGACTCATTGTTTATATAACTTGCTTGTGATTCTTCTAATAAATAAACGTCTTTCGCTTTTTTTTGTTTAGTCCATAAAGTTGTATCGGGGCAATTTAATTCTTCTTCTTTAGGTAAAATTAATTTATCCAACCAAAACATATACATCCCTTTAGGATCATAAACTAAATATAATTTATTTACATCTTTATCTAACGCCATTAAACTTTTATATTTTGCTTTTTCTAACATTTTAGTTTTATAATACTTATGCCTAAATTTTATTTCAATTACACATTTTTTATTTTTAGGTGTTAAACCTTTTGCATCATAACTTTTAAAACCCTCGCCACACCAATCTAGATCCCAGCCATCTAAATTTAATATTTCAACGACTGTTCTTTCCCACGCGTGTACACTATTCAGATCCATTATTGTAAATGATATTTAGATCATCTACATACTGCTGTATTTTACCTTTCATTGTTTCGCCCCTGCACGTGCACAAAGTTTCTAATGGATGGTCATAATACTTAGCGTGTAAATGCTCGATTAATCTCAGTTCGCTTTGTGTGATTGTGTTGTTTTTTACTCCCTTAAATTTTGACCATTGATTATAGTCGTTCTTTATCATATGTAATTTCTTACTCATCTTTTAATATTAATTTTATACTCATTTAATTTTTCTTGCCTTTTATCACAACCGCAGTCTTTATAGCCGAATAATTTAGCTACCCACGTTGCAATTTTTTTACCTTGATTAAAAGTAACTATACTAATAATCTTCTGAATCAAATCCCCTAAACCAATCATAATTTTTAATTTTACTTTTAATATATTTTTTTACTTTACTATAAGAATTCCATAATGATACATAACTGATATTTGTTTCACGACTTAATTCAGATATCTTTTTTCCTGAGCTTAACATTTCAAAAATACTTCTGTCATACCAAGTTAAAGTTCCTAAAACATCTTCAAACTTATCGTTAAACATTTTATAATCAACATAAGATGCTGCTGGTAATTTATCTTCATAACTTAATACCTCATCAAAATCTTTATTTGTATATTTTTGTTCCACTACTTTTATTTTCTTTTCTTGAATCTTTAGGTGTAAATATAAATGTCTTAGAATTTTATACATATACCAATAATTTAATTCATCTTTATACCAGAGGTCTTTGCCTTTTTTAGTCATTTCATCGACTTTTATATATGCCTCTTGAACAATATCTTCAGCGGTTATTCTATTACAGCCAAATGATACAACAATCCTGACCCACGTTTTATGTTTTTCAAATGCTTTTTCAAGTATCAACGCTTTTTAATTAAATGTAATAAATTTTTACCATTTAAACTAAAGCCAACATTATTAGCAACCGACTTTAATATTATAGGAGATTCTAAAGGCGTAGGTCTACCGCCACTATCTATTTCCTTAATTTTTATTACTGCTACAAAAGTGTCAGTCCATATTTCTGGATGGTTTGTGTAACGATGCAATATTAAAAAGTTATCTGATTTATTTAAAAACTTACCACCACCTTCTGCACTTCCTGCACTGGGTGGAGTAATATATCCCGCAAGATTATGATTAGCAGGATGCCTATGCCTTAAAGCCTCTGTTACAGCGTGAGTAACTAAATATATAGAACATTTATTTTTACGAGTAAATAATCTCATATCACTCATTACTGCATAATCATACTCGTGGGCTCCGTGTGACTTCATTGTTTCTTTATCACGCAATAAACTATTATATGGATCAATCATTAAACCAGCATAGTCGAAACCTTTTTTAACTTCTTTTGCTTTTATTAATAAATCTGTTGCAGTAAATACTTCATCAATATCAATATATTTAAAATGTTTATCAACCCACTTTAATTTTTCCAACCAAGTTTTATCATCTATTTTATTAAAAGGTAAACCTGTTAGAAACTCTACTAGCTTTTTACTTATGCTAGGAGCCTCATTTTCAGCTGAATATATTAAAAACTTTAAATTGTATTTAATAGCATACAACAATAATAAATATAATAACGTTGTTGTTTTACCAGTACTTGCGTGACCAAGAACTACATTAAAAGAATTAAACTTGAACCTCCAGTACTCATCAATCGTTTCTATCCCTAAAGATAAACCCTCTTGAATTTCACCATTACGTATCGCATTTAATTTATCAACTTGTGATTTATAAGTTACTAGATTAGAATGGTAAGTCATCGTCACTAGCGTTTGAGGTTACCGCTCTGTCAGGACTATGTTCCTTGCTAGTGAGCTCTTTTTGTTTTTTCCAATCGTTACTATCAAGAGAGCCATACCACTTTCCTGATTTTCCTTCTTTACAAGTTATTTTTATCTTACCTTTATTTTCAATTATATGTTCACGAACTTTATCAGTTTGCATATACATCATTAATTTAAAAACATCTATATCAATTTTTACTTTATGATATTGTGATGCAGGTTTGTTAAAAAACATCCCATAAGTGAACTCCGGTTTAATGCCATATTGAGAGCTTTCCGGAAGATCTAAAACATTAAGTTCTTTTTCACTAAATAATTCTTTGAATCTATCTAGTAATTTTTGTATTCTATCTATCATTTGTTTTGTGGTTTAGTTGTTAGTGTGTTATAATATACGATTGTTAATTGACCGATTTCATTTAACGCTTGGTTTTTTGCAATTTTGATTGCTTCCTCGGTTTTCGCTTTAGTTTCCTCAGCGTCTTTGCCTTTAGCTTTTAATTTATTATAAGATTGCCAAAGATCTGAATCAAAAGTTTCTTTTGCTAGTTTTAAAGCTACCGACAATGCGATACTTTGTTGCTGACTCAAAGGAACTATTTTTTGTTCACTAGGTGCAGCATCTTTATTATGTAATTCTATTGTTTTTCCCATATCTACTTTTCCGTATTGCCTTATTTTATTTCCTATTTCTTTTTCTGTTAAGGTGTATGCTAATACATCACCAGTTTTAAAAGGGAACTCCCTATTTTTATTATCTTTTGATGCGGCTATATTAAAAACAGGAACTTGCCCATTAGCTAGTTCAACCCTGTATTCAGTTCTTATTACTTTATTGCCACCCTCCCAATCTTTACCTTGGGTTATCGCTTTTATTGTTGAAGTGTATGCTACTCCAGGTGTATTTGAATCTGCCATTATTACTTTTTTTGATTATCTAATTTTTTTTGTATAGTTTTCAATAATTTTCTACCATTAGGCAATTGCATATTTTCATCTTCTTCTAATGTATCAACAGTGAACTTTATAAAATCTGCTAAATCCCTAGTAAATTCACACTCGCTTTCATATAATTTTTTATATTCATCGTGAGCTTGAGTTTTTATATGAAGTTTTTTAGTAAGTTCTTCAATTTTTAATCTACGCCATTTAAGTTGGTCGTTCGTAAAACTATCACCAGATAATTTCGCGTTATTTAATATTATTTCAGGTATATTCATTTTATTATTTTTTGTGTATTATACTTTAGTTATACAAAGTTATTAAATTTTTTTTATAAAAAGCAAACATTTCGTTTAATTTTTCTGTTTCAAGTCTTTCATTTGCTTTGCTTTTAGCTATAATTTTATCTGCAGTCCCTTTACCAAAACGACTATCGAGAGCTTTTCCATATTCATATTGTAAACCATTTAAAAAACGATTACAATATTTACATTGGGGGAAAACATTCATTTCATCGTATCGAGTTAAAATATGCCTTCTACTTACAAAATGACCTGCGTCTATATTTTTATAATGAAATTTTTTATCGCAAGTAATACAAGAACAATAACCATTTCCGTCGGAGTGTTTTACACGAACGTACTCACTAAATACTCTGTCTAATTTTTTTATTATTTTTTGTCGCATATAATACTAATATAATAAATATATTTATATTATACATATACTTATATTATACAATACACTATTATAGATTTCTTGATTTTTCAAAACTACGACCACCAAAGTAAGCACCAATAATAAGCAATAATATTTGATTGATGTTATCTAAGTCGTATTCTAAAAAGAATCCTATTGTATAAACTAATGTTATAAAAATTAATGTTAAAGGTCTAACGTTTTTACTCAACCAACTATCAGACATTGCGTCAGCCTCCCAACGTCTAGTTACAGATTCAAATTCAGCTAGTTCTAGATTAAGCATTTC
>Ga0181411_1001031_pt1 | contig 10269 bp, 12 predicted proteins | sample 34SPOviralmetaG_FD_130114 | JGI IMG/M metagenome (GOLD analysis project Ga0181411, IMG submission 130114) | Marine viral communities from the oligotrophic San Pedro Time Series (SPOT) site, San Pedro Channel, CA, USA - 34 SPOT_SRF_2012-07-09 | ecosystem: Environmental > Aquatic > Marine > Strait...
AGACATTAATACTTATTTTAACAAATACTGGGTCTATCCTCAAACAAAACCTAAGAACTTTAACAAAATAGAAAATGGATGTTATTGGGGTGATAAATAAAAGTCATCACCTCTTAGCCAAAGTACATTATATTTATGATCTTCAGCCCACAGTTTTAAAGTATCTCTCCTATGTTTGAATACTTCTATAAGGATGTAAGGGCGACAATTTTTAATTAACTTTAATGCTCCTTGTAAAACTTCGAATTCATGTCCTTCTACATCTATTTTAAGTAATTTACATTTATTAAGATGAGGTAAAAATGTATCAATTGCTATACATTCGATTTTAATTGGATCACCCTTAATAGTTTTTTTAGATATTCTACTTGTTCCGTCTTCTCTTTCGTAAAGAGTATTATGACCGCTTTTATTACTAACACCCACAGCATATGGTCTAACATTTGATATACAATTTAATTCAAGGTTTTCACACAGTGTTCTATATAATTCTCTGTTAGGTTCAAAAGTATATACCATACCTTTAGGACAACACTTAGCAAAAGGTAAAGTATGTGATCCTATGTACGCTCCAACATCAATTACAATATCATCTTCTTTTAACAGGTTTGAATAAATATCAAATAACTTTTTTTCCCATATTTTTCCATTCATTGTTACTTTACTTGGAGCATGTTCTTTATGAGATTCTAATGTTTTGTAAAACAATTCAAATCTTTCTCTACCAACTGTAGATTTGTGATATATAACCAAAGACATTTATATTAATCACCTACATTTTTTTCATATAATAGATCCGTAAGGTTTCTGTATGCTTTTAATTTACGGAAATCAAGCATAAGGAAATCATAGGGTTTTTGTTTAGCCTCTCTGTATGTTCTCATAAAATCCTCTTCATTGTCGCCTGTAGCAGCATGTAATTCCTCAGCCAGTGATTTTAATTGTTTATCTCCTTGTTGTCCAAGTAAAGCATAATAGGAAGCATTTGTCCTAAGAACTGGCGTAAGTGAATTAAAATACTGAACAAAGAATGCTAATGAAACTTGGCCTTCTCCTGCTATTCCGCCACCATGTCTGTAGGTTGATATAAATTTATTAAACCATTTTGCTTCACGTGATCCTGCTCTGGGTAATGATCCAAGAATATCATCAAATACAATCAAGTACTTTTGGCTATCATCACCAATATCTTTTATTGTATGAAGAATATCTTTTAGGATTTCATTTGAATATTGTTCGAAGTATTCCAGTATTTGATCCTCTTCAATTAACTTATCTAATATAGGATCATTTTGTAACGTTGGACTTATTAATATAACGTTACCTTTAAACACAGGTTCTAAGATTCGAATTAAGTTAGCCATGAATGTTGTTTTACCTGAGGCGACCTTACCTAATCCAATGATAAGACTTGGAAATGTAAAAGGATCAAGATCAACTTTATTAAATTTACTTTCATCTATCTCAATAGGTTTTATTTCAAGCGAGTTAGTGTTACTTGTATTCATATAAATAATATATATACTTTTTTTATACCCACTCAACAAAGCCATTTGAATTTGCTTTAGGAACATAAGATTTGGTTGAACCTCTATATTTATTCTTGACTGTAAGAATATCATTAGACAATACCTGATATTTTGTAGCGACTTTATATAATGTTGTTTCAAGTTTGCTACGTATACGTACAAGTTCTTTTTTTAGAGCAGTAGTTTCTGCGATTAATTGTCTATTTAATGCGATAAGTTCTTCAATATTTTTATCTACCATATATCTATATTATAAAATATGGCTGATACTTCAACGAGGCCCAAGAAAGTTATTACACAGGAACAAAGAGATAAAATGAATGCTGGGAGAAAAAGAGCCATGGAAGAAAGAAAAAAGAAAAAAGAAGCAGAAAAAGCAGAACTTAAAAAAGAATTGGCTGCTATGGAAAAACAAAAGAAGAAAGATCTTGATAAAGAATTGGCTGCTCTAAGACAACAGAAGGACGCTATGGAAACAAAAAAGAAAACGATGGAACACAGAAAAGAATTCAGGAGCAGAATGAGAACTAAAAGTATTGCTGAGGAAGAACCTGAAGTAAAAAAGCAGGTAAGTTTTCAGCCAATGTCTAAGCCTGATTCGCCTTTGGAGATGGAGGGTGGGAATGAATATGAGAACAATCCTGTTGAAAATGAATTGGAGGATCTTAGTCCTTCACCTGAGCCTGAACCAGTTGAGGTACGTCAAGACATAGATCCTCGTGAAGAGAAAATATTTAAGGCTCAGGTAATGGCTTTGTCTAAAGGAGCAAAACCTGAAACAAAAAAAATGTTTAAAAAGATAACAAACAATTACGATAATCAGTTATCAATTACAGAAAATCTTAGAGCCATGGCTGATGATCTTAAGAAGTTAATTAAAAATAATGTAAAGCAAATCAAAAAGAATAACAAGGTTATTGAAAAAGCCGAAGTAAAAGAAGAGGTAATCGAAAAGACTTTAGAAGAAGTCAAAGTTGAAAAAAAATATGAAAGTCAGTTAGCGAATTTGATGCGATTACGATGAGTCATAGGCCAAACTTTCTTTTATATGATGAAATATTCGCTCTTCTTGATGTTGAATTACCCCAGAGTATATTCCAGGATAGGGCTCCAGGTGATCTTGGATTTGTAAGATTATCTCCTCTGTGTCTGTCTCTATATCTTGATCTCTGTTGTTTATCCTTTTTAATTGTGTAGTCATCCATTCCAGCAGCCCCAAAGTGTGTGGTTGATTCACGTCCTGTTTTTTTATTTTTAAAAGTAGCCATGAGTTTTTTACCTGATTTGCTACTTGATTTTACTGATACTAATTTATATTCGCCCATATACATATGGTAAAGGTTTTAATATATATGAATTGTGCTGGAGAACAGATCTATAGTATGTTTCAAACTCATATTAAAACAAAAGATATAAGTATAAACTATATAGCCAATTATGTTAATCTTGAATCTCCTACTATTAATTCTTTACATAAAGAACAAATTACCAATTGTGATTACTTTATCTACCAGCCCATGAATAAAGAATATACTTCTCAATATGATATTAAAAAGGTTAAATTGTTATTAAAAGAATCATGTAAGTTAATAAGTGTACCCTATTATAGATTTCGAGGCTTCTGGTTTGAATGTAATTATATTCCTTTTTACAAAAATGAATTATATGATTTTCACAGAGAACATGGATTACATAATAGTTTCAAAGGACTCACCGATTTTTCACGTGAAAAGATCAAACAAAGAATGGATAGTATTGTAATTGATGATAAAAAGGTTTTGAATTATTTTAATTCATGTTTAATTAAACTAAAAGAGTTAGAACTTAATAGTGATATTAAAGTATATGACTATTTTTACAATAATTACAAACAAACTCAATTATTTTACGATTGTTTTCATCCAACAAATAAATTATTTTACCAAATATTTAAACAAATTGTTATACAGATTGATACTAATATAGTACTAAATGATGAAGATAATGAATTCTGTAATTTAATTAAAGCAAGTGATATTTGGAGTGTTCCTATTATTCCTGTTTATCAAAAATTATTTGAATTAAATTACGGTAATCACTGTTATAAATATAATGTAGATGTCTATGATAATTACCAATTAAGGCTCAAATTTAATTAAATTATATAATCTATTTACATGGTATTTGCTTGTAGTTTATGCCGAGCCCAATGTGAGGAGTATTGCTTCTTTTCCACTCACTGTAGCGATTGCGAAGAGATAAGACGTATAATTAGTCTGTATGATCGTAAGGATGTTTTAAATACATTACGTATGGTTTATCTAAGAGATGATGAAAAAAAAAGAATAAACCGTACAATTAAAAAACAAAAAATCGTCACAGAAGAAAAAAAACCTCCAGTAGAAGAACAAAAAAAGGAATGTGATCAAACAGAAGAAAAACCCCAAGTAATTACACGATCTAAAGTCAAAGCAAAATAAAAGTTAAAATATATTTGATTTATATATAAAAATGTCTTACGCCGATAGATTAAACAATTTTAACTCAGCCCTTGATTCTGCTAAAGGTCACATCCAGCAAATGAAAGAAACATTATCCAATCCAGAATTAAGAGAAAATCCAGTAAGATTTGGATTAGACGCAGCAGGTCAAGTTTTAGGAACAGGTGAGGGTCTTGTTCGAATAAGAGCCATGATGAAAAGCGACGATGTACAACGTGATACAGCAAATGCTTTTTTTAATAGACTTGGTGAATTAAAACAGGGTAATCAAAGTCTCTCCAACTCTGTAGGATCAACAATGCGTGAAGCACTACAAAATGCGAGTGGTAGAGCACAGCAGACTTTAGGATCAGCCAGTGTGGATGCTCAACCTGCTCGTCTTACACAAACAGTAAGAAACATAACTGAAAATAGGACTATTCCAACATCATCTGCTGATCCATCATCAGCGGATATTGCTGCTGAAGACGGTGGTATAAGTGATAGAATTGGCGGATTTCCTCAATCAATTATTAGAGCAAGCGATGAAGCAAATGAAATAAACAATAGTATCAACAGTAAAATAAGAGGTGGATTAAATACCGCTGAAAGAAGTAATATAAACAGTGTCGCAAATGAATCTTTAGGTGATTTTAATGAAATCAACAGGATCCCAGTTGGACAAGGTAAAGCCGATGCCCTTAAAGGTTATTTAACAGCCAAAAATAACATAGCGAATGATGTTTTGGCCAGAAAAACACAAGGACTATCAGCAGCAAAAGGTTATGATACAACTGGTAAGCCATTAGGTGAAGAGTCATCTGTTATTGGAGCACCTAAACAAGGAGCAGGTGTCGCAGCAAGAGCAGACGCTACAGGCGGAGCAAGTGCTGGTAGTAATTCATCAGGAACTGTAGCCCAAGGAGCAGGAGTAAACCCTGTTGTTGATGATATAGGAGCCAATGCTGGAGGCGATGCTTCTAATGTTGGAGTTTCCGCAGCACGCAGAATTGCTACAAATGCTGTTGGTGATATTCAGGACGCAGGTCAGGGTTTAACAGCAACAATACAGGATGGATCTAATATATTAGCCAGAGGTAACGCATTGAATTTAATTCAAAGTGCGGTACCAGGCCGTGGAGGAGTTTCAGTACCAGGTTTGTCTACAGCAGGTACAAGTGGAGGAGATAGTAATATGGTCTCAGCACTTCAGCATTTGAACGCAGCAAACGCTCAAAACGCCCAAGCAAGCGGTGGACAGACAGCAGCATCTCAAGTGGGTAATGATGCTGGAGCAAGATCAGCCCAAGCAGCAAGGACTGGAGCAAATGCTGATGCTGATGCGAGTAATACAGGAGCACGAGGATTAGCAAATGGATCTAATGCTGCTGCTACAGCAGATGAAGAAGGAGCCAATGCTGGAAGAGGTTTGAAAGCAGCACTTGGAACTGAAGAGACACTTGATGCTTTAGCACCTGATACAGGACCACTCGCCCCAATACTGGAAGCAGGTAGTTTACTTGCTACCCTTGGTACATCGATTGCTTCAATCTTTGAACCTGAAGAAAAAAAGACAGCACCACCACCTACAGATCCATCAGTTGGAGGTTTTTCAATTGGAGCAAGTCTAAAAGGTGATGCTTCAGGTAGTGTTGGAGCGTTTTAATTAACTTTTAAAAAAGTTATATTACAACAATAAGTGTCGCTATGTTATCTATTTTAATTCCTCTTTGTAGTAAAAAACAAGACTGGACTTCAGTCGGTGATATTGATTTTTTTGATAAGTTTTTAGACGCTTTTTGGATGACTATTTCTCACAAGCATAATTTTAGATTTTATATTGGATATGATGAGAATGATAAATTTATAAAAGACAGGATCAATTTAATTAAACGGCGATTACCAAAAGCAATTTATGTAGAATTACCTAAAAGATGTAACGGTAATCCTTGTGAAGCATGGAATATACTTTATAAAGAAGCAATCAAAGAACCCACAAATGAATACTTTTATCAGTGTGGTAGTGATATAGCACATCAATCTCCTAACTGGGATGATTACTTAATAAATCAATTAAAGCAAATGGGAAACAGAGGTATTGTTGGAGGCTGTGATTTTAATTATTGGGTAGAAAGAGTTGTACGTAATCAAAATGGTATACTTGAAAATGTAATGACTACACGTGATCATTATAATACTTTTGGCTGGTTCTTTCCTCCTGAAGTAAAAACATGGTATAGTGATGATATGATAACAAGAATTTATATGAATGATAACAGTTGTAGAATATGTCCTAACATTCATTATTCAAATACAAACAGAGTAGGAGGCCATAATGAAAAAAGTAGATACGTTCCGCCCGAACAGCAAGAAATATCTAAAACTTGGAAAAATATCGCTGATAAATATTCCGTCAAAATTTTTAAATTAAAATAAGTTATTTATTCATACAACGATGGACAATAGAAATCAACCAATGGACGCAGTTTTAGAAGGTAATAATCCAAAACTTCAGTCTGTGAAGTACACTAATCACTTACCAGAGGGTAAATTAGGAGACTACAGACAAAATGAAAGAGTTGATTTTATGCCTGACCCAGCAACTTCACCTTATTTTGATGGTAAACAATCTTATTTACATATTAGAGTTACAAATACCTCAACCTTTACTACAAATGCTGCTGTTGGAGTTATACCTCCTCTTTGCTTTCCAGCACACATAGGAGCAAACGCTCTTATTAACAGATGTGTTGTTAGATCAAAAGATAATTCACAGGTTATCGAAGATATTGAAGCCTACAACCAGATCACAGGTGTTAAAAATTCATACACACACGATAGCGATGTCTTTAAAACCTTATCACGTATTTCAGGTATCGCAGGTAGAACTCCTTGTGGTATGAATCAAGGCGTGGGTGATCTCAGTACAAATTACTTTTTACCTAACGGACAAACTGTAGCAACCCGAGACATCACAGGCGGTAATGTTACATCAGCCGCCACATTTTGTGTACCTATTGAGAGTGGTTTATTTTCAGCATTTGGAGGTGAACATCATGTCGTTCCTAATCTTGATATTCCACTTCATCTACAGTTCTTCCTTGAGAAGGCTGATATTGCTCTACACACATTATATTCTCACTTCATCCATAGTGTTACAGTCAATGGTACTGCTTGTATTAACAGATATGCTAAAGATCCATTTGAAACACACGCAGGTACAGTCGTAGGATCTACTTTCTTGATTGCTGCTGCTGTTTGTGATACAACATTAACCTTTGAAGGTAATAGGTTTGGTGCTAAAGATTGTGCTTTCCGTATTGGCTATCCTGTTGAACTTGAAGGTGGTCAGGTCTTAGAAATAACAAATGTTGAAGTTGACCAGGGTGGCGGTAATAACCAGATTAGATTAACATTCGGTGATGCTCCAGCAAATGCTGCTGCTACAACAGTCAAATTACCTCCTGTAACACGTGCTTATAACATAGATAAGATTGAACTTAAAACTCTTTTAACAATACCCGATCAGCCAACGATGAGAATGATTAGATCACAGATACAGAAAGGTATAAGTTTTACTTCACTCCAGTTATACAAAGCATCTACAGCCGAAGGATTAAGAAATGCTGTTATTGAAATACCTGAAGCATTAACAAGAGCACAGTCTATATTGGCGTTACCTTGTGCTCAGGGCAATCTTGAGGCATTAGATTTAGAGAATTCATACATCTACTGCCAGCCTGACGCTCTTGTTGGAACCAATGATAATCAAACAACGTATCAATGGCAGGTCCAGAACACACTATTACCCAATCTTGCTGTAGAAACCAACTCTGCTACAAATGACGCAAATGATAACTGTATTTACTTTAATCAGGTAGTTATGGCTTTGCGACACCTTGTAAGAGTTTCAGCATTAGGCGATGATCCTGAATGTAGAAAAGAAGATGATATTGATATTGAACTTCCATTCTTTTATCCAGTCAGTCTAAGCCCAAGAGGTCAGTCATTCAACATCATAGACTCAGCACCTCAGTTAAGAATCAACAACTCTTCAACAACCCCAGCAAACATCAGGGCTAAATTATACTTCATTCATGTTGTTCATACAAGAATCCTTAAGGCTACAGACATGGGTGCTTCCATAAGTTTTTAATTAAATTCGTTTAAATATTTATTTTTTTCTAAAGTAGTAATATATATGTTTATATATTCTCTATATTCGTCCCAAGATCCAGATAAAGTATACATCGGCTCTACAAAAATGAAGTACCTGAGTTTAAGAAAAGCACAACATAAATACTATTATAAAAGATCTTTAGTCACAGGTAAAACAAATATATCAAGTAATGCTATTTGTAAAGCATGTGAGACAAGTGATGATCTATGTATAGAAGAACTTGAAGAGGTGGAAGATGATAATAAAGACAGAGAAGACTGGTGGATTGAGTATTTAAAAGAAACAGGATTTGAAGTAGTAAATAAAAACAGAGCAGTTTACAGTTACGACATAGCAAAAGAAAGAATGAGAAAAAAATACAAGCGTTTAAAAGAAGATGGTAAAATACCTAATGCTCTCAAATATTATTACGCTAACAAAGATGCGATACTTGAAAAGAGACGTAATGATTATGCTAAGTATGGAAAATGTTAAGCGAAGCAATATTGTATATTAAAAGTGTTTATCCATAATTGATGTTGTTGAATAGCCCATTATTTGAGCAACATCTAATTTATCTTGAAAATCAGGATCAAGATCTATTATATGCTTCATATAGGCTGCTCTCAGGTTTTCAATTGATAATTCTGTTCCTGATATTTTTTCCATACCTTGGCTAAAAGCATTCGATATTTGACGACCATTCATAGGTCTTTTATTTTTAACTGATTGAATTAAAAAATTTGTACTATCTTTATTATATTCAGTTAGCCATTTATCAATTAAAAATTGAATTGTAGGATTTATTATATTTACTTCTTTACTACCTAATATATGACTTGTCCTGTATTTATTGAATATCAATTTATATTCATTGTCTTTTAACAAAAGATAGTTGCTTTTATCATCTATAAAATCTTCATCATCAACAACTTTTAAGTTAACATAATTACTAACTCTTACTGGTATTTGTAATGTAAATAAACACACAATCAAAAAATTTTTAAATTCATCAATAGGAATCGAATTATTATCGCTCTCGTATTTTACTGAAGAGTTTTCAACAATAGATCTAATGCTGGAATAATCAACAAGTACCTTTAGTTTTTTCTTGAGTTTGAGATCTTCTATATCATTTTTCTCATTTGTTTTTTCTTTGAGATAACTCAGCCATTCATTGTAAATCATTAGAGGAGCATCGATCAATTTAAGCAGTTTTAATATTGAGGCTACAGTAGCCAATTTTGTATTATCACTATATGAACTGGCCTCAAGCATTTCAATAAACTCTTTAGGCTTCTCTACAAAATGTAAATCAATTTGATTCATAGGTTTATTGTAAATCTTTTCAATACGTTTGAGGCTTTGTCTAAATGTTGTTTTAGTACTTTTACTACTTGAATTAAAAGCGTTATCATGTAAGTTAGATAAATCATCTACAGTCTTAATCTTAAAGTAATCCATTATGTATACTATATAACATAGATAATATGTTTATATATATTACATATTATATTTAACTCGTGTAAATAATCCAATATTTACAAGACAAAACTATTTAATATTTTAACTTTGTTAAATTGAATCAATTTAATCCGTGTAAATAATTGAATATTTACAAGTCACTTAAAGTCATATTATATATATCAATTATAATAACTGATATAATGATTTGTGAACTGTTACTATTAAAGAAGATCCTAAAGGATATGACTCCTGAAATGGAGGAAGAAGCCATGACTCATAACAGGAAAGTCAAGAATACAATCAATGTTCAACTTAGACAAGAATTCCTAACAGCAAGTGACGGTAAACAATTTATCGATTTGGATAAGTTTGTTGACTATGAAATCAAAACAAGTAAACTGAATGTCGATATTGATGATATACTTCAACAACTAAATACTATGTTTGATGCCCAAACAATCCGCAATCAATTCAAATTTGTTAAATGTGAATGGTGTAATAAGATATTTAGAGACAAAAACAATAATGGTAAATGGCTATTACATCAACATCAAACCAGAGGTAAAAACGCTGGTAAATGTGTGTACGCCTATGTAAGAAGTAAACTTGATATAATGTCTCTTGAAGACGCAAGAGATCTAAAAGATTTTATAGA
>Ga0181411_1001032_pt1 | contig 10267 bp, 15 predicted proteins | sample 34SPOviralmetaG_FD_130114 | JGI IMG/M metagenome (GOLD analysis project Ga0181411, IMG submission 130114) | Marine viral communities from the oligotrophic San Pedro Time Series (SPOT) site, San Pedro Channel, CA, USA - 34 SPOT_SRF_2012-07-09 | ecosystem: Environmental > Aquatic > Marine > Strait...
AAACAGGCTTAGAATGTCAGAGGGCTTTAAATTAGCTACTGATAAACAATATGCACCTTTTATTCATGGAAAGCCAATATATAGAGGATTTAGCCCTGTTAAAAAAACTAGACCATTTTTTCCTCCATATCAAGAGGGATCTAGTCTTGCTAGGTGGGCTAAGAGAGGACAACCTAAAATGAATCCTTTTCTTGTAGCTAGAGCAATATCTAAGAGAGGTTTAAAAATGAAGCCATTTATTGGTGGTGTAGTCTTTGAGAAACAACAAGAGATTAAGGACAGAGGGCAAGAGATGTTAGAATTAATTGCAAGAGATATAGCTAGGAGTGTTAGATAATGGCAGCTTTGACAAGTATTAGAGATGGACTAAAAACAAGATTAGAAACAATTTCTGGACTTACTGCAAGTGAGTTTGTGCCAGATTATATAGTACCCCCAATAGCTCTAGTAGCTCCTCTAAATACACTTAATTATGATTCAACAATGGCTAGAGGTGCAGATACTTATGAAATTCCTATTGTTGTATATATATCAAGAATTGATGCTCAGACTTCACAAGATGAGGTAGATGCTTATTTAGCTTCATCAGGTGCTACATCAATAAAAGCAGCTATTGAGGGAGATCCAACTTTGGGTGGTGCAGCTATGTCTGTTAGAGTAATAAGTGCAACTGATTATGGAGAGTATGAAGTAACACAGGGAACTAGTTATCTTGGTGTAACATTCAATATAGAGGTAATAGCATGAAAATTAAAATATTATTAGGAAGTGATTTCCTATTAGATAAAAAAGAAGTGAGAGCAGAAGCAGGAGAAGTTTTAGACTTGCCTGATAAAATAGCTAAAGCATTAATTAAGAATAATGCAGCAGAAAAAGTTGATAGTAAAATGAAAAGAGCTAGAACTAATGATGGTAAATTTATTAAAGATGATCCATCTACAGTAGAAAATGAAGCTTGGATAGAGGAGAAATAGATGCCTAGTTTTTCACATGGTAAAGATGCAGTAGTAATTTTAGATAATACTAATCTTTCAAATACACTAACAGATGCAGCTCTATCACTAACAGCTGATGTAGCTGAAACAAGTACTTTTTCAAATTCATCAAAAACTTTTGTAAGTGGCTTAAAGGATGGCACAGCTACCTTATCAGGTTACTTTACAACATCTAGCCCAGATGCCAATGCAGAGTATTTAGCTCAACTTGGAGGATCTGGGGCAGCATTCTCTATAGCACCTATTGGATATACAAGAGGGGATGCTGTGTCTTTTGGAACAACTATTGCAACTTCTTATGATAGAAGTGCAGATGTAGGATCAGTAGTTTCAGTAGCAGTAGCATTTCAATTTGATGGAGATGCTTTTAATGGTAAAAGTATGGTAGCTCCTGCAGCTTTTACATCAACTTCAACACAGACTTCAGTAGATTTTGGAGCAGCAGGTACTAATGGAGGAGGTGCAGTTTTACATGTTACAGCAGCAAGTGGAACAAGCCCAACATTAGATGCTAAGATTCAAACAAGTTCTGATAATAGTTCCTTTTCTGATTATATTACATTTACTCAGGCTACAGGAATGACATCAGAATTAAAGACAAGTGCAAGTGCTCCTGCTAGGTATGCTAGAGCTGTTCTAACAATAGGAGGATCAACTCCTAGTTTTACAGTAGCTATAGGATTTGCACAGGGATAAATTAAGGAAATAGAGGAGAGGATAAATGCCAACATTTACACATGGAAAAAGTGCAGCTTTTAAAATAGATGACTCTGGAGGAACATTAAGAGATATTTCTAATGTTTTAACAGATGTTTCTGTTTCAAGAACTGCTGATGTAGCTGAGGTTTCTGCATTTTCTAATAGTTCTAAAGCTTTTGTAGCAGGACTAAAGGATGCAAGTATCACTATATCAGGATCTTTTGATGCAACTGTTGATGGTTATCTCAAAGCTATACTAGGAGTAGAGGGAGATTTTGAGTTCTATCCAATAGGAACTACAGGAGGAAATCCTAAAGCTTCAGGAAAAGCAATAATGACATCTTATGATAGAACACCAGATGTAGGAGGAGCAGTAAGCTTCTCAGCAGCTTTTCAAGTTAGTGGAGATGTAACTGAGGGAACTGCTTAAAATATAAATTAAGTAATTCACAACAGAAAAGAGGTTATCATGAAAAGACTTAGCATGGATGATATATCTAATGCACCATCTTTACCAGAGAAAGAGATTGAGATACCTGAATGGGATGCAACAGTATTAGTTACAGGTTTAACTAAAGCTGATGCAGTAGAAATCAATGAACTATCTGAAACAGATGGAATAAGAGATGAAGTCTTATTTGAAAAACACCTTTTGCTAAAAGGTTTAAAAGATCCACAGCTTGATGATTTAGAACAAGTTGAGGAGTTTTATAGTAAAGCTACACCATCTATAGTAGATAAAGTTTTAATAGGTATCTATAGGTGTATGGCTTGGACTAAGGAGGATCAGGCTTCTATAGCCTCTGAGTTTCCAGAATAATACAGAGTTGGCTTTTGAATTTAGACTAGCTTTAGATTTAGGCATGACAGTAGATGCTCTTAGAAAAAATATGAGTATGCAAGAATTTGAGTCTTGGAAGTTATACTACATAGATAGAAACAAAAAAGAGCAGAAAGCTATCACAGAAGCTAATGCTAGAAGTAAATTGAGGAGATAATGGCTAGAGCAACTTTAGAGATGTTCCTAAAGCTAACAGGAGCAAATAAAACATCTCAGGAATTAGATAAGGTATCTAAATCTACTAAAAAATTAGATACAGGAGTTAAAAGTTCTACAAAAGCTAATGCTCAATTAGCTTCTGGAATGTCTGGACTTGGAGCAACAGCTATTGTTGGTGCAGCAGGTTTAGCAGCTAAATCTCTTTTAGATTTCTCTATGTCTGCTATTCAAGCAGCTAGTTCTGCTCAAGAAGCTGCAGGAGCTTTTGGAACTACTTTTGGACAAGCATCAGAGCAACTTACTCAACAATTAGCAAAAAATGCTAACTTATTTGGTTTAACATCAGCAGAAGCACAACAATTAATTTCAGTATTTGGATCTGTTGCACAGGGAATAGGTTTTACTCAATCAGAATCAGCAGACTTATCATCAGAACTTTTTAACTTAGCAGGAGATATAGCATCATTTAACAACATAACAGCAGGTGCAGCTCCTGTTTTACAAGCATTTAGATCAGCATTAGTTGGAGAAAGAGAAGCTTTAAAGACTTATGGTATTGCTATCACAGAGGCAGAAGTACAAACAAAAGCTTTTGAACAAACAGGAAAAACATCAGCAGAAGCATTAACAAGACAAGAAAAAGCTCTTGCAACAACAGCTCTTATATTTGAAAGATCCTCTGTACAACAGGGTAATGCTGCTAGAGAAGCCTCTGGATTTGCAGCACAAACATTAATAGCTAGAAGTGCTACTCAAGAACTCAGAGAGGAAATGGGAGAGGAATTACTTCCTGCAGCAGGAGAAGTTTTAAGAGTATTTAATGAAATGAGAGAGGAATCAACTCCTGCTTTAATAGAAAGATTTTCAGATTTAAACACACAAGTATTAGGAGCTGTTGGGTTGTTTGAGGATTTAAAAATTGTTTTATCAGGTGGCAATGAGGAGCAGAGTAAATTAGGTAAGTTTTTAGATAGAGGTATAACTAGCTTTAATGTTTTTGGAAAAGTTTTAAAAGCAAGAGGTATAGCACAACAAGCACAAATATTAATAGATAAAAAACAAAAAGAATCAACTGAGGAACTTGTACAACAATTTGATAATTATGCAAAAAATACAAATATTATTAACAATTCATTAAATAAAAATAAAAGTTTAGTGAATTTATTAATACCAACACAGAAAAAGTTTGGAACAACACTTAAAAAAGATGTATTACCTTTTGCAGAAAAATTAGCAGGAGTATTAGGCATATCAGCTCAACAAATTAAAGACTTAACTGATTTACAAGAGGGCAGAGATGATGCCCAAAAGGATCTTAACAGAGCTTTAGAGGAGGAGGGTTTAATAACTGCTCAGGAAGCTCTAAGGAAAAAAGAATTACAGCAACAAATTGCAGAGCTCACTTTTTTTCAGGGACAGGGAAAGAATGTAACTGAGGAGTTAGCAGTAGCACAAGAGGAACTTAGATTGATTGAACTTGCATTACAAAGAGAATCAGATCAATTAGTAGAAGCTAGAAAAAGAGCTGCAGAAGCTCAAGAGGATTTAGATGAGGCTACAGGTAAAGGTACTTCTGCAATGAATACACAATTAGAAGCAGCTCAAAATCTGCAAGATGTTTTAGATTTATTTGCTACTGAGAATTTTCAAGATTCAATACAAGATGCTGCTGATATTTTAAATATAACTTGGGCAGATGCTATTAATGGAGCTTTAGTAAATTATAGAATATTATTAGAAAAAGTAGAGGGCAAAAGTCTTGTAGATATATTAGATGGACAATTAAGTCAATTAGATTTAGTTGGAGGCTTTACACCATCTCCCTTAGCAAGTAATAATGCAATTACTCCTGCTCCTACTGTAGCTCCACAAACTATTGTATCTGCTCCATCAACAGGTGGGCAGGATATAAACTTAACAACTCAAGTAGTTATAGATGAGGAAACTATTGCAACTACTTTCCAGAAAGTAAATACAAGAATACAAAATCAGGGCAAAGCCTTTGTGGTTAGATAATGTCAGTTGCTTTTGATTCTAATGTTACTTTAACTTGTGAAATAGCTTTTGACAGTAATCCACTAGATAGTTCTCAAACATTTACAGATGTTACTGCTTATTTAAGAAGTTTTGAAACAACTAGGGGTAGAATATCAGATTTAGCAGAGTTCCAGACAGGAACAGCTACAGTTGTTTTAGATAACAGAGATAACAGATTTTCTCCTAATCAATCAACCCATTTTTATGATTCATCAGCAGGTAGAACTAAAATCCAACCACTTAAAAGATTAAGAATAAGAGCTACTCATAGTTCTACAACTTATGATTTATTTCATGGCTTTGTAGAGAGCTTTCCTGTACAGTATGCAGGACAGGGCTATGATTCCTCAACTAAAATTAGAGTTGTAGATGCTTTTAAGCTTTTCTTTAATGCAACTTTAGATGGTATTGGATGGAGAATAGGTATATCTAAACTTGGGGAAACTACTAGGCTATCACTTTTACAAGCACAGGAATTAAGCTCTGTAAGAGTTAAAAACATACTTGATAGCTTTGGTTATAGCAATCAGGCAATATCTACAGGACAGCTACAAGTGCAAACTCAACCAGACACAGATGATTTATTAACAGCTCTAAGGAAAGTAGAAAAAGCAGAAAATGGTACTTTTTTTATAGCTGCTAATGGAGATGCTACTTTTAGAGATAGAAACTTCAGATTGACTAATACAACAACTCCTAGTGCTACTTTTGGACAGGGTGGAGGAGAGTTACCTTATGTAGATATTATTTCTGCTTATGATGATTCAAAAATAGTTAATACTGTACAGAGAACTAGAACAGGTGGATCTACACAAATTGCCATAGATTCAGACTCTGTAGAGAGATTTGGAGCTCATGTATTAACAGAATCTGGAACATTAAATGTATCTGATGCAGATGCAGCTTCTATTGCAAGTCAAAAAGTAGTAGCTAACTCAATACCTCAAACAACTGTAGAAAGCCTATCTTTTGCTCCTCAACAAAATACTGCATTATGGTCAAAAGCACTTGGATTAGAAATTGGAAGTTTTGTTGAAGCTAATGTAACTACACCATCAGGCACAGTTGAAAGTTATGATTTATTTATAGAAAGAATAAAACATAAGGTTGATGCTAGAAACAATACTTGGACTTGGCAGATTGGTTTATCTACTGCTGAAACAGGAGCTTGGATTCTAGGAGTAAATAGGTTAGGAATTGATACAAACTTAAGTTATACTTAAAAAAGATTAAAGGAGATATTTTAACATGGCAGCAGGTGGATGGTTTGATTGGAGTACAGGAGATCTAGTAACAGAAGCTAGATTTCAAGACATTCAAGATTCTATTGTTTTTATTTTTGCAGGAGAAAGTGCAGCTAATTCAGCTTTAACTAATAAAGTTACAGGTACTATTTTCTATGATACCTCAGCTTCATTACTTAAAGCATGGAATGGAAGCAGTTGGATAGGTGCAGAAGCAGGAGATATTGAGGGAATTACAACTGCTGCAACATCAGGACTAAATGGGGGAGCTACTTCTGGTACTCCTAGTCTTGTAGTAGATCCAACAAGATTAACTGATGGCACAAGTATTACTGTAGATACAGGTAATGATTTTTTAATTTTGTATGATGCTTCAGGATCAGCTACAAAGAAAGTTAATCCTAGCCAGATAGCTAGTACAATAACATTAAACAGCAGCAGATTATTCTTTGCTGCTAATGGATAAAGGAGAAAATTTATGGCAAGTGGGGTTTTAGGACAGGCAGTAATTACATCAAGTAGCTCAGGTGCAGATTTGGTAGTCTATACAGTACCATCTAGCACATTAGCAGTTATTAATATAAATATTGCAAGTATATCTGGATCAACACAAACTATTGATTTAGCTATACCTAATGAAACAGATGGCACTTTTGACTCTTTAGACTTGATTGAGGATGATACTTCACTAACTACAAAACAGGTACTAGAGAGAACTAATATAGTTTTAGAAGCAGGTAGATCTGTTGTTGTAACTTCCTCTGATGGAACAGGAGCTACAGTTAATGTATATGGTATAGAGGAATCTGTATAAAAAAATGGGTAGATTTATAACTGAAGCAGGAGCAAGTATTGTAAATAGTGTTCAGGAAGTTTCTGTTAGTATGCCTAAAAATACAACAACAGATAGCACTATTTCAGCAGTTGATTTAAGTAAAACAGTTTTAGTAGCAGGATCATTCCAAAATCCTTTTTCTGTACAAATGAATGCAGGAGTTAGAGAAAGAAGTTATGGTTGGGCTTATGGTTGTGATAGTGATTTAACAAGTACAACTAATGTTCAATTTGTAACAACAAATAATAATGACACTTTAGAGGGCTCAAGAAATGGTATTGTAACTTTATATGTGTTGGAGTATGTCTAATGGGTAGATTTATTTTTCCACAAGTTGCAAGTTCTCCTGTAAAAAGTATTCAAGAAGTATCTAAAACTATTGGCTACAACACAACATCTAGCTCAACTATTTCAGCAGTAGATTTATCTAAAACAGTTCTTGTTTCTGGATCTTTTGGTCAACCTAATGTACAAACTGCTAATGCTAATGTTAGAAAGAGAGCAGCAGGAAATACTTTAGGTATTGAAAGTGATTTAACAAGTACAACTAATGTAGAATTTAAGGTAGCTAATTTTTTTAATACCTTACAAACATCAAGAAATGGTACAGTAACTTTATATGTGTTGGAATATAATTAAGGAGATATAAAATGGCACAGAGATTTTTTATGAAAATAACTACAGGAGATATTGCTGAGGGTTATGTAGTTCCTAAAAGTGATTTAATAGAAGTTCTTGAGGATGGTACTGAAAGAAAATTTAGTACAAGTTTAGATCATGTTGAAGTTAATACAAAAGAAACAGCAGTAGGTTGCAGATATACAAAATATGATCCAAATGCAGAAGCAACAGAAGTTAAAACAGCAGCAAGTTTTACACATTTAACAAATTCAAACAATAGATGGAACTTAGATACAGGTAATGAGCAAGAGCTTGTATTAACTGAAAATTCTGATGGTGTTGTAACTTCATCAGATTGGGTAGATATTTAATAAAAATAAAATCTAGTTAATTATAATTAGATAATGAAAATCTATAAAATATTACCTGATATTCCTAATCCAATAAAATATGAGGAGTCAATGCCTGATAGTTGGCAACAGTACCCTAGAAGTATAGATCCTACTTTACAATTTCATAAAATTATTCCACAAATGCAAAAAGGGGATCATGAGATAATATGCAAAATATGTCAATCAGGCAAAGAGTGCAAGTTATCAAAAATTGAGCAACATTATTATGATTTTGAAAATTACAATAAATCTATTCCAACAATAAAACAATGCCCTGTAGTTATTGACTATTTAAAAATAGGATATACCTTACCTGCATGGGATGATTTACTTATACAAAACATAAAACACAATGGAGAATATAAATTAATTGCTATTGATAGTCAAAAAAAAGGTTTTACAAGTCTTAATTTTGAACAGATGGACACAGAAAAATTAGTAGGTAAATTTTTAAATGATTATGCTGTAAAGTTTCACTTTCCTTACAGAATTACAACAAAAAAAGGATATTTAACAGTAATAAAAAATCCTTTTTACTTACCAAATAACAAAATAACATTTTCAGAGGGAATAATGGACACTTCTGCATGGAGTTTGATGAATATCTTTGCTTTTTTTGATTTAAAAGAAAATGAAGCACTACAAATACCTAAAGGAACTCCTCTTTTGCATGTTTTTGAAGTGCATCACAGCATTTTCCAGAGTAATTATGAAATAATTGATTATGATAATGTTGATTGGGATGTCATAGATAAATATGATTATAATGAGCATTTAGCTGCATTAAAAAAATCACATTATAGAAAAATACAAAAAACAGGCTTAAAAGACAAGCCAGAACACTTAAAAGAATAAATTTTGTCATATTACCTAGCTAACCTACACTTATAGGAGGTTGAATAATGACTTTATTACAATACTCTGAACAGCAGGGAAAGAAGCCTACAGGGCAATTTTCAGCAACTAGATTTATATTAGATAATCCAGAAGCTAAGAAAATCTTTCTTAAAGTGGCAAAAGAAGCTGAATCAGAATATATTTCAGATACTTTAGCAGCTCAATATTTAGTAGATAACTATGAGCAATTTAAACATCTTAATTACAACACAGTAAGGAGATATTTTAGGGATTATAGAGATGGCAGAATCAAATAACCTAAAGAAGTTTGCTGAAACTGTACAGGATAGAAATCCTAGAAAATCTAAAAAGAAAGTTAATCATCCAAAAGGCTTTGAGCCATCAGCTTCTTTTAATCAAGCTACTAGATCAGGAGAAATAATATCTCAACCTCAAAAATCTAATGATATTGATTGGAAAGAGCAATTAGAAAGTTATTTTGGTAAAGATGCCCATAAATACAAAGTTCTGGAGAATCAAGCAGAAATTAGGTATTGGGATTCTAATATTGGAAATGGAAATATAGAAAGATTATATTACTTCAAAGCAAAAATAGTTTCTAGTGATGAATATATGCCAGATGAGGACTTTAAGAAGCTCCTAGCAAGTGCAGGTAGGTTAAAAAAACAAGATAAAAAGAAGCCTGTAAAAGATTCTAAAACTTTTGTTATTGCACTTGCAGATTTTCAAATAGGCAAAGAGGGTACTGAGGAGGCAATAGAGAGGTTTATAGACTATATTCCTAAGATTAAGGCACAAGTTAAGCAGATCCAGAAAGTAGAGCCATTAGAACAGGTATTATTTGCAGGATTAGGGGATCTTGTAGAATCTTGCTCTAATCATTATGCTATGCAGGAATTTAGCACAGTTTTAGATGAAAGACAGCAGCAAAAAGTAGCTAGGAGAATGATTTATACAATAATTAAAGAGATTATGCCATTGTTTAGTAAGGGTGTAGTTTGTTTTATTGGTGGCAATCATGGAGAATCAAGAAAGAATGGAAAAGCTTATACAACTTTTGCAGATAATAAAGATGTGATGTTAGCAGAGGAGTTGCAGGAAATATTTAAAGAATCTCCTGCATACAGTAAAAGCTTAGATTTTATTATTCCAGACAATGAATTGCACTTAACAATAGAAGTATCAGATACAGTATTACTTTTATTACATGGGCATCAGATGAGGGGAGCAGGTAATTCACAGGCTAAAGCAAGAAAGTGGCTATCAGATCAAGCATTTTCAAGAAGTGAAACTGCTGATGCAGATATAGTTTTACATGGGCATTACCATTATTTTTCAGCTTATGAGAGTTCTGATAGGTTAATACTACAAGCTCCAACATTAGATTCAGGCTCAGAATGGTTTGAAAATACTAAAGGAGATAAGTCTAGGGCAGGAATGCTTACTTTTGTAATTGGAGGAAAAGAGAAATGGGATTATATTAAGGTTATAAGGTAAATATGAAACTTGAAGTATTAAGATTTAATAGTGGTACAACATTCACTTCTGGATTGCTATTTGATGTAACAGACAATGTAAGATCCTTT
>Ga0181411_1001035_pt1 | contig 10251 bp, 10 predicted proteins | sample 34SPOviralmetaG_FD_130114 | JGI IMG/M metagenome (GOLD analysis project Ga0181411, IMG submission 130114) | Marine viral communities from the oligotrophic San Pedro Time Series (SPOT) site, San Pedro Channel, CA, USA - 34 SPOT_SRF_2012-07-09 | ecosystem: Environmental > Aquatic > Marine > Strait...
ATTGCTGGAGGCACAGGAATAACAACCGCGGTAAGTGGCACAGTTTTAACAGTGACAGCATCTGAAGATCAAATTGTAAACTCACTAGAATCAAGTGACTCATCAGAAATAATTGTGAAAGATGCTATGAGTGTGCAAGGAACTTTATCAGCAACTAGTATCACAGGAACTAGTATGACAATATCAGGCGGCACAGTAATATTCAAAAGTCTACCAACAAGTGATCCAGCTGTCGCAGGACAATTATACAATGATTCACAAACACTGAAAGTGAGTGCAGGATAATGGCATATATTATTAACAAAACAGATGGCACAATAGTAGCTACAGTTGAAGATGGTGTTTTAGATACAACCACTAGTGTATCATTGATAGGTAGAAATTACACATCATACGGTGAACCTTTCAATGAGAACATGGTTAAACTGTTGGAAAATTCTGCCAGTACAAGTGCACCAACATCACCATTGCGTGGAGAACTTTGGTATGATGTTACAACTTTACAATTAAAAGTTTATAATGGTTCAAATTTTGTGCCAATTACTTCAACAACTAATTCGGCATCAACGCCTATCGGATCATATGATGTAGGATCTTTTTGGAACAACACAACTACTGATCAACTTTATATGTATGATGGCACTGATTGGGATCTGATTGGTCCTATATACAGTATTGCTGATGGCATATCAGGTTGGAGAGTTGATTCTGAAATACTTTCTGATAGTACAACATCAAATGTCTTAGGCCTTTACGTAGATGGCACAAGAGTTGGAATATTATCAAGCACTGACAAAACACTGGTAAATGCACCAACAGGCTTTTCTACAAACAATATGAAAGCAGGACTTACTTTGTATGCTCCTACAGATTCTACAAGTTTTAGATTGCATGGCACAGCTCAAAATGCACTTGAACTGGGTGGAACTCCAGCATCAGAATATTTTGCAAAAAATAAGGATGAAACAACCACAGGGACTGTAACTATTCAAAACAATCAAGGACTTACGTTTGGAGCGAGCAACGAAGGTAAGTTGTTTATGGATTCTAACAATGTCATCTTACAAAACGAAAATTTTGATTCAATATTCTTTCGAGTAAATCAATCATCTGTAATTGTAAATGCTGTTGAAATTACAAACTCTGCAGATTTAAGAGTGTATGGCAATTTAAAAGTTGACGGAAATTTAGTTACTGCTGGTGCTTCGTCATCTTTTGCAGATTCATTGTTAGTAGTAAACGATCAATCACCTAGAGCATCCAACCAAAATGCTGGATTAGACATTGAAGGTGCTGGTTCAGGAACAGATGTTACATTTACTGTGATTGGTGCTGATGGTGGACCATTAAGATCTTCTTCTGGACTTTCTGTTGCATCGGGTACGGTGTATGATATAAACGGAACAACTGTTTTATCAGCAGGCACATTAGGATCAAGTGTTGTTACATCTTCACTCACTACTATTGGTGATTTAAAAACAGGCTCCATTGTCAACGGATTTGGTCCAATCAATAATAAAGGTAATGATATTCAAACAACAGGAGTTACATCCAATGGTGATATTTTAGTTGAACAAAGTGCATCAGATTCAACTGTTAAAATTACAATGACCGCGGCCAGCGGAAACATCAACACAGCAGGAACACTTACAGCGGCAACAGGTTCTGTCATTGGTAATCTTACACTTGCAAATGGATCAATCACTGACTCAGGTGGTGTAATTGATTTTGATGATGAACTGCTTACTACCACAGGCAAGTTAACTGCAGGAACAGTGTCGACTACACGTATTCAATCAAGTGATTCGTCTGAAATAGATTTAGATGGTGCACTATCTATAAGAGAAACATTAAAAGTAACAAATATTTCATCCAGTGACTCAACATTCGTTACAATAAATGATGGCTTGTCGGTTGCAGGTCCTATCAAATCAGAAGGATCAATTGCATTGTCATTAGAAGGACCAGTGAATATTCCAGACAACTTAACTTGTGAAACAATAATCATGTCTGAAATACAATTTAGTGATTCAAGTGTCACAATAGATCAAATTGACACAGATGGAGAACTCCAAGGCAATTCGGATAATTCACTAGTAACACAAAAAGCAGTTAAAACTTATGTGGCAGCTCAAATAAATGCAATCAATACAGATTTATTCTTTGCATTGAACACTACCGGATTAGATAATGCAGATATTGCCGCGTTACTTGATGAACTGGCTCCGAATGCAACAAGTGGCACCAAAGCCAATGTAGCAGGAACAACTATCACAGCAAGTTCGTCATCAACATTTTCACCAGGAGCAATTGGATTTGCAGTTACTCAAGCAACAGTGGCGACATCAACCACTTTGAATCATTCTAGAAACAACGACTTAGTATTCACACGTGGTGCTAATAATTGGAACTATACTTCAGGATAATAAATGCCTAGCAAGGCACCTAATCTTATTTCGAATTACATCAACAATGCAGAAGAAATTCTTGCCTATGCACAACATCACGGAAACTTTGTCAGACGTGAAAAAGGTACCAAAAATTTTCACCAGGCAAAAGAGGATGGTCCTATCAGTGCATTTTCCTCTTGGTTCATTTCTAAAGATGACCCGATAACAGAGTTGATTTTTAAACATATTCCGCATGATAGAAAACATTGTACTCAATTAGTAATCAACAAATATGAACCTGGAGATTATCTAGTAAAACATATGGACGCACAGGGAGGATATTGGAAGTTTTTGCTCATATACCTTACTGCAGGACCAGAACATTTTTGTTGGTGGGATAATGATGAAAAACAGCACTTTATTAAAGAGAAAGCAGGATCCATGTTGGATATGGATATAGGTTTATATCATGCTGTAACAGAGATACAACCAGATGAGCCAACAAAGTATTCTCTCTGTCTTTTATACGAATAAATAAATGCAATATGCCTAAAAAAACAATGGAACTAATGTTCAACGGAAAAACAGGAATACTGTTAGGTGAAAAACCTGCTGATAATCCTGAGTTGAATTTAAACAAATTTAAATTTAAAACAGTTGAAATTGATCCGATAATGGAATTTTATGATGGTGATTATGACAATGGCACTATCATGAGAGTAGATGAAAAACCAGTAGTAAATGAATCTATTGTTAACAGTCAAACTTTTTCGTCTATTCAAGAAAAATATCCAATGCACAAGCAAATCAATATCATGATTGAAATGATAGATGCAAGTGATCTACCTAACACAGAGAGATTTGCTGAAATGGTGCAGTATATCAAAGACCAAAGAGTTGTAGGCAAAGAGAAGAAAAAAGTATACACAGAGTCGGATGCTTATCACTATGAATCAGAAGAAGAGGCTAAAGAAAAGGCCAAGAAAGCTGTTGACTTTGACTAATTTTAGAGAGTATAAATATTAATATATTATGGCATATACAATTAACAAAACAGACGGTACAGTACTAACAACAGTATCCGATGGTACTTTAGATACTACTACAAACATCAACCTCATAGGAAAAAACTATGCAGGATATGGTGAAGTACTAAATGAGAACCAAGTAAAATTATTAGAAAATTTTGCTAGTACAGCCGAACCAACTAAGCCAGTTGCAGGACAACTTTATTACAATGCAACCAAGGCACAGATGCAAGTTTACAATGGATCAGCTTTTAAAGCAGTATCTGGTGCAATTATTTCTTCCACTCAGCCATCAGTAGGATCACAAGGTGACCTATGGTACGATGACGTCAATGCACAGATATATGTTTATTCAGGAAGTGCATGGGTGCTGGTAGGTCCTCAAGCAACAGCAGGTTCAGGTACATCAGGAGCCATTGTTAAACAAATTACAGATACAACAGGCACCACAAGAGTTGTAACACAGTTAATGGTTTCAGATTCTATTATTGCAATAATATCTCCAGTAGAATTTACTCCACAAATATCTATTTCAGGATTCACTACAATTAAAAAAGGTGTAACACTTGGTACACAAATAACAGACAACAAATTTCAAGGCACAGCCACAGATGCAGATGCACTAGGTGGAATAGTAGCCGCAAACTATCTACGTTCAAATGCCGCTGACTCAATGACAGGAACTTTAACTATTGCCGCTGATTCTTCTTTGGTGCTTGGCGCAGATTCAGACATTACAATGGTTCAAAGTGGATCAAACTTTACTGTAAAAAATACTACTTCTGATGGCAACATCGTGTTCAATGTAAATGATGGCGGATCGGACACAACTGTATTAACATTGACAGGCAGTGATGCTTCGGCTACTGTAACTAATTTAACTATCTCAGGAAACTTAACTGTAAGTGGAACAACTACAACTATTAATTCAACAAACATGAGTGTTGAAGATCCTATTTTAACTTTAAACAAAAATGCGGCTTCGATTGCAGACAGAGATGTTGGAATATTATTTGACAGAGGAATAAATCAAAATGTTGCTTTTTTCTATGATGAATCTGCAGATGAATTTGCACTTGTAAACACAAATGAAGATGGTACCACAGCTGGTGCTATTTCATTTACAAGTTATGCACAATTACATGCAACGGCAACTTCTGCACAATATTCTGACCTTGCTGAGCGTTATGAAGCAGACAGTTCTATGACTCCAGGAGATGTTGTTAAAATTGGCGGAACAAAAGAAATTACAAAAACTACAGAAGAAAATGATGAAGAAGTATTTGGAGTAATATCCACTGATCCTGCATTTAAAATGAATTCGGGAGCAGGAACAGATAGTTCACATCCATACGTAGCATTATCAGGTCGTGTGCCATGCAAAGTGACAGGTACAGTAACCAAAGGGCAACGAATAGTTTCATCATCGACTGCAGGTATAGGACAAGGTGCAACACCTGGATATACAATGCAGAGTGTAATTGGTCGTGCTTTAGAATCTAGCACAGATGAAGGAATTAAAACAATAGAAATAGTTGTAGGTAAAAATTAATGGCTTATTCAGCGGGTGATACCATACTAGATGACGAGTATAATGGTTTCGTCAGTACTTCATCCAACAACATAAATGCTATATGGGGTGTAGGCAATGGAACTAAAGGATATGGTCAGACTAACACAATATCAACTGTATCAGCAGGTGACTCAATTACATCAACACAGTGGAATACACTCACAGCAAGATTAGTTACTTCTATTGCAGGACACCAAGGCACAAGTGTTAACAATTCAGCATCCAGTTTATCGTCCGGTGATTCAATTGCAATTATTAACAATTTAGGAGCTGATATCACCACAGTAACCAATGCAAGATATACTGTGGATTCAAGCAATGTCACAGCGTCTAGCAATCCAAACTCGGTAAACAGAACATTTACAGGTGATTGGCGAACATCAACTGTACATGAAGTCAAATTTACTTTTGCAAGTTCAGATGCACTGAGATACTTTTTTAATGCTGGTGGTGAAATTACGCATGTATGGAACTTATCAGGACACACAACATCAGACAAATCCGGTGAATGGGTAGACTTATTCAACACCAAAGCGGCAACATTTAAAATTACTGCGGTTACTGATTCATTAAGTGGAAGTGGTTCAGCTGATACAAATGTTAACAATGGTTTTTGGGACTCAAATAACAATACGTCTTACGTAATTTTACAAAAAATGTTTGCAGACACATCACCATACACCACTAACTTTGTACAGTGGGAAGTAAAAACAACAGGCTCAGCAGGGTCGAATGGCGGAAAAGGTAACGTATTAACTATTAAAGCAACTGCTTCAGATGCCGCGGCTGACTCCGATGACGAAGGCCAAGCACCACAGGATGCCGAAGATGCGGCGCAAACAGCACTGGACACAGTTGATGGTAACTTGACATCATCTTGGGCACTTAAAAAACCAAACACCACTGTGTTAAACAACGATGCTGTTGGCACAATCACTGCCGCTGAAGTGTCACAATCACAATCATAATTTCCATTGATATTTTGGCATAAACTGTTTATAATACAGTTATGAGTTCGAAACAAAGATTTAAATTAAAACGTGATCTCTTGTTGCTTGAGCAACGAGTGAAATCTCAAGAAGTGTTTGTGTACAATGGTTCTATGCATAGAGCAGATGCTACTACGGTTGCATACGCACAAACAATTCAAGACAACATGATAATCATGGATATTAATAAAACACCATGCATGATTGAAAATGCTGATGATTTTCGACGTACTCTACAACTAAAACATAATGAAATTTTAAATGAGTACAACAATGAATATCAAAAGATCATTGCAAGATAGAGGAATAATGCTGTTCAGTTTTGACACTGACGAATTGCAGTATTCTAAAATTACTAAGAAATGTATTGAATTGTTAAGAATACATTGTCCTGACATTCCAATAATTGTTGTAGGAGATCAAACAATTGAGTCTGCAGATAGGACTATATTAGCAGATGATCCTCAATCAAACATACACAATCTGCGTGGTCCAAAGCAGTGGAAAAATTTAGCAAGAGCAGATGCTTATGATCTTTCACCATTTGATTGCACAATCATAATTGATAGTGATTACCTTGTGTATGACAATAAAATTATGAAATTGTTTGAATCAGATCAATCTGTTCTTGCACATAGATCATGGTGTGATCTCAACTATACAGAAGTATCTAACATGAAAATGGGCAACTCAATGTTAGACATGCTGTGGGCCACAGTGTTAATGTTTAAGAAATGTACAGAAGTCAAACAAATGTTTAATCATTGGCAACATACAGTAAAAAATTATCAATACTATGCTCAACTGTTTGGATTGAATAAACGAATGGTCCGTAATGATTATGCTTTTACGATTGCCATGGCAAAGATACAAAACTACGGTCCTGTAGATCATACAATAATCCCATGGGACATTATTACGGCTAATCAAAATATTGAAGTAAAAAAAATATCAAACAAAGAAATTGTGTTAGAAGATCAACATGGCGAATTTACAGTTAATCAAAGTATTCATATATTAAACAAAGAGAGTTTATTAAATGCTATCGAATAAAGAACAATATGGTTACCTAACATATGCACTTAATTCTGATGACACAGATTACGAAAGTATAGCATTACTTTGGGCACTCAGTGTAAAACTTACTCACAAGCATTGCCCATCATTAACAGTGGTTGTGAAGGACAAACAAAAATGTCGCAAAGACTTACATCAGACATTTGATCATGTAGTTGAAATACAATCACGTGATGTTGTAAACAACATGCAATATGAATGTGATATACTTAAACTATCACCATATAAAGAAACTGTAAAATTTGAATCAGATATGCTGTGTACTTCGGACATGATGATATGGCAAAAATATTTTAGGTTGCGTAGTTTATGCTTTACTGGGCATGTCTGCAATTTTAAACAACAGCCTGTTGATGATTCGAAATACAGAAAGCATCTAAAAACAAATTTATTACCAAATGTATATCAAGGACTCTACTATGTGAGGACAACCAGAGAAACAGATAAGTTTATGAAAACAGCAAACAAAGTGTTTTCTGATTGGGACAATGAAATAATAAATTTAAGGATGTTTGATAAATTCGAACCTTCTACTGATTTTGCATTCAGCATTGCACTAGATAAACTTGGAATGAATGATTGTGTAAGCAATGATATGTTTCCGTCATTTATTCATGTAAAACCATCTATTGTAGAACAAACAGACTGGGATTTGATATACTGGAGTTTAATTAAAAATAAGTATCTTGTAGTAAACGGAACAAGGATATCATTACCAATACACTACTTTGACAAAGAATTTTGTACAGAAAAACTAATAACACAATATAAAAATGCAATATAGAATTTATTACGCAGACGAGCAAATTACTTTTATAACTGTGGAAAAGTTACGTGGCGATTTTGTCACAGTTGATAAAGAAACTTGGAAAAAAGTAATGGAGTCTCCATCCCTATACATGGTAGTAGATGATAAAATAGTTGAAAAAATAGTTGAACAAGCAAAAAAACCTAAACGACTAAAGATAATTGATGCAGTCAATTTTCCAGGTTGGATAGTAGAAAAAGACAATTTGTTCCAACCTTTAGAATATGTAGAAACAAAACCAAAATGGTACGACCAAAATAAACACTCGGTAGCAAAGGTAACAAATTGTGATTGATGTAGCAGATTTAGATGTAATTTTTTTAAGTTACAATGAACCAAACAAAGAACACAACTGGGCAGATTTGCGTTCTAAATGTCCATGGGCAAAACGTGTAGATGGTGTAGAAGGTTCTGATGCGGCCCACAAAGCGGCCGGAGAAGCATCAAGTACAGAACGATTTATACTAATAGATGGCGACAACATTGTAAACTCGGCATTGTTTGATCAACAATTAGATGTAGATAATATGCCAGTCGATGCAGTGATACGTTACCAAGGGTTGAACATTGTAAACGGATTGAAATATGGAAATGGTGGAGTGTCTTCATGGACTAGGAAATTTGTTAAAGAAATGAAAACACATGAAAACTCACAAGGTGATGATGAAAGCTTGATCGAATTTTGTTTTCATGATCAATATGTTGCAATACAACAATGTTATTCTACCACAGTAATGAACAGCACAGACAAACAGGCATGGCAAGCAGGATTCAGAGAAGGTGTTAAAATGAGTTTGGACCAAGGCAAACGTGTAGCACCAGCAAATTTTGTTAAAGACATATGGCGTGGCAATTTAAGAAATCTATGCATATGGATGAGTGTAGGTGCTGATGTAAAAAATGGATTATGGTCAATTTATGGAGCATGTCAAGGATGTCTCTGGACCACACTACAACAAGATTGGGATCATTCAATCACACGGAATTTTTTAGAGTTAGACAACATATGGGACCAAACTATTGACCAAGGCGTTGAAAGCAGAAAAAGAGCAATTACGGAAATGCATAGTGACCTAAACTATCATTTAGGTTTAAATGTATCATTATTAGATGAGGAACAATCAAAATTTGTTAAATTTATAAACACATGTCCAGCGACTACTTAACAGACGCCAATAAGGCAAGATTAAAATTAGATAAGGTTTCAGATTCTATGTGTCTGGCAAAATGGATGCAGACTTCACTGCATCTTACAAATGGCATGACAAACTCTTGCTATCATCCACCATTACACAAAATTGATGTTGAACAAATTAAAACAAATCCTTCTAAATTACATAATACTGATGAGAAAAAGTCACAACGTGATCTAATGATAAAAGGCAAACGACCAGATGGATGCTCGTACTGCTGGAAGTTAGAAGACGACAAACAAATGAGTGATAGACATTATCGCTCCGGTGAACCGTGGGCAATAGACCATTATCAGAATATATTAGATAATCCACAGGCGGATATTGTACCAACATATGTTGAAGTTGACTTCAGTAATGCTTGTAATTTTAAATGTTCATATTGTTCGCCACAGTTTTCAACTGCATGGGCAAAAGAAACTGAACAACATGGATCATGGCCAACGTCAACGCCACATAATGATCCAGCACACTTCAAAGGTGATAGAAAAGTTATGCCACAAAATGAAAATCCATATGTTGAAGCATTTTGGAAATGGTGGCCTGAATTGTATCCACAACTAAGGCATTTTAGAATGACTGGTGGCGAACCAATGATGGATAAAAACACATTCAAGGTATTTGAGTACGTAATTGAAAATCCTAAAAAGGATCTACATTTAAACGTTACTTCTAATTTTTGTCCGCCAACTCCTGCACTAGGCGACAGATACTTTAACATGGTCAAAACAATGTGTGATGGAGCAATGATAGAACACTTTATGCAGTTTGTGTCACTAGATGCTTGGGGCGAAAGAGCAGAGTATATCAGGAACGGAATGGATTTTGGCACTGTGTGGTCAAACGTACACAGATACTTGCATGATATAAAAGGTTACAATTCTATTACATTTATTATTACAATGAATAATCTAAGTGTGTCCAGTTTGAAGGAATTACTAGAAAACATTTTAAGATTAAGAGAACAATATTCTACAACATATCAACGGGTGTGGTTTGATACACCCATATTAAGGTTTCCTATATGGCAACATATAGGATTGTTGGACGAATCCTTTAACCATTACTTTGAGGAGGCTATTCAGTTTATGAAAGATCATCGACATGACTCTGACATGGCCGGATTTAGAGATTTTGAAATCGCTAAATTGACTCGAACTTACCGCATAATGCAACAAGGATTAGAAAACAAG
>Ga0181411_1001036_pt1 | contig 10242 bp, 16 predicted proteins | sample 34SPOviralmetaG_FD_130114 | JGI IMG/M metagenome (GOLD analysis project Ga0181411, IMG submission 130114) | Marine viral communities from the oligotrophic San Pedro Time Series (SPOT) site, San Pedro Channel, CA, USA - 34 SPOT_SRF_2012-07-09 | ecosystem: Environmental > Aquatic > Marine > Strait...
TAAAAAAGCCGCACTGAATGAACAGTACGGCTATCGGAACACAAGCCCCTCACAATAAAACTACGTTACAGCATTATTGCAAAGCCCACAAGATAAAAAATATCATACACGGAACAGCAAACACTGCTACTGCTCCAATGATGTCACCGATAAGGTCAAGCCATTTGTTTAACATAAAATTATCGCTCCGGGGTTTTGCCATTCCCAATTAAAACCTTTTTTCTCAGCCCATTGTTCAAGCTCGTCAGAAATGTATGGATAACCGCCTCTAAACTCGCCGTAATAATCTATGGCATCTGATCCGCTTTCGCCGCTAACAATCAACGCGCCATCTTCGCTGATTATACTTTCATGCGGCACTTTGATAAAATCATATTCACCGTCACTGTTTTTTTCTAACCTTTCGTCAAGCGGTAATTGTTTTTGAAGCTTTGCAGCGTTATATCCGTAATTGTTCATTGGTTAACCTCCTAATCCTACAATGCTGTGATTTTTGCTAACAGGTATGATTTCTATGTAGAACTCACTGAAGCTGCTAGCCTTGAGTTGTTCGGCAGCGTCAAGCGCTGCCTGATGGTTGTCGTACTTACCGACAATGCTGTTGCCGTACATGGCAATCTTTTTAACAATGTATTGCATACTTACTCCTTAACAGTGTTGACAGTATGTGTCAAGCTACTAATTGATATGGCTTATCCCACGCACCAATGTCGATTGACATGAAGTAGGCGTAGTCAAAGTAGTCAGTCATTATATCGCTGTTGTTGTAATACAAAGTACCTTTCATTGCAGCTTGCATTTCGTTAACAAACTGTTCTGAAACATGAAGCGGTTTGTCTGGATCGTGAGAAACGTATTCTCTGTGTGGGTTTTCCTGATAGTAAGTTTCTACCGGGTAAAACTCTCTACCAGCTGCTAACTGTGCGTCTTTTCTTTTGTTGTTAGCATGACCAATAAAATCTATCGGTCCACTTTTGACAGTAACTTTTAAAGTGCTGTGGTTCCTGACGCTGATAGAACCTTTGCAGTTGTACTTTGCAAGCACTGCCTTGATGCCCGGTGTTAATTCTTTTTTCATCTCTTGTGAAAAATATGCCATGTTATTTACCTCCTTGCATATCAAACAATGGTAAGCCGAAAGTCTGAGCCTCGGCTATGTCAAACGCTTTTGCAGCGTCTATCTGTTTAAAGACTAAGACAGTGTTGCTAATCTTTTTTCGCTTGCCCCAGTAGTCTTGAATGTCAACAACGCCGCCTTGGTCTAACACTTTGTTGCCGTGAATTAATTGAACGTGTCCAGTAGTAGTAACCATGTAAACGTGGTTAGGATTGGCAACGTCTTTGATAAACCTTTGCAAAGTCATGCCATGACCAATGATGTAACTACTGCCTTTCTGAACTAACTTTTCGTACTTGACGTTAAGCTGTTGTAAAATAGCTACTCGCTCTTCATGCTTAGTGCCACCATGCCATCTTTTTTTAGAAGCAACTCGCTTGCAGTGTTTTCTAAATTTACCAAATGCTTCTGTTAAACTGATACCAGCAACAATAGCTACCGCTTGAACGCCGCAGTGACTGCCTCTAAAAGCATCTTTGGGAAGTGCAAATTCCATATCGTTTACCACCTAATACCTTTCTCATTGCCGCTGATAGGGCAGTTGTAAAAACCGTCAGCGCCAATATCTTGTTTGTAATCTTCTTTTAAGATCTTGTAGAACTCTTGAACATTGTCGGCTTCTATGATGCCTGATTGATAACCGTAGTCACTTTCAAAATAAAATTCGTACTCCATTAGTACCTCCGTTTTTGTTTGGAAAACTGTGGGAGCAAGCTCAACCACAACCTACATATAATGTACGTGACAGATACTGTCAAGGGGTATGTAGAAAAAAAATATATTTATTGCCTAATGTACTGAAATAGTCTATGGATATGGTATAATCGCAAGATGTTGTGTTCGACCTCATATCACAACACGAGAACAATGCCTGTTATTTGTGGTTACATACTTGCCCGGGCTTCGGCTCGGGTTTTTTTTAGGAAGCTATAATGCCAAGTAAAACTGTTACGATTAAAGTAATGCAAAAGATATGCGATAGACTTGCAGAAGGTGAAACCTTGGTAGATATAACCAAAGATAAAGCTATGCCTAACTATCGTAACGTTACACGCGCTGTACAGGCAGATGAAGAGATATGGGAAATGTACAGGAAAGCGCGCATATTGCAGAGCGAATATTACTCAGACCATATCAATAGATTAGCAATGGAAGAGCTACCAGAAGTAGCAGATCCACGTATGATTAACGCAGAGGTGCAACGGCGTAGGTTAGAGATCGACACGCTTAAATGGACAGCTGCGCGTAACCAGCCATTTGGCATTAGAGACAAGAAAGAAGATCAACCAAGTAGTTCGGCGATAACGATCAGCTGGGCTGGAGGTGACGTTGCTGTTAGCGCGACTGAGGAGGAAGAGGAGGTTGTTGTTAGGCACTGAGACACGTATGACATTACATCCTGTGCGTCCGAGCTACGTGCGCGAGGTAGCCAGATTGCGGAACACAGACAGAACATCTTAGCTCGACATTGCAAAACCAGAACATACGTGAACGCGCGCAGTACAAAACGTTACAAAGTGTTAACATAATATATGTTATGCGAATTAGATGGATATTTTGGCGATGCAGCCGACCCCACCCTCCAAAATTTGCCGCGCGTCTGCTTACTACATAATATACCCAACATATAGTATCTGCCTCTCACACAGCCTGAGAAAGCCCATGAAGCAAGAAAACGTAGCTCTGTTAGGTCACATCAATGAATTGCGTAGGTTGACTGTAGAGGGCAGTTCATCGACTGTGCAGTATGAGAGCGCTGTATTGTTGATTGATATATATGAGAGGATGTTGCAGAATATTGGCATGATGGACTTTGGCAAGGACGAGACTAAGCACTGATGCATATAGAGATACCGTATGAGCCTAGGGATTTGCAGCGTAAGTTGCATGGTGAGATGTCTGCGAAACGGTGGGGCGTTGTTGTGTGTCACCGTAGGTTTGGTAAAACTGTTTGGGCGATTAATCATATATTACGTGCTGCGTTAATGTGTGAGAAGAACAACCCTAGGCTGGCGTATATGGCCCCTACGTATAGGCAAGCTAAGAATGTGGCTTGGGATTATATAAAGGAGTATGCTGGTAAGATACCGGGTGTACGTTTCCATGAGACTGAATTGCGGTGTGATTTACCTACTGGTGCTAGGATTTCTTTGTTGGGTGCTGAGAACCCGGATAGTTTACGTGGAATATATTTAGATGGCTGCGTGATGGACGAGGTTGCGGATATGCCGGAGAATGTATTCCCGGAAGTGTTGCGTCCGGCTTTATCTGATCGGAAAGGGTTTTGTATTTTTCTTGGCACCCCGAAGGGGCATAATGCTTTTTATGAAAAGTATGAAGAAGCTGTAGCGAATGATGATTGGTTAGCTGCTGTATATAAGGCAAGTGAAACTGGCATATTGGATCAGGAAGAGCTAGACGCGGCGAAGGTTATGATGTCGAGCGATCAGTATGCTCAAGAGTTTGAGTGTAGTTGGAACGCGAATGTACCGGGTGCGATATATGGCAAGGAGTTGGAGGAGGCGCAAGCTGACGGAAGGGTTACGAATGTACCCTACAACCCGGCTAGTAGGGTGGATACGTTTTGGGATTTAGGCATAGGCGATAGTACAAGTATATGGTTCACGCAGAATGTGGGTCGTGCTGTTCATGTCATTGATTATTATGAGGCTCGTGGTGAAGGGTTGCCGCATTATTGCAAGGTACTTTCTTCTAAGAATTATTTATATGGTGAGCATAATGCACCGCATGATATAGAAGTTAGGGAGTTAGGCACTGGTAAGAGTAGGCGAGAGATAGCTTGGGATTTAGGATTAAACTTCCGGGTGGTTCCTAAGTTACCAATAGAGGATGGTATACACGCGGCGCAGATGTTAATACCGCGTTTATATTTTGATAGAGAGAAGTGTAAACATGGCTTGGAATGTCTTAGGCAATATCACCGGGCGTATAATGAGCGCACTAGAAGTTTTAGGGCAACGCCTGTACATGATTTTTCTAGTCATGCAGCAGATGCTTTTAGGTATTTGGCGGTGGGCCTTAGAGAAGAAGGACGCGGTGTTAAGGCTCCGCAGAGACAAGCGGTAATGGACTATGATCCGTTCGCAGCATAGGAGAATATAGATGGCAGCAGCAGTACCAATGATATTGGGTGGAATAGGTGGCGGTGCGGTAGGTTATGCAGCTGCCGGGGCGTTAGCGTTAGGTACGACAGGTACGTTGATTGCAACGGCTGGTGGTGCTGTTGTGGGTGCGGCTTTGATGGCTCCAAAGCCTCCCTCTGCACAAGCTATGATTGTGGACGATACGGTAACTACTGTAGATACTATTGATACGGATGATACTGATATTAATACAGATAGCCCGACAGGTGATGCAGATACAAGTATTAACGATGTAATAGATACACAAACAACGGTTTTAGATACCGCTGATACATCTGTAGACACAACAGACTATAGCGGAGTATCTAGCGCTGGTGTAGCATCTACAGGGACGCAGTTAGCAGAGGCTGCTAGTGCAGTTAGTACAGGTGTTGGCGAGGATAGTGCTATAGATTTTTACGAAAAAGGTCGGCAAGCTACGATACTTACGACTGCACAAGGGTTGTTAAGTGATGCAACCACTGGTGTTGGTACACTTCTCAAGCCTACACCCGGATTAGCTGGCGCTGGATTAATAGCATGATGGGTAAACGACCAAAGAATATAGCTGGCGCTATGGGTAAGAAATCTTCTCAACCAGCAAAGAATATGAAAAGCTCTACGGTAGATCCAATTGAGCGTTTAAATCAGCGTATGGCTGGTCGCACACAAGGCGGCGCTAAAAGTAAGAAGCGTAAAACATTAATGTCCGGGTATGGAGGAATGTAATGGCGCAAGTTACACCTATGATAGCGCAGCTTGATAGACGATATAAAACGCTGCAAAGACAAAGATCTAACTGGGAAAGTCACTGGCAGCAGCTAGCAGATTATATGTTGCCGCGTAAAGCAGACATTACCAAGAAAAGAGAGCAAGGTGACAAGCGTACTGAATTGCTTTTTGATGGTACAGCGATCCATGCTGTTGAGTTATTAGCTAGTAGTTTACATGGTATGCTTACTTCCCCAAGCACACCTTGGTTTTCCATGCGCTACCGAAACCCGGCGTTACAACAAAACGATGCGGCTAATGAATGGTTGGAAGTTGCAATAGATCAAATGTATCAGGCTTTTCATAGGTCTAACTTTCAACAAGAGATACATGAGTTGTATTATGATTTGGTTGTATTTGGCACAGCTGCTTTTTATGTAGAGAGTTCGCCGGAAGGTTTACGTTTTTCATCCCGGCATATAGCGGAGATCTGTATTAGTGAAGATGCAGAGGGTCGCGTTGATACGGTATTTCGTAAGTTTAAATTAACAGCGCGAAGTATTGCTATGCAGTTTGGTGAGGAAAACTTACCAAAAGAAGTTAAGAAAGACTTGGATAGTGAGCCTTACAAGGAACATTCTATTGTTCATGTGGTGCATCCACGTAAAGAAAGCAAAGGTAGAGCTAAGAAAAGCAAGCCTGTAGCGTCTATTTACTATACGGCTGATACAAGACAGCTGTTATCTGAAAGTGGATTTGACGATTTTCCGTTTATGGTTCCGCGTTTTGTTAAGGATAGTGTTAGTACCTATGGACGTAGCCCGGCAATGAACGCGCTACCTGATACTAAAATGCTAAACAAGATGGCAGAAACGACAATTAGGGCTGCTCAAAAACAGATCGACCCTCCGCTGATGGTTCCTGATGATGGGTTTATGTTGCCAGTTAGGACAACTCCGGGTGCATTAAATTTTTACCGTACAGGTACTAGAGATAGACTAGAGCCGTTGCAGATAGGAGCTAACAACCCTCTAGGTTTGAATATGGAAGAGCAAAGACGTAATGCTATAAGACAAGCTTTCTTTGTAGATCAGCTGCTAATGGCAAATGGACCGTCTATGACTGCTACCGAAGTGTTGCAAAGGAACGAAGAGAAGATGCGATTGCTTGGCCCGGTGCTAGGTAGATTGCAAGCGGAGTTGCTTCAACCGCTAATCTCTAGATCCTTTGCATTGCTCCTCCGAAACGGCCTCCTCCCAACCGCGCCGGAGGAGCTTCAAGGTCAGGACATAGATATTGAATATGTATCACCGCTAGCAAAAGCGCAGAAAATGACAGATCTACAGTCAATGTTGCGTGGTTTTGAGGTATTGTTGCAGATGCAGCAAGTAGCGCCAGTGATGGATTATCTAGATGATGATAAGCTTGTACAGTATCTAGTTGAAACAACAGGTATTCCGGCGCGTGTTATCCGTAGTCCGAATGAAGTACAGCAATTACGCAGACAAAGGGCAGAGGCGCAAGCACAACAAGCACAAGCGCAGCAAGAGGCGGCTATAGCGGATCAAGCGCAAAAGCTAGCCCCGGCGTTAAAGGTAGCCTCTGATGCTCAACAACGTGGACAAATATGAAAGAATTAGAACAAATTAAACTCGCCTATCGCCGTACATTTAATACGGAGGATGGGGAGCAAGTGCTTAGTGATCTTAAAAAGCGTTTTGCTTTTGAGACAACCACTTTTGTTTCTGGCGATCCCCATCAATCAGCTTTCCAAGAAGGCCAACGCGCAGCAATATTATTGATCGTCAGTATGTTGGCTGAAGGAAAAAGTAAGGATAGGAATACCCAATGAGCGAAGAGATAACCCAAGATGCTGGACCTCAAGAAGTCGCTGAAGCAGTTGTAGCGGAGCCTGTAGTACAGGAGCCAGTTGCACAACAAGAAGTCGCACAACCTGTTAGTGAAGGTAATTGGCTAAGTTCGTTAGATGAAACGTACCAGCAAGATCCTTTGATTAACAAGTTTGCAAGTGCTAACGAGCTAGCAAAAAGCCACATTAGCGCGCAAAGAATGATTGGTGCTGATAAGGTAGTTATACCCGGTCAGTCTGCTACGCCGGATGAATGGCGCGCAGTTTATCAAAAGTTAGGCGCTCCGCAAGATCCGGCTAATTATGAACTAGAGCAAACGGATGTATTTGACGAAACATCTTTTGATGCTTTTAAAAACAAAGCTTATGAGCTTGGATTGTCTAATCAGCAAGCAAAAGAGATTGCTGGTTTGTATGCAGATCAAGTAAATACTGGTCGGCAAGTTTTAGAGCAACGTGCAGAAGAGGTGCGTTTTTCCGGGGAGCAAGAGTTACGACAGCAGTTTGGAGATCACTTTGACCAACGTTTAGAAATGGCAAGGTCGGCTTCTCAAACTGTAATGAATGAAAACGATTTAAAGATTTTTTCTGAAGTGCAGTTAGCAGACGGTAGATTGCTAGGGGATCACCCGGCAATTGTCAGAGCGTTTACAAAAGTAGCTGAACTTCTAGGAGAAGATAATTTAGTCGGTGAAACGACTGAAATGGTTATGAGTTCGCAAGATGCAAAACAGCGATATAATGAAGTTGTTCAACAAGGATCTCCCTATTGGGATAAATTCCACGCTGAACATCAAAATTATATTGATGAAGCTTTGCACTTACGTTCTTATTTTACTGGATAACCGAAAGGCCCAGAACGTCAAGCTTGTGCGTCAAGCGGAGTAGCTAACCTAATTAGTAGCATTGGCCCCGAAAGGGATAACCACGCGCAGCAAACTTAAACCTAAACTGTAAAGGAGAGACTTATGTCTACTCAAATCACTACAGCTTTTGTTCAACAGTTTTCCGCGAATATCCAAATGCTATCACAGCAAATGGGTTCGTTGCTGCGAGATGCAGTAGACTCGGAAAGTGTGAACGGTGAAAAAGCTTTTTTCGACCAAGTAGGTGCAGCGGCAGCTGTTCTACGAACTTCACGCCATGCTGATACGCCTTTGGTGGAAACACCACACAGCAGACGGATGGTAACAATGGCAGACTATGAATACGCAGATTTGATCGACGATGCAGACAAAGTACGTTTGCTAGCTGATCCAACATCTACTTATTCTAGGGCAGCAGCGGCAGCTATGGGTAGAGCAATGGATGATGTAATTATCACTGCGGCTCTCGGTACGTCAACTACTGGTAAAGATGGCAGCACTTCTACAGCGCTTCCAGCTGGACAGAAAATTGCACATGGCAGCGCCGGGTTAACTATTGCAAAGCTTCTAAGTGCAAAAGAAACCTTAGATGCAAACTCTGTTGATCCATCAATCACACGGCACATAATTGTATCGCCAAAGCAAATCTCTGATCTGCTTAACAATACAACCGTAACGTCAAGTGATTTTAATACTGTTAAGGCTTTGGCTACAGGTGAGTTAAACTCATTTGTTGGTTTTAACTTTATCGTATCTAATCGTTTGAACACTGACAGCAACAGTGACCGTCAGGTTATTGCTTTTGCCAGTGACGGTATCAAGCTAGCAATTGGTAAAGAACCATCTGCTCGTATTGATGAACGTGCTGATAAATCTTACTCAACGCAAGTCTATTACTGTCAGTCTATCGGTGCTACACGCATGGAAGAAAGTAAAGTAGTAGAAATTGCGTGTAACGAATAAGGAGGTTGACTAATGGCTACTGTTTATTCAGCACAACGCACTAATTCACGAGCTACACCAGCCGTGATGAACAAAGCAAACGAAATGAGCGGCAGAATTAGAGTTGCTCATGGTACTTTTGAAGCATCTTCTTTAGCGTCTGGTGACGTTATTGAGATGTTTATCATGCCTGATGGCGCAAGATTGTTAGAAGGATCGCTTGCACATGATGCAATGGGTTCTGGAACAACCTTGTCTGTTGGCTATGCTGCACATACTAACGCAGCTGGTACAGCGGTAAGCGCAGCAGCGGCGGCTTATAAAGCGGCTGCGGCTTCTACATCAGCGCAAAAGGTAGACGTAATCGCTACACTAGCTCTAGGCTCCGGCACAGAGTTAGATGCTAACGAAGACGGTGTACCTGTAACGGTTACAATGGGCGGTGGCGCTGGCACTGGTACTGTTGAACTAACTGTTAAGTACGTTCTAGACTAATAGAGTGGGGCGCGTTTGCGCCCCCTCTTTTTTATTGGAGATAGAGAATGACAAGTACCGTTGATATTGCTAACTATGCGCTTAACAGTTTAGGTGCATCTAATATTACTGCGCTAGATGAAAACAGCAAACCAGCGCGCATTGTAAACCAGCGATACGAAGCGGTAAGAGATAGTGTGTTTAGATCGCATCCTTGGAATTGTTTAATTCGTAGGGCAGAGCTAGCACAAGAGAGTACAGCGCCTACATATGGTTATGGTAAACAATATGCGCTGCCTACAGATCCTTATTGCTTGCGTGTTTTAGAGTTTAGTAATGGTACGCTAACGTTTCCTTATGATAACATGAGAAGCAATAGCGATACTCCGGCGTTTATTATTGAGGGTCGTAAGCTGTTAACAGACGAAGGTACTGCAAAAATCAAGTATGTTGCCCGGATTACGGACCCACAACAGTACGATGCCGGGATAATTGAAACATTAGCGGCTAGATTAGCGTATGAAATATCGTATGCAATTACAGGATCTACTACTGTAAGACAGTTATGTGCAGCTGATTACGATAGAAAACTAAAAGAAAGTACGTTTCAAGACGCAACTGAGGGTGCGCCAGAACGTATCGAAGCTAATGACTTCATTGAGGCAAGAATGTAATGGCGAGATCCGCACCTTCATTAAGTACATTTACAGCTGGTGAAATATCGCCACGCCTAGAAGGGCGTATTACGCTAGAAAAGTACAAGGCTGGTTTGTCAGATCTAACTAATATGGTAGTGCAACCTCATGGTGGTGTAACACGTAGGCCGGGTACGCAGTATCTTGGCACTGTAAAAGATAGCAGTGTCAAAACTAGACTAATACCATTTCAGTTTAAAACAACAGACACATACATACTTGTGTTTGGCGATCAGATAATGCGTGTGTACCGCAACGGTTCTCAGGTTTTAAAAGGATCTGCACAAAACATTACAGCTGTTACAAAAGCTAATCCCGGCGTAGTAACAATATCTTCTCATGGCTACAGCAACGGCGATGAAATATTTTTAGATAATGTCGGCGGTATGACAGAACTAAATGGTCGTAATTATAAAGTGGCTAA
>Ga0181411_1001038_pt1 | contig 10233 bp, 10 predicted proteins | sample 34SPOviralmetaG_FD_130114 | JGI IMG/M metagenome (GOLD analysis project Ga0181411, IMG submission 130114) | Marine viral communities from the oligotrophic San Pedro Time Series (SPOT) site, San Pedro Channel, CA, USA - 34 SPOT_SRF_2012-07-09 | ecosystem: Environmental > Aquatic > Marine > Strait...
CAGTATCAGTTTCTTGTAGTTTTTGTTCTATTGTTTTTTTTGCTTCTGATTCCATTTCTTTAGTAAATAAATCATTCATATATCTTGCAACTTTGCTGTAAAGTTTTTTGAAATATTTAGTTCTTGCATACCAATCTTTCATATCTCTTTCTGCTTCTGCTTCTAGAAAGTAAAGTTCAGTCTCTCTTTCATCTATGATATCCATAGTGGTGCTATATAGTTCTGATATTGAATCATCATCAAGAGAGAAAATTTCTTGTTTAAGATTTTTATATTCTGAATGAGTCATCCAGTCGTATTTAGAAATTTTGTTTTTGATTTCATTTAAGTTTGTCATTTTATTTTTCCCTGCTTTTTAAAGCGTTTTCATTTTATACAACTATTATCGTTTATTTTGATGCAGATGTAAACCCATTTTGGAATAATAATTAAATTATTTTATTCACTTTGTGTTATTGTAATTACTGAATCTCCACCACCATTAATCTTAACAACATTAGAAACACCATCTTGTATAATAATAAGAGTATAAGCATCATTACCATTTAAGTCTAAACGTACAGAATCATTAACACTTCTTCTTACACTAATCACATCACCTGCTATTAAGGTTGTTATTTGTGTGTCAGGGTCTTGACCAACTCTAGTACCTTTAATATCTATGCCACCTGTATCAGCCAACACATCTTCATCTTTACTAATAGCAAGAGAGTCTAATACATTTAACAAATCTTCAAGAAAGTTTGTATCAAGGTAATTAATATCTAATTCTGTGAACTCTAACTCATCTTCTCCAAGAAAGTCCTCATCAAGATAATCTATGTCTAAATCATTAAAATCTAAAATGTTTTCTTTTGAGTTTTGTGAAACTTCTTCTGTAATATCTATCTCTTTTTTTGGTGGTGTGACAATTAACATATTATCAATAATGTCTAATGTTAAATCTAATATGACTGGTTCACTAGGTTTAGATTCAAACACACTGACTGTAGTTGCTTGATAAGGCTTATTTAATAAAACAGTACCCATAGCAGTTACAACTTCAATTTCTCCACTAGACAATCCTAGAGCATCAGGTAAAAGTATTATTAATGACCTGCCCAACTCATCAACTGTAGCTGTAAAATCTGTGCCACGTATAGCTATGTTTGCTGTAGGTGTCTTTAGCTTAATATTTTGTTTATCTATTCTATTTAGATTACCTGTGATAAACCTTGCTGTTCCTAATCCAAAGGTAAGAGCCATCTTAGATTTAGATGGGTCAGGGTCATAGATGTATTCATCTATTAATAGTTGTGAGTGTTCTGTAAGTTTTACAACAGAATCATCAAGAAATGTAATAGCCATTCTGCCATTAGATGTAATAGCTTCATCATTGCTTTGTATAGCAAATTCTAGGGTAGCATCTAGTGGCTCGTCTCTTACTATTTGTGCTGAACCATTTAGTTCAGAAATGTCTCCAATATCAACAGCTTGTGCTTGTACCTTGGTCGTTTTGGATAACACACACAGTAGAAGTAGCATTACCACCAATTGATATGATTTTAAGCCAGTCATTGTCTTGTGTACTCAGTTGTTGAATATTAAATGTTCTTTGTCCACCTGTATGGTCTAAGTAAAAATATCCACCTGCTGAAGAGGTAACACCTGTACCTGTATAATTAACTGTATTATCACTACCATCTATATCCATGTAGTTTGTAGCACCATCAATATTGATGTTAGATGTAACTGTATTATTAGAACCTTGAATAATCCAATCTAAATCTAAAGTAGCTGCTAATGCAGTAGTTCCTTGATTAAGAGTGAATGTATTACCTGAACCAGTGACAGCTATATTTTGATTTGAACTATCTGCTCCATAAGTATTACTTGGGTCAACTTGAATTGTAAAAAGATTAGTGTTTCCAGTAAATTCATAAAATCCTGTAAAACTATCTGCCCATATATCACCTAGAAACTTGTTAGTGTTTCCAATCATGTTAATATCAATAGTCATGGTTGTGCCATCAATATCAAAAGGTGTGAGACTACCTGCTGCTGAGTTAAGTCCACCAATAATATTAGATATGCCTAGTTGCTCTATATCAAGATTTAAGGTTGTACCACTTTGGTCTAAATATATTTCGTTGTCAGCCGCGAATGTCGGCAATGCAATCAGCATCACACTCAGGCTCATTAATTTCAGTTTCTTCATGTTTCCAAAAACTCCTATCGTAACCGATATTTATTAGTTCTAAGACTGCACCTTCAATAGCTTTCATCAGAGCAATCGTTGTAGACTCGTTGCGTGAATTTCCTAATTCCACCTCAACAAGTTCAGTACCCATTTCTATGAATCTAAAAACATCTTCTGACTTACCATAACTGAATATGGTTTTTTGGCTTAACACTTCTATAAGTATCTCACCTGTTGCAACTGATACCATGCGAATACTAACTGTTATATTGTCTTCTCTGTATTGCATACTTGTACCTATTCCTAGATACCTAGCACCAACTCCACCAGTTGACAAGTTACTATCATAACTTATTACAGCACCTTCTAACAAGACACCTGCAAATAGCAGTGGTGGTACGTTCTTTTCTTCACCCTCTTTTGCAAACTGTTCTCTTGCTGAACGTATTAATTGTCTTTCTTTAGTTAAGTTATCTAGACCGACTCTTTCAACAACTCTAAAGAACTCACCATTACTAGAATGTTTTAATGCTCTTATTAATAATGTGTAGGGTGCTTGAGTAACAGCAGTAGAAAATAAAGCAAACTCACTATTACTTTTTCTTTGTCCTGTTTGGTCTGTAAATGCTGAAGGATAAACAGCTACTATAGGTTGAACTATAGGTTTTTTAACATTAGCTAGTTCTTTAGAATGAAGTTCATCAATTCTAACTACATCATGTTCTTTAAATCTTTGTTCGTATGTATCTTCGTATTGGTCAAATATAGAGCAACTAGAAAGTAAAAGAACCGATAGGAATTGTAATTTCTGTGACTGTGCCATCTGCTTCTGTTATTTTAAGTGTTAAATATGAACCATCAGATGAGTATTCTATTGTATTACCCTCTAATGATATAGTGCCACTGTCTTGTGGCGTTTCACCAAATAAATTAGCGATAAGCTGTCTGCTTAATTCTGCATATACCCTGCTTTCAAAGTTTCTAATAAATCTTTGTACTGTTGAGTTCTCTTTATCTCTTTCTGCTTCTTCAATAGCAGCTTTGATTTCATCTTTAATTACTTTTCTACGGTTAAACTCTTGATTCTCAATAGTCAGATAATGACTAGATGTATTCACACCATTAAATGAAGGCGATTTAAACTTATGTACTATTTGGTCTGCTTTTATATTTTGTACAAATATACCAATAAAAAGAATTGCACCAATCAAAAGAACACCAACTAAAACTTTATAGTTTTCTGCTGCTTGTTTTTCTCTAAGCAAATCAGCTTTACTTGGTCTGCCTACTTTTCTTTTAATCTTTCCTTTGGTCATCTCTATCTGCCTTTGCCAACCTATCGGTGTGCATAAGTTGTGGTACACCTAGTATAGTCTTCAAAAGAGTGTCTTGTCTAATAATCTCATTGTCTACAGAACGCACTCTATCAATTAACGCTACTAATATTCCATGTTGTGAATCTAGTTTTTGACCTAATCTTTGTTCTATTTCAGATATTTGTGCAGATACTTTTTCATCAAGAACATCTACTTTGGTTTCCATACCATCAATAATCTTATTAATTAGTTTCCATATAAATAGACCAAGACCTATAGCTGCTGCTATTGGAAAACCAACTTCATTAATTAATTGAACTACAGCATCCATTAACTTGGCTCACTTGGAAATGTTACATCGTCATAAGATGATGCACTAGAATTAGAGGTTGGTAAATCTCTCAAAGATTGTCTATAAGTTGACCATTCTGTTTTCTTAGAATCTGTTAGAGGGCTATCAGACATTTGTGTCCAGTCTGATTCTGTTAATAAAGTGTTTCTTTCTATTCTGACTGCAATCCAAAAATCAACAGATTGTTCTAAAGGTGAACCATCAATAATTTTGTAAGTTCCAACTTCATAAACTCCTTCTATCACAGACTGATTGGTTTCTAAAGGTATATCACTTAAAGCAACATTTGTAGAACCACTACCAATTATTACTCCAGTTGATGTTATGTACTTTGTATATGAAATCATATTATTGCGTATTGTCTATAAACACATATAGTGATTGATATGTACTTCTTAGTTTGGTTATCCATCTTACTCTCCAAAATACTTTGTTTGCATTTGTTCCTGATGTAGCCAATCCTGTAATAGTACCACTATATGCAAATACATAAGTTCTAAATGTACCAACTGCAAAAGTGACATTTTGTATTCCACCTGCTGCTTGTGTATATGATGAACCACCATTAACACTGTATTCTAAAACACCATTTGTACAGTCACCATAAACACCAGTCCATATGGCTTGATATTGAGCATTATTTCTTACCTCATCAATTGACATACTTAGATATGTACCAGTGCTTGTTGTTTGTGTTGTAAAGTTAGTAGAACCCCTTTGAAACTCACTACCAAAAACAGCTAAAGGTACTGTAGTTCCACTATGGGAAATAATATCAGCACTCACATTTGCAAAATGTTTAACATCTAAAGTGTCAACATTAATTTGCGTACCTGTTATTGTTCCTGATGCTATCTCTGATGCTGTAATTGTATTTGAAGCTATTGCATCTGCTGTCACTGCATTTGCTATAATTTGGTCTGCACCAATAGAATCTGCTGCCATTTGTGTAGCTGTAATAGTTCCACTAACAATATTAGCTGCAACAATCGCATTGGCTGCTACTTTGTCTGCTGTAACTGCATCTGCATTTATCTTGGCTGCTGTTACTGCGTTTGCTTGTATTTGTGTTGCTGTGACTGCATTAGCAGCTATCTCATTTGCTGTAACTGCATTTGCTGTTATCTTTGCACTTGTTATAGCATTAGCAGCAATCTTATCTGTAGTAATTGCATCTGCGTTTATTTTTACAGCAGTAATTGCATTTGTGGCTATGGTGTCAGCAGTTATTGCTCCAGCTTCAATTTTTGCAGTTGTTATAGCATTTGCAATAATTTTACTTGAAACAATCGCATTTGCTTGTATCTTATTACTAGCAATTGAATTAGCTGCAATTTTATCAGCAGTCACAGCATCAGCGTTAATTTTTACAGCAGTTATGGCATTAGATGCAATTGAATCTGCTGTCACAGCACCTGCATTAATCTTAGCAGTAGTTATTGCATTTGCAGTTATCTTTCCAGTTGTTATTGCATTATCCGAAATTTTAGTTTCAGTTATTGCATTGGCTACAAGTTGTGCTGTATCAACAGCGTTATCTGCAAGTTTTGCGTTTGTTACTGCATCTGTGCCTAGTTTTGTATTAGTTACTGCACCTGTAGCAATTTTTGCTGCACTTATAGCACTTGATACTATTTGTGCTGTGTTCACAGCATTATCTGCTAGTTTGGCATTAGTGACTGCATCAACTCCTAACTTAGCTTCAACGATTGCACCAGCAGCAATAACATCACCTTGTATTGCATCAACTGCAATTTTTGCATTTGTGACTGCATCTGTTGCAAGTTTCACAGTGGTTATTGCACCATCTACTATTTCACCTGCACTTACATTAGTGAAGTTACCTGAAGCACTACCAACAAAAGCTGAATGCACATCTGATTGATTTACTGACCTAACCCAAAAGTAATATGTAGTACCTGCTGTCAAACCATCTTGTGTTCCAAATAATGTACTTGTTACTTTGCCATTTAATCCATAAATAGTTTCAACTAAATAAGTATCATCTGTTGGTGTTGTATTTGATGTTCTTCTATATATCTTAGTTGCTTTTAAATCTGCACTGGTTGAATTTGTCCAAGAAACCAGTATGTTAAATGCTTGTCCTGTTGATGCAGTTAAACTTGTTGGAACTGCTGGTGCATCAGTTGGTGCTGCTATTGTTATATTGACTGCACTGGTATAAGAACTAGCTACACCATTAACATCAATATGTCTTGCTTTTACGTTATAAGTTTTACCTACTACAACATTAGGGAGAAGGGCTACAGCAACACCTTTTCCAACAGTAAAGTCTGAGGTATATGCACCATCTGTGCTTAGCTTGTACGCCACCTCTGTCAATGTGACCTTATCGCTAGAGTTATTAGTCCATGATGCTTTTATATCTACTTTAGTTGTAACACCATCTTTATTTGTTTGTTGTGCAAGTGATAAGTTTGATGGTGCTGTAACAGCATATGTACCTGTTCCAACATCACTACCTTCAGATTGTCCAGTTGTATAATCGCTTGTTGCAAAATCAAACACACTAGCTGCAACTTCTTTTAATTCTAATTGTGTAGCCATTACTGGTACATCACCATCTGATATCACTTGCATATTTGTAGAAATAACTTCAAATACTTTTTGACTGTAACTCATTCTTTCATTTGTAAGATAAACCCAGTCATTAGGTTGTAGTCGCATATATTTTAAAGTTACTAAACAAGATATTGATGTGGTTTGTCTTTGGCTTTTAAGTGCTATTCTGCCTAACCTTTGTGCCATAGTATCTGTAACTGTAAATGGCAATTGTGATTCCATTTGTTTTACATAATTAGCTGTTGACTCTCCAGTTGGTGTATCAGCGTTTAACATACCAGTATCTTGATAAACTTCAGCATCAGCAGCAACATAACCCTGTGTTGAGTCTACATATAAAGGTTTAACACTATTAAATAAATTTCCTGAATTAGGATTTGTTTGTATTTGTACTGCATCTAATAAATCATCATCTGTTATAGTTAACGATGGTGTTTGAGTAGCACCTGCAAACACATTAAATTTACCATTAACATAAGACATTTTACCTGCCATAGCACTTAATAAAGATTCTATAATTCCGTTACCATTAGCACTAAAATTAGTGAAACCATTAGCTGTATATCTTTTTTCTGTCGTAGAACCATTAGCCAATGTTACATTTTGTTCGCATATATTAGCAGCACTTGAAAAACCACCTGCGTTTGTCGTGTCATTTATTTCTTCAGATGTAGCTTTTATGCCATATTGTGTATTAGTAAGAAAGTCTCTTATATGTAATGCTGGATTATCAGTCCATACAGTAGCATTACTTCTTGGGTCATAACATTTTTTACCTTTAACTAAAAATGAAATAGCTGGTATACCACCACCAAATTTTTCTGCATCAAAGACCATTTGTAAATAAACATAAGCGACATCACGAAATTTATCAGATGTACCCATAGAACCTAATTGTGCATTCATATATCCATCTACAGCAGTCTGACTGCCATCTTGAAATGTGTATCTCATTAATCTGCCACTACCAAAATTATTGTCATTATCAGTGTTGGTATAATCTGCATTAGTGACTGTATAAACAGTAGAACCATTAATAGTGCTTGTACTTGTTGTTAAATCATTATCATTAATTCTTACAGATGTTAATTCTTCAATTTCATGACCTGCAATAGCAACAACCATGTGTAATAAATAATTATCAGTACCAGTTGTTTCCATGTGAACAATAGTTCCACCAACTCTAGCTTTACCATATATAATTTGTCTTGGTGCTACAGCTTCTCGTGTTGCAAATTTTGTTCCAAAATTACCTGATGAAGCATCAATACCTTTAGATGTCATTTTTCCAATAACACCACCAAGTAATGTGGTTGCAAAAGTAGTCCACATTGCAGCAACAGCCGCACCCTCTAAAGCTGCAATAAAGAGACCACCAGTAGCAACAGAAATATATACTATTAAAGCTGCTATTGCTGCTTGTTTTATTTGCTTAGCCATCTATTCGCCACACCTTTAAAACATTTACATTATTTTTAACGCCTATACCATCATCTGTAGGTGTAAGTACATTCATACCATCTGATATACCAACTAATTCTGATTCTTCTTTATATACAACCAAATCACCTTTGGTCATATATGCTTTACCTATTTCTTTTACACCTTTAGATTTACAAGCCTTTTCAATACTTTTAAGTAAAGTCTTGTTATATGTTTTTATAGCCTGCATAGCACTTTTTTCATCTGTCCATTTAAGACTTTTTGGTATTAAATCTTCATTAGTAATTTTTTTTATAAGAGCATTAGAAAATTTGCAACAATCCCATGAACCCCATTTAAAAGGTTTGTTTTTATTTTTTTCAATAAAAGCGTTAAATTTTATTTCCCAGTCTAAGATTTTTTTCATTCTTCTGCTCTATTTCTTGCAATTGTTGCAGCTCTGTTATTACTACCACTACCAGTTCCACCACTACCTGTATCTGATTGTTTACCCCATACAATCTCTTTGTCTTGCAAAGATGCAACTCTATTGAATCCTGTATCACCATTATGAAGAAAATTTTGTGATTCTTTTGTGTATCTAAAGTTAGATGGTCTATCTAAATCAATTAATCTATTTTCTGCATTTATTGATATGTTAGAACCTTGTGGTGTATCAGTAACAGTTAATGTTGTCATTCTGCCTTTAAATAAAACAAGAGTACCAGCAACTTCATTTGTTTTACCCATTAAATAACCTAAATATAAAGTTATAAATCTATTTTGATAATTTTCTGTTAATGCAAGATTAAGTACAGTAGTGTCCATTCCTGATATACCGACTGATAAACCTGCTGATTTTAAATCAGTGCTTTCTTCTACATTGCTTATTGATAATAATTGACCTGCACCAGTATATGTTTCAGTGTCTATTGTTAAGTCGTCAATACCAGTCCAAACCCTAACAATATCTGTATCAAACTCAGCCTTTACTGCTAAAAATAAAGCCTGTTCATCTGCACCTAGACGATTTACGATAGAACTATCTAATCCTTGTCTAGTTGCCATATTAAATTACCTCAGTACATGAAAAACTTATACCATAGTTGGATATTTTATCTGCTGACCAACTTACTTCATTACTAATTAATCTAAAATTTCCTTTAGGATTTGTAAAAACTACATAATGTCCACTAGCTAAATCTGACCTTAACTTTGGTTCTGTTTTTACAGAATAAAAATCATTTCCTGCATCACTGGTTGCTGTTGCATCTTCTACCACCATAACTAATTGTGCTGGTATTCCTGAAGAACTTGCTGCTGATTGGACACTTAGATAGTCTCCTTTCTTTATAGTGCCATTAGCACCAGTTGTGGATGCCCTAAGAGATAATCCTGTTGCACCTTTAACATTAGTTCTAACCTTGCAACTTGCTGTACTACTTTCAGTTGTAAAATCAGCATCAGTCACTACTACTGTGTTACTTGTGACTGTAGTGACCTTATGTGTACCATTGTTTTCTTCATTAACAGCACCAGTGACTACAATAAAATCACCAACTTTAGTATTTGCAAAAGTAGATGCACCTGCTGTAAGTGTTCCATTAGATGCAAAAGATAAAGTGACACTTGTATTATTAGTTCTTATCTCTGATGTTAAATGTGCTGTTGTATATGTTCCTAAATTGCTTAAAGCATCAGGGTCTGTGAATTTAAAAGTATTTACTGGTCCATTTAAGTCAAGTAAAAAAGATTGCCAATTTAAAGCAACATCTCTACGCATTGGTGGTAATGAGACTTCAGCAGTCCAATACACCCCATCAAATTCTTGTGTTTTAGTTTTACCTGTGAAGGGTGAAACAGTTGTTCCTACAGTTCTTACAAGTGTAAAATTACTTGTTACAAAATTAGGGGTTGTAGGCATTGTTATTAATTTAGCCACCTTGTAACATTCTCCTATAATTACCACCACGCATGGATGCTTCTGCAACAGCACCTTTTGTCACATCAGCTATCTGTGGCATCATTTTCATTACTTCTGCTCTTACAGTAGGTACAACTCCTGTAGCAAAGTTTATTGATTGATTTATTACTGTGGTAGAACCACCGCCCATAGCGTTTTTGCTATTCATGTTGTTCATGATAGTGCCACCAGTATTAGGCACAAATATTTCAGGACCACGTTCACCTACTAATGTTGCTTGACCGCCTTGAACTTTTCCACCACCTGCTCTTGTAGGTAGCTTTTGAAAATCAGCACCACCTAACCCCATTCCATCTGTGTGAAAGATTGCATTTAAAATTTTATTAACAACTGCCATTTGTAAGAATATTGATATTATTTGACTTACAATGTTTTTAGCAAAATCTTTAAAACTATC
>Ga0181411_1001040_pt1 | contig 10227 bp, 16 predicted proteins | sample 34SPOviralmetaG_FD_130114 | JGI IMG/M metagenome (GOLD analysis project Ga0181411, IMG submission 130114) | Marine viral communities from the oligotrophic San Pedro Time Series (SPOT) site, San Pedro Channel, CA, USA - 34 SPOT_SRF_2012-07-09 | ecosystem: Environmental > Aquatic > Marine > Strait...
ACTAAAAGATGGTGACACGATATATTACGATAAACATGCTGGACACGACATATCATGGAAAGATACTCTTTATAGAGTTATTCGTGATGGTGACGTAGTTCTAGTAGATTAACCTAAACCACGAACCTAAAACCTTAAACTCAAAACATAAAATAAATTAATTAACAAAAACAAAAAAAAATGAAAGTAAAAAAATGGCTTTATTTCGCTACACAAGCGGATGAAGCAAATTTAGATGGTGCTGATGACGCGACTTGTTTTCCAGCTGATAGCTTGGTATCAATATCGCCTACAGCAAACAATAGGGTTACAATGTATTTTAAAGCTATTGGTAACAATGATCCTGTGGGAGCTTACGACAATGTTGTTTTAGAAACTGTGGTTGGTGATGCTTTTGAAGTAGCTAACGAATTAGTTAGATTTATAAACGGGCATCCTCATAGTGATGGGTTTATAACTATTGCTGATGACACTGTAGTTCAAGATCCGGGTGACGCTGCTATCTCAGCTGTTTATGCACACCCAAGTATAACAGGTGTTAATGCTATAAACGCAACAACTATTTTTTCAACTGGTAATAGCTCTTACCAAAGCTTTTCACAACCTATGCAAGTTGGTGCTGCGTCTGTGCAACCTGGAGATTCCGCTACGCTTGCGCTTAACACTCATTACCGATTTGCTACTGGTAGTGCTTTGGGATATAGAATTCCACTGTCAGCACAAGGAAAAGCTGGTGATTGGATTTCTGTATTGTATACTGCCCGTATAAATAACGGTGCCGCTCATACCTTTACAACGTTAGACACAAACTATCTTATGGGTTCCACTATACGTGTAACACCTGGTAGTGGCGCAAGAAGTGGCTTTGTTGATGTTTCTACTACTAACGACAATATACTTACTATTACTGGTCTTGATGATGGTGATGGTGGTATTGGTACTAGATTGATGTTTAGAAACATGAGTGGTGAAGCTAACGGCTGGGCTGTAGAATGTGTGGTTGAAGGAGAAGATGATAATAACGCTGCAACTGCTGACACATTATTCTCTTAAAATAAATTAATAACTTAAAAAATATATAAAAATGGAAAAATTCTTTTATTTTAGAGATGCAACAAATGAAGATGCTGATTTATCAGCAGCGGTTTCAGCTACAGTTCCTGTTAACAGGATAACTGGAATAACTGTTGGTGGTACAACAAGTATTATTATTTGGTTTAAGTCTCTTAAAAACGAAATGCAAAATGAATACGTAACACTAACTGTTACTTTAGGTAAACTAAAGGAAGTTATGGCACAATTAGTGCAGGTTATGAACAGCGGACCTCATAGTGATGGTTTTATTGTTATAGCTGATAATGTAACTACAACTGACGGTGCTACTTCTATTCAAGGTAATGACGTTGCTGTTGCTGCTAAATACTTTAGCAACGACGTGACTGGAGTTGCGCTTACAACTTACTAGTAAATGCGATTAACCGCGCAAGATTTGCGTGATATGAATATCCTTAAGTATTACAGGCTCACTAGAAAGTGGGTCTGTAAAACTTACGGGTTAACAGACGCAGACTTAGAACTATTAATTTATTTAGATTGTAAAAAAAGATTTACACGACAAGAGTTTATAGATGGTGTTTATACCATGAGTTGGGATAAGAACCGTTGGGAGAGACTTAGAAAAGAAGGATGGATAGAGGTTTGGAGGCAAAGAAATCGTACTACGATTATGTATAGCATATTTAAAACCTCCTTTAAATGCTCACAAATAATAAGTAGGATATATAGAATCCTATTAGGTGAGGAAGACTTACCCACTTCAGATAGAAGTGTATTCTACAATAATAAATCATACACAGATAAAGTTTACAATAAAGCTATAGACGATATGATTAAAGACAAAGAAAGATAATGGCATATAAAAATTCAGGGTTTAAAATGAAAAACCCAATACTAATGAAATCTGCAAAAACATCTTCACCGATGCAAATGAACTACAAGTCTCCGGCTAAAAAAATGGATCCAATGTATAATGGTGAACCAGGTATACAGAAAGAAGACTTTGGTCAGTTTAGTAAAAGCTCACCAACAAAACTAGTGGGCGTTGGTAAATTAGCTGTTAAGGCATTTAACAAGGCAAGAAAGTTTTTTAAGGGCAATAAAAAAATAGATTTTGCAAAAGAACCAACTTATTACAATAAAAAAACACGTAGCTATCAATCAACTAAGCCAAATAAAATAGATTCAAACCCTTTTACTGATCCAAACAAGGCTAAAAAAACATTTATATCTGATGACTATAAAATGAGGACTGATTACACAAACGAATTTATTAAAAAAGGAGACTTAAAAGTAAAATAAAATGGCATATCAAATGAAAAATAGTCCTGCTAAGATAATGGGGGCAATAAAATTAGGATCAAAATTAGTTAAATATGGTAAATCACTTTTTAACAAAACAAAGCCATTATCAAAACCAAAAACAAAAATTAAAATAAATCACACAAAAGGTACTGTTACTGAAATTACGCCTACTAGTAAAATAACTAGAGACAGCTGGCCAAATGTAAAACCAGGAAATATATCAGATTTTCCAGGTACTAGCACTTTACCAAGTGGAAAAGTTGTACCTTTTGACGGTACTAAAACACAAGTTTTTAAATTAAACAGTAACGAGGGTGTTAGACAATCATTAAAAAAACAGTTATCCAGTAAAGTAAAACAGTAACTATGGCATTTAGAATGAATCGCCCTGTAATAAATGGGTCTAAACTTCACAAATCATCTGTAGCTAAAGCTAAAACAGATTCTATAGTTTCACAAGCTAGAACACAAGCTGATGGAAACCTATTAGAAGCTGGAAGAGAGCTAGGTAAGTCTATTATTGGTGGTTCTATTGATTATAAGTTGCCTAAAATGACAATTGACTTTAGTAATAAAGAAGAAAAAGAAGGCGATGGAAAAAATAAGAAAAAGAAAAACAATAGAAAAGTTAAAAACGATGTTCCTGAAATATCAAACGAGACAAACTACAGTGATAGTTACGCTTGGAGATTTAGGCCAAGGATAAAAAATACAGAAAAAACTGACAACGCTGATAATAATCAAACAACAGAAGTTGAGCAACCATTATCAATAGCTAGTCAAAACGTACGCTCGCTACCAACTTCGAATAAAAAACAAGAATTAATAAGATCAACTAATACAGTAAACACTACTAAATCAACAGATAAGTTTTTTGAAGCAGCTAAAAATATTGGTATTGATATTAACAACAATGAAGACTACAAAAGAGCAGAGGAAATTTTAGAGTTTGACGAAGAAACAAACAACTGGAAACCAAAGGAACAAAATATTTTAAAAATATCACCTAAAACAGTTAGCTCAATACCAACCGAACCAAATAATGTGGAGTTGAAAAAAGCAGAAAAAGTTGAATTTCCAGAATATAAAGAAACGCCAAAAGCTCACGAAAATCCTGACTACAACGTTGAAGGGCCAAAATACGACTTAGAAGGAAATTTAATATCACTAGGAGGAAGTACTAATTCTAGTGGGTATCAGTATCAAGTAGAATCTGATGAATGGACTTACAATGGTATTGTTGTTCAACCGCATGAGGTTCCTGAAGATTTTGTAGATTCTGTAGATGAAGATATTGAGAAAAAAGAAATAGAAAAAGAAAAGAAAGAAAAAATAGAAAAAAATAAAAAACTAAACAGTAACACGCCGAAACAAGAATCAACAGAAGAAGTGCTTTTACCTCAACCAACAAATGAAGTGGTTACGGAAAACAAAACTTCAACTACAGTTGCAAAGCCAAAAATGTCAGATTTTAGAACTAAGAAAAATGCTTTTGGAGGTACTCTTACTGCTAAAGATCAGTATGAAAAAGCTTTAAAAGAGTATTATAAAAACGAAAAAACTGTTAGCTCTATGAAAAAACGTGATGATAGAATATTTAAAAACGCTATAAAAGGAGGTGTTGTGCAAAGAGAAATGTTAAGACAAGGTTATAACAATGGGATTTAAACTAGGATCAGAAAAAGGAAATTACGCTGTAAGTGGTGAGATTAAAACTAAAATGCGTTTTGGTAAGCAGTCTGGTGGAAATGGATCTGTTCCAGGAACACCTGTCATACCAATGCCTTTGGAAGAAGGCGTGCTAGGTGAAGCAAACATGGATGGAAGTATATACGTTAACGAACTACTAGATCCTAATAGTGAGGAATACACTAAGGTTATAAACCACGAAATGAGACACGCCACAGACATGAGGACTGGTAAACTTGCTTATGCTGACGACTATATTATGTATAACGGCGATAGATTTGAAAGAAAAGATATAAATGGCGTAGACTCTATACTAGTAGATGGAGAGTGGAAGGAAGCTGGAGACACTGGTTTTCCTTGGGAAAATGATGCAAATAACGGTAACGAAACACCAATATAATTATGTGGAGCTTATTTAAAGATAAAAACGAGATTAACGAAAAAAATGTGGTAGGATTTATATCATTTATAGTAATGGTATTATTTGCTATAGCAGATCTTTTAACTAGTTTCTTGTATGCTGATGGTAAATTAGTAATCAACGAAGTAATATACAATTCATTTGTCTGGGTAACACTAGGTTGTTTTGGTATTAGTTCATTTGAAAAAGTAAAAGGAAAATAATATGAAAAAGTGTAAAAAGTGTAAACGATTTAAAAAGAACTGCAAATGTTAGGCAAATTATTTTCAGGTGGCGCCGCTGACTTAGTAAAAAGCGTGGGCGGTGTAATAGATAACTTACACACTTCCAAGGAAGAAAAGCTTGCTGCTGAGCTTAAAATTAAGCAACTTATAAGTGATTATGAAGTAGAGATGGAGAAAAATATAACTTCTCGTTGGGAGGCGGATTTAAAATCAGACTCATGGCTTAGCAAAAATGTTAGGCCAATGGTTTTAATATTTTTAATAGTATGCACCATGCTGTTAATATTCATTGATGCTGGTGCAATAAAATTTAACGTAAAAGATTCTTATATAGATCTTTTACAATTAGTATTAATAACAGTGATTGGCGCTTATTTTGGCGGAAGATCATTAGAAAAAGTAAAAAAATAAAACAATGGGAATAAATTCAACAGAAGTAGCTTATGGTTTTGGACAACTAGGTAGTGGCTTTGTAGATGATAATGGTGCTTTTGCGCCGCCAGCTGGAATGGTAATAGTAGCAATACAAATGTTAGCTGATACTAAAATAGAAACACTTACGCCTGAAGTAGTTAGCGATGCTGCTTACATGGGCACCGTTACACAGGTAGCTTTAAATGGGACTAACTCAGAACCTATATCTAATACAACTGTTTTTCCAAAAGGAATAACTTTATTCGGCAGATGGTCAGCTTTAACTACAACTGGTGGTACTGCTAATACTGATGGTGTTATATGTTACTTCGGTAGATAATGGCAGCTTTAGGTTTAGGTATGATGATAGGTGGCGCTAGTTACGATGCTAGTGCTGGGGTTATATTTGCAGAGGATTATATGTGGGAAACTGTAACCGCTGGAGAGCTTAGGCCTTTGGCAGCTGGTACTGTTAGTGACTTTCACGATACTTGGGATTTAGACGGAACAGATTACACACCACAAGACACATCGACGCACGGTGACGAAGGTTACTGGGATTTAGACGGAACAGACATACGTCCATTAGACGTTTAACAAAAAAATAAAACAAAAATATGGCAACACCAAATATAGTACCTAGAGCAGATCAAGAAGGTGGTTTAGGAACCGCAGCAAAGTCCTGGGGAAAATTATTCATAGAAAACGCAGCGGCTGGAGGTACCGCCGCCGCTACAATATCAAACCTTGATGTAGATCAAATAGCACTAGATGTTAATGCATCTAATACCACGGCAAATGTTATAGATATAAACGCCCAAGCACTAACCACTGGTAAAGCCATACATATTGATTGTAATGCTTTGGAGTCGGGTGGGTATGCTTTATTTGTAGATGTAGATGATGCTCAAACAACTACGAATGTAAAGAGCTTGTCGCAAATTAATTATGATAAATCAGGTGTTACAGGGAGTGGGCATGGTCACTACGTAAGTGCTCATGCTGTTGTTATGACTGACGCTGCAACGAACCACACAAGTGGTTACGTTCAACATAAGGCTTACAACTCTCTCATGAGCGTGGCTAGTGGTGATGGTAATATTTCTCAGATTTCCTTTAAATCGGATATAACTGGTGGTGATGATACTTACTACGCTTACGCTGGTAACACTTCTTATCGCGGTAACGTTGGTTTTTTCTCTGATAGCTCTGGTAGTGATTTTATTGCTGTAAGCCCATTGGATCATGGAGATTATTTCCAAATTGCGACTACAACTAACGGAGCTACAACACTAACCACGGTTGATGACGATGGGGATGATGCTCACATGACACTTATTCCAGATGGTGATTTAATAATAACTCCTAAAACGGGAACTTGTATATGGTATGATGTAGATAATAGTAGTGATCACATGACTCTACAAGTGGGCACAAATGGTGATGCTACTTTTACCACAGTTGATGCGGCTGGAACCGCAGCTCACTTTGAAATAGAAGCTGATGGTAATATAACTTTAGATGCCGCAGGAACAACAACTATAGAATCGGCTGGATTAATAAAGTTAGATGGAGAAGCTGGTGTAGAAATAGAAAATGGAGCAGCGGCAGTGGCTTTAACTATTGATAATAACACCGTAGATCAATCAGCATTATATATTGACGCTCAAAACACAACTAAAGAAATAATTGATATTAATGGTACAGCGCTAACGACTGGTTTTGGTTTAGAGATGACTCTTAATTCGCTAACTGGCGGTGGAGGCGCTGTAAATATTGATGTAAACGATAGTATTACTGATGCTAGTTCATTTAAGCGGCTTCACCTTGTAGATTACACTAAAACCGGTAACACACTCAATTCTGTTACAAACAACGTTATTGGACATTCGATAAGTTTAACTGATAGCGGAACTAGTAATCACGCTGGATCTACCCACATTAGAACTAGTTATGCTTCTAATGTAAACTTTGTTAACACAACCGGTACGCACACTATAGATGGATTTAGCTCCGACATAAACTTAAGCTCAGGTGGAATGGCATCAATACACCCAGGTGGTATACAAAGTTTTTTTAGTAAAATTACTGACGGTGAGGGTGTTGATTTTAAAGCTGTTAGTTCCGCTGATACTGGAGATCAGTTTACAATTGAAACAACAACTCACGGGGCAACAACATTAAAAACAATAGACGACGATGCTGCTGCAGCTCATATTGTACTCGAGGCTGATGGTAACGTTGATGTAAACGGTTTAACAATAACTTTAGACGCTGCAACAAAAATTGAGCTTGAGCAAAATACAGACGTAACTGGTGATCTTGGCGTTTCTGCTGAGGCAACGGTTAACAGTTTAATATGTACTACTGGTGCTGGTTTTGGAGGTGGTTACGGAAGTACAGGGGCAACAATATCAACAGCTGGTGTTGGTCAATTTAACGGCGCTTTAACTACAGACGCTGCTTTAACAGCTGATAACATAGTTTGTACTAACGCTGCAACGTTTGGTGGTGGTACTGGTTCTACTGGTGTTACAATATCTACAACTGGTGGAATTACAGCAGATACTCACATAAAGTCAACAGCTGGTTATATTGCTGGTCTTAACTATAGACACTTATGGATTGATGCTGGTGAAATGGTACCGCAAGTTACAAATGGTGCTGCTGCTGGTACAGATGAGTCTTCTTCAAATGACGTGATGAATGATTATTTTGCGTTCGACGCTAGTACTATTGAATATGTACAAGCAAAAATGGTAATGCCAGAGCAGTGGGATGGTGGTGTTATTAAAGTTAAGTTTTATTGGAAACCAGTCTCTTCTACAACAACATCTCACACTTGTAGGTGGAGTGTGGCTGGAACAGCACATGCTGATGGTGGTACTATAGACAGTTCTTGGGGTACAGATGTTACCGTAGATGATAATGTGCTGGGAACAGCAGCGGGTAGGGTTCATATTTCTGACGCTACAGCTGATATTACTATTGCTGGTTCGCCAGGCGCTGGAGCCGCTGAGCTTGTTTATCTTAGAATAAATAGAGTTGCAAACCATGTGTTAGATGATTTGAACGAGGATGCACATTTATTAGGTGTTGCAGTACAATACAGAGAAACATCAGCTGGAATTAATTCTTGGTGATATTAAATAAAAAATAGCATGGGAAGAGCTAGATACAAAACACACGGTGGCATACCAAATGGTAGTACTTTAAATTTTGGTTCAAACCTGCAAATATATTATAGGTGGAATGAGGGTATTACTAGTGAAAGTATAACAACAACACAAGAGGACGACAGTACATCTACAACCACAAACGTTACTACTTGGGCTGACCAAAGTTCTAACGCAAACAACGCGGTACAAACAACTGACGAAAAAGAGCCTTTGTTAGCTTCAGACGGTAGCGTTGACTTTTTTCACGATGCAGATGGTGATAATGCTGATTACATGGACTTTACTTCTTTTAGGGTTAATGCTAATGAGGATTTTTTATCTTTTATTGTTGCTGATTTGAGAGACGGGACTACGTGTACTTATTTATCTGATTCTGGTGGGGAAATATTAGAGTTTAACACGCTAAACAAACATAAGTTTAAATCTTCAGGGGGAAACACCGATGTTCTTATTAACGACGATGGTGGCTTTCAAACACCAAATGGAGAGAAATTTTTAGTAATGTTACATAGAACAAACGGAAGCACTGGAACTATAATTGTTTATAAAAATGGAAAACCAGCTGATTCTAGTGTAACAAATGCTGGTGGTTTTGATTTAAAAAACTTAGGAAGTAAAAATGATGCATCAAACTTTTTTGATGGAAAAATGTATGACGTGGGTATAGTACACGCGACAGTAAGTGATGAGTATAGAAAGCGATTAGAAGATCACTTAATATGTAAACATGGGCTAGAAAGACTAGCTTAAATAATTAAATTAAATTAAATAAAATGGCAAAAACAAAAAAAATGGAAAAAGTAGTAGACTTAAAGCCTAAGGCTGAAAAGATTACAAAAGATCAGTTAGCAAAAGTTCAAGAAACAATTAACGGTATAAATAGAGGTCAATTAGAAATAGGATCTTTAGAAGTTAAAAAACACGAAATGATGCACGGTATATCTGGACTTAGAGACGAGCTAACAGTTATGCAAGCTGAGTTTGAAAAAGAATATGGTACTTTTGATATTAACATTCAAGATGGTACAATAAACTACGGAGACGATGTCAAAGCTGATTCGTAAAATAAGTATCGGTAAAGATTATAAGAATGACGCTATGCACTATGCCGTGGGGCAAGAAGTGTATGGTGGTCATACTATCTGCGATATTATAGAAGAAGACGATAAGTTCTCTGTCTATATTAAAAAAAATAAAGACGTATTACCTTGGAAAGACTTTAACAAGAATATGGCTGTATCTGTAGAATATAATCTACAATACTAATGAAAAGCGTTTACAACTTTGTTGTAAAGCCAAAAGGAGAAAGATATAACAATACTAAAAAATTTGATGGTGGAGAACTAATTCTTAACACAGATATATTTCAACACCAGTATGTTAATAGAGAGGCTATTGTAATATCAACACCTATTATTGGTGATACAGATATAAAACCAGGAGATACAGTTATAGTGCACCACAACGTTTTTAGAAGATGGAATGATGTTAAGGGTGTAGAAAGAAACAGTAAGGCGTACTTCAACGAAGACACTTACTTTATAAACCACGAGCAAATCTTTTTATATAAACAAGAGGACAAGTGGATAGCTCCAAAAGGATATTGCTTTGTAATGCCCTTAAAAGCTACAGATCAGTTTAACACTGAATCTGAAAAACCTTTACAAGGTATTGTCAAATATTCTGACGGTACAGTTAATGTTAACGAGCTAGTTGGTTTTAGACCAAATAGTGAATATGAGTTTATCGTTGATGGCGAGAGACTATTTCGAGTTTTATCTAATTTTATTACAATCAAATATGAACATCAAGGAAACGAAGAAGAGTATAATCCAAGCTGGGCACAGAGCAGTTGAAGAGCTGATTAAAGTAGCTAAGGAAGCAATCGTTGATTCAGACGATGACATATCAGCAGATAGACTTAAGAATGCCGCGGCTA
>Ga0181411_1001043_pt1 | contig 10197 bp, 16 predicted proteins | sample 34SPOviralmetaG_FD_130114 | JGI IMG/M metagenome (GOLD analysis project Ga0181411, IMG submission 130114) | Marine viral communities from the oligotrophic San Pedro Time Series (SPOT) site, San Pedro Channel, CA, USA - 34 SPOT_SRF_2012-07-09 | ecosystem: Environmental > Aquatic > Marine > Strait...
AAATAAAGGCTCTCCATCTCCATCTCCATTATTAGATGGAAACTCTTGTAAATCACTGACTAGGTGTACTGTAAATGGAACATCATCATAAACAACAGCTTCATCATTTGCTAATGCTGAAACTAATGGAGGCTCTATAGTTACAGTTGCCGCATTACTACTTGATGTTACATCTGCAACAACCATGTAGACTTTAGTATGATTTGCAAATTTTATAAAATCTCCTGCACGAAATCTATGATTTCCATCTGAATGAAATCCGTCCATATCAATAGTTGTATCACCAACTGCATGAACTCCATTAACTGCTACTGATCCTGTTTCATTTCCTTTTGCATCTAAGTAATTTGGAAATGTGATAGTAAAATTTTCTTTCTGACCTCTTTGTTTTACAATAAATGCAATTATAGATTGAAATGCTAATCTAGGTTGTGTTTTATAACTGCAAGTAAATTTCCATCTCTGATTATCTACCTGCCTTCTAAATGTTTTACCACTATCAGTCCTTGATACTAAAGTATTCTGTTCACTCTTAATATTGATAGCTGTAAAATCTGTGTTAGGTAATGATCCACTCATATCAATGCAGGTTTTCCTTTTTCATTCACAGCAGTATTTATCAGATTAACAATCATACCTCTACTATTAACTAATAATTCATTAAATCCTTTTGCGTCTACTGTTGTAATATTAAAGTTTACAGTTGTAGATCCTCCGCCTAATTTTTCATTAGGTACAATAGTTCCTGCACTATCTGGTAGAAATAATTCAGGCCCTCGTTCCCCCACCAAAGATGGTCTACCTACAGGTGGTCTACCACCATCTGCAAATCCTCTTATCTTATTAACTAATCCCATACCAAAAGCGAGTGCAGCACCTGTTGCAGCAATATTGAATGGAAATGGAATACTTTTAAAAGTATTTATTGCACCTTCAAAGACTCCCATCATCGCTCTTTTGATTGTTTCTAATTTAAATAATGATGTGGATTTTTTGATTGCAGCTTGAACAGCTTGTCCAATCAATGCCTCTATAAATGCTCTTTTAATTGCATCACCAAATGATTTCATGTCTAATTTACCTGTCATAACAAAATCAGTTAATGTACTTTTTAAACTATTGAATGCTGTTTCACCTGCTTTTTGAAATCCATCAAATATATTTTCATTCATAGCATCATGAAATCCTTTTTTAAATCTTTCAAAACTATTTAATGCCACTTCAACTTCTTCTGTAGTTGTATCACCTAATCCTTCAAGAGCATTTTGCATATGTTCACCTAATTCTGTTCCATGTAAAACTGCTCTATTCATATCTCTTGTCATTTCTTTTATTTCTTCATCTGATTGTTGTGCTTGGACACCAACCTTTCCAAGTGCATCTGCAAAAGCTGATCCCAATTTAGTACCATGTTCAATAGCTAAATTAGTATTCAAAATTTGATTTCTTACTTTCTTCAATAATTCATTTTGCTCTTTATACTTATCTGTTACTACTTTAACTGCTTTACCTTTACCTTGTGTTGGCTCAGTGAATTGTATTAATTCATTTATGTCTTTTAATGTTGTAACGCTTTCTAATAATTCTTGATTATCTAATTTTAATAGTTCTTCTAATGCTTTTTCATTTTTTACTTCGTCTATAAAATCTGTAACTTTATCAAATAAAAAAGAAATACCTGTTATTGCTATTGCACCCTTTTTACCAAATAACAATGCACTAATTAAACCTAAATTTTGGACAAATGGTGGTAGTGAAGCAAATCCTGTAATTGTACTACCTAAAGCATCAGAAATAGTTTTAACAGCAGGTGCAACTTTTTTTATTGTTTCTGATGTTTTACCTATAGCACCTGCAAAGTTTTCACCTATTGATCTTGCAATATCTTCGATTTGTTGTTCATTTGCTTCTAAAAATGTATTTAGATCACCAAATTCACTTTTTAATTCATCAAAAAATCCTTCTGCTACATCTTTTTGAAAGTTAAAATACTTATCCCCTATCATTGATAGAGTTCCGTCTAATGTTTGTGCTAAGTCTTTTGTTGCATTTGCAAATTTTCCATCACCACTAAATGCTTTTTCAAATGCTGCTACTGTTTCATCTACTGAAACTTTTGCACCTTCTTTAAATCCTAATAAACTTCTAACACCTTTTTCTCTAAATATATCTGCACTAGCAATACCACCTGCAAATGATCGTTGGATTTGACTAGCTGTGGTTTCAAAATCTAGTCCTGTTACTGCTGCAACATTACCTGTAATCTCTAATATTCTATTTAAATCATCTGCATCTTTTGATACAACAGCAAGGTTTCCAGATGCACGAGATATAGCTTCTAGTGAAAATGGTACTTTACCTGCAAACTTTGTAAGATTATCAAATGCTTTTGATCCTTCTTCTGCTGATCCAAATAAGAATTTAAATCTAACTCCAAGACTTTCAACTTCTCTACCAACATCAACAAATGATTTTACTACTGCACCTGCACCAATACCAATTAATGCACCTTTAAGGCTAAAAACTGATTGTTTTACACTATTTAATCTACCTTGAACTCTACTTAATGCTTGTTTGCTTTTATCTTTAGCAATAATATTAATATTGAGGTTTTTATCTGCCATTTTTCATCTTTGCTATGCGTTGCTGTCTTTCATTTTCCTCGTGCTGTAATTCAAAGTACGATAACCACAACATAAACTCAAAAGTAGACATTTGCAATATTTCTGCAACTGTTTTGTGTAATTTCTCAGCGATTGCTAAGATATTGAAAATTTCTGGTGTATCTTTTATTTTTTTTTTAAAGCAGGAATATCTTGTTCTGAACTCATAATTGCAGAAGATACTCTTGCAATAATATCGGTGTCAGCTTTAACTTTAAATTTGAGTTTATGTTCCATATTAAACATCTTCTCACCATCTTTAGTTAAAGCCTTTTCAATAATAACATCTATCAAAACATTAAGATCGTTATCATTTGCACCTTTAAATATTTTTGCTTTTTCAAGCATATTAAAAGGTTTGGAATAAATAGATTTATCACCTACTAATCCCCATTCTGGAACTTCAATAATTTTAGTTTCTAAAGCCTCAAAATGACCTTTGACTCCTTCAAAGAAGTCTATTTTATCTGATGTCATCTAGTTCTTAAACTGTACCGATAGTTAAAGCACCTGTGCCTTGAAAAGCAACAGTTCTTGTAGATACTCCGTCTAAGCTAACACCAACTGACATTGATGTTACAATACCATTACCTGCAAATGATTGATCTCCAGATGTGTTTCCTTCTGGTAGTAATGTGAAAGCTATTGTTGCACCAGAATCTAAAGTTTCTTGTGCCGCATCACCTTCGTCATAGTGCATATCTATTGATCCACTAAATGCTGTTCTTCCTGCTAAGTATGTTTTTGCAGAATTACCAAGACTTGTATCTTCTACAACATCTGCTGTTGTATCTATTGTAAAACCTGTGACCGCACCAATGACTGTGCTACCTGCTTTTACAACACCTTCTTTACCATGATGTGCCATTTAATTACTCCTTTGTAATTGGTTTATTATATTCTTTTTTAACTTCTTTTGGTTTCATTTCAACTTTTTTTTGAACACCACTAGAAGTTTCTTGAACATAGCCTAGTTTTAAAAACTTATCAAGGCTATTAGGATTGATACAAACTATATCACTCCCTTTAGTCATTATTATATCTTTACTCATTATGCTGTACCTCTTGTAAATTCATATAAAACTCTTACCACAATTCTCACTGCACCTATAGGAAAAAGAACACCTTCATCTGCTGATACATCTACAATCTGTGTATCAATAGCATTATTGTTTCTGGTAATATCATTGTCTAATGTTTCTTCTACTACTTCTACTAATTGGTTTCTAGCTGTATCAATATTACTTGTAGTTCCTTTAACATAACCAACTATAACAAAATCAATAGTACCAGATCGTTTCCCTGTACTATTACTTCCCATGCTAAAATCTTCTCTTGTTTCATCACTTGTTGCTATGTAAACAGCAGGGAACTGTGCATTAGATAATTCTTCTACCTCAAATGGCTCTCTTGAAATTCTTTTAAATGTAATTGGTGAACTAACTGCTGTCAGTTTAGTTACTATATCACTTGCAATATCTTCTCTTTCACTCACAGCTTTAACTCCCTAGCTAATACCTTACTAAATATTGTTCTAATTTTCTTTTGTTCATCTTTACTAATTCTAAAGAATTGTCTAGTAATTTTATTTTTACCTACCCCAAACAGATCATGGAATGATGCTTTTTTACTTTCTGCATTTCTTCTAAAGAATAATACACCTTTACTTGCACTAATTTTACTTGTTAAAGAACTAAACATTTGCCCTGTATCTGTAAGATCAACCACTCCAGATTGTTTTACTCCTGCTCTTTTATAATTTGGTGAATAGGGTTTAAACTTTCTACCAAAAGCATCTACACCTTTGGTTTGAGTTCTTGATCTAATTTCTTTGATTTCAAACGCTGAAACATTTGCTAATGATTTCTTAATAGCACTAGACATCTTTCTAGATATGCCTTTAATTTCGTTTGCTATTTGGATTGTATTGCTAGTAATTTTTACTTCAGCAACCATTATTTACATAAACATTGACCATCACAAGGACACATATCTACCTCACTAACCTTAAATGATGGATTGGCTCTTTCTCACTATTAGATACTGTACTATCACCATCTTCATCATATTCTACACCATCTCTTAAAATAGCTTGAAATTCAGTTGCATAACTTGCTCTGTAAAAATCTATTTGTACTTGAAATGCATCATTATCACCTTCTGGTGTTTTCCATTTAGTAAGTTGTGGCATAATATATTCTGCCAATGCTTTATAGACTACACATCTTTTCCATTGTGCGTCTGTTAATTTAGAACTGACAAGTTCTAGTGAAGTAATTTTTGTAATATCTTTGTATCTGACTGTATGTCTATATCTCTCCCACCATTCTTCTCTAATCTGTCTAATAACATCATCTTCTGCGAATTGTAGTTGAGTATCAAAATCTGTAATACCATATGCAGCAATATCTGGTTGATATTTTTGTACTTCTGCTAGGTTTACTCCAAATTCTGATGTTGCCATTATTTATCTTTCTTTTTCTTTGGTTTTTCTACCTTATCAACTTTAGGTTTATCTTCAACAGGTTTCCAACCTCTTAATTCCCAAATATTTTTATTCTTTTCATAATCTGTAAGCGGTCTTTCAATAAATTTTTTTCCATTAGTTAGTTTCATAATATCCCTTTCTAAACAGGTGGGGGATTAACCCCACCCATAAAAGTATTATTATTGGATTGATGAGTCAGCGATAACTTCAATACCATATGAGTCATGTAGTTCACCAACACCATATACTGCTGTTGCCACAATCTCATCTGCTCTTAAAGAAGCATCTCTTTGTGTTTCAATCTTAATGTCCTGCATCATAGCAAGAGCAAGTGCATCTTTGTGGAACATTCCACCTTTGTAATCACCTGCTGTGCCTGTGTTTGACATGTTGCCTGTTTCAAAGATTTTGATACCTGCGATTTGACCAATAAAGCCATTTCTTAATGCTTCATTTGATAAGTCATGGTCTAAACCTGCAAAGGTATTTGTAAGACCAGATTTGAGGTCATACGCTACCTTTGGGTGTACCACAAGATATGTTTCATTAACAGGTAATCCTGCTGCTCTTAGTGTTGAAGCTGCATTAAATACAGTTGCAGGGGAAAGTACTGCACTATCTGTACCTGCTGCTGTGCTAAAGCCATCAAATAGAGCAATTAAGTCTTGATCCATTTTCTTAGCGATTGCTTCACCAAAAAGTCTACCAATATCTGCTGCTACATTTCTTGGTGCAGAGTTTCTTGCTAGGTCTGTTAATGTTGTCATTACACCAACTTCTGAAGCTGTAATAGTTACAGAACTTGGATTGATTGCTGTGTTTGATAAATCTGCTGCTTCACTTACTGCTGCGGCTGCTACTGCTGCATAAATAGGAACTTCAACTGACTTACCACCACCTGCTATTGCGTAGTTCTTCACAAGGTTTTTCATTATAGATTTCTCTTGAATAACGAATTGTGCTTCAGCTACGATTTCAGTATACAGTTCGGAAACTGTACTGGAGGTTGTTTCATTAGCCATAGTTATATCCTTTCATAGATATTATTTATTTAAATTAACAATCGTGCTTACACTATCTCTTTGCTTTTTGTATTCAGCATAGAGTTTTCTGTCAGCAGGATTATTCATGTCTAGTTCCGAAATGTTTAGAGTCTTATTCGTTTCTGACTTACCCACATTACTAACACTTCCACTCCCAGAAGGAGTTGCTGCTTGAAAGTGTGCGTTCTGTGTTAAAAACTCTTGTACTGCTTCATCAACAGTAAGTAGTTCACCCTTTGAGTTATATCTTGGAGTTTTATCTTTATCAAGTATTTCTACACGACCATCTGAATTTAAATGAACATTATCTTTTAAAAGTTCTTTAATCTGGTCTGGGTTGATTGCATTGTTCTTAGAAGCAGAGTTAATTAACTGTTTATCAATTCTTTCGTTTTTTAGTTCTTGCTCTAGCTTTGTAACCTTTTCTGTAAATTCTTGTGATTTCTTTTTAATCACTTCATCAAACTTACCTCTCTCTAATGCAAGTTCTTCTTCTTTCCTTGCCTTCTCAGCAATAGCAGACTTTGCATCATCAAGGCTCTCAATACCTAAATCTTTCATTATGGATAGCTTTTGTCTTGCTAACCTCTCTTGTACTATTTTATCTATATCAGCTTGTTTGGGTTGAGATTGATCTTTAGTTTCTTGTACTACTTCTTCTTGTTTAGTTTCTTCCTGTATTGTTTCCGTTTTGTTCTCGTCAGACATAATAAATTCTCCTTATTATTTATAGATTTAATATAAATATAACTTTTTACAATAAATATTATATTCTCTCACCTGTTGATCCATCTGGATTTTTAACTTCTTCAATTTTTTTATTATCAATGATTGCATCTATTATTGAGTCTATTTCATCATTACCACTTCTTAATCCTGTTCTTGGAACTTCTTCTTTAAAAATTAGCGTATAAAGATTATAAAAATCACTACTTGTTTCGCATTCTGCTAATTTTTCTTGTTTTTCTTCTATTGTTAAACTCATATTTACCTCACAATCTTTCTAATTCTAATAATCTTTTTTCAAATTCTTTTACTGTATTTGGTATATATTTCTTTGCCAAATCATATGCTTTTTTGTTATGTCTAATTGCAAACAAATTTGCAAATATCTCTGTTTCTACTGATCCTGCGGTTTTCCAATAACTCATACTATGCCCCCACATAGAGTAATTTTTTCTAAATCTTCCTTTTACTAATGCATCAATTATATCACTTACTTCTCCATAACCATCTTCTCTTAATTCTGTTAGTTTTCTTGTCCATTGGAAACTACCACTATTCATAATGACCTCATTTTTTGTAGCAAGATCATTAAATATTTCATCTAATGCTTCAGTATCATTTATTGTGTAATCAATATTATTGTTACCTTTGTTTATTTCTTTACCTTTAAATTTCTTTTTATCTTTTTGTATTGCTTTTTTAAATCCTTCATTGTCTTGACTCCACGCTCTAAATCTTTGACCGCTTGTAGAGAAATCAATATGGTGTCCATATTCATGTGCAATTACAAAACTCTTGACACCTTTACCACCTTTATATCCATCTACTGCATTAAGTTCAGCACTTAATTCTTTTTCTATATAAGAATAATATCCTTTTTTACCATTTTTAATTATTTCTGGTTTTTCAATTTTATTAACTATGTTTTTTTGTTGATCTGTTAATTGTGAATTAAAATCATCTTCATATGCTTTTCTAACTTTATCACTACCTCTATTTAATAAACTACCTATTGCTACATTAGGAACTAATGATTGTGTTTTATTTTTAGCTTGATCTTTTCTTTGTTTATCATTCGTCTTTGTCTGCTCTTTGATATTATCATCTGTTTCTTCTGTAAACCAATCATCATCATAAAGTATAAAGCTATGTCTACATCTATATCCTCCTCTATTGATAAATGGATCTGTTCCAGACTTTCCTCTCCATGTACTTTGCCATAAACTCCTAGCTTCTTCTTCAGTAAAGATTCTATTCAAATGAGTTCTACAAAACCCTCTAGTAGTAGTTATGTTTGTTCCTACATACTGATACTTTGTTATCCCTGCTTCTTTACCTTTGTATAAAGTAAACTGACCATCAAATTGCATTAAACTGTCTTGTGCTATTTGACTTGCATATCTTCGCATATTATTTCCCAATATATCTGAAGCATATTTAGTATGAAGTATCTCTCTGGCATTCTTAACTCTTTGAATGATCTGTGCGTTTTCTGAATATCTATTTTTATCTATGTAATCCGTTAGTCTATTAATAGCTGTTTCATTTGATCTCTGGTAAACACCATTGATTTGACCTCTGATATTCTTCACCATTTGTGTAAATGGTCTACCTGTTACACTTGATTGATAAACTTCATTAGCAATAGTATCTAGAAATCTATTACCCATATCTTCAAAGCCAGAAAAGGACAAGAACTTCAGATCATTAATTACTTTGAGGTCTGGTTTAGTAAGTGTTTTAAATCTATCTGGTATGGGTAGGGGTTTTATAAATCTTTGATATTCTTTTACTATCTCATCATATTCAGAAACAATACTATCAGCTTCTTTAAGAAAGTTTTTTTCTATAAGAGTTTTTAGGTTAGGTCTTAGCTTTATTGCTAACTGTGTATTAAGTTTTACTCCACCATCAGTTAATTTAGTAAGATCAGATATGATCTCATCTTCTAAGTTTTTAAGAGTATTTATTATTCTTTCTTCGTGAGTATCAGCTAATCTTGAAAGTATCTCTTGTTTCTTACCTGCAAATTGTTTGAAACTGTCTTTGAATGCGTCTGCCATTCCACTTTGTATATAATGAAATGGCTAATTAGTAAATACAGGATTATTTACTTAACTTCTAATATGACTTTTTTTGTATGGATATAATCACCATAACCTGCATCAATAATTCTTTTTGCACAAGTAGATCCAATAGGATAAACGCCCATATATCCTGCACTCAACTCAGCTAAATGTTTATCTTCTACATGAGTAGCATCATAAGGTGATCCATCACCTATTGTATAAAAATGAATTTTTTGTTTTGATGTATCTTTACCGCAAATAATACATCCATAATCTTGATCTTCAACTTTACTCCAATCTTTAACAAAGATACCTAAGTCTTTAATTCTTGGTTGTTTGTGTTCACACATTTTTATTACCTCCTGAGAAGTGGGCTATGCCCACTCCTTGTTAAAAATTTTGTTATATTCTTCCTCAGAGTCATAGATAAATCCTGCTCTTGAAAGATACTTACCTGCATATTCAGCTTTAGCCATTTCAATAGCTTTAGCTTCTTTTTCATCATCAGTTTCTCCAACAGGTTGATACCAAACTCCTCTTTCTGTAGGAAATTTTTTACCATTAATATTTACTTGAAAAGAAGTACCTGCCCAATGTGGGTGATCTTTAACTTTGATTTTCATTTTTGCATCTCCTTGATTTGTGTTTAACATATAGAAAATGTATAGATTGTTTATAGATGTGTCAACTAAATCTTAAAGTTTTTTTTCCAAGATTGTACTGCCCAATAAGCAGGTGATAGGCTCTTTTGACCTTTAACTTTAGCTAGAATAGGTTTAAATCTAGCCATAAAACTCTTTTGTCTAGCAGGAATACTCTTTTTTATTGATAAATTAGGATCACCAAATCGTACTATCTTGACATTTCCAGATGATCTATCTTTAACATAGACTCCAAACTTCTTGCTTTTATTAGGTGTTCTAAAAGGTTTATTTAGCTTTACTGATCTACCTTTATAAGTAGCCATTATTTACCTACTGATCTCATAGCTGAAGTATGTGCTTGACCAAAGGTCTTTCCGTTCTTCATGGATCTAGCCATTGATCTCATGTGTTTTAAACTGTGGTGTCTGGCATGACTTTTCATAGTCTTTTGTTGTCTTGGTTTAAGGTCTTTAATGATGTTTAAAATAGAGTTTACTTTGACCATTATTTCTTTTTCTTTCTTAAATCTAAATCATGCTTCCTTGATCCTCTTAGAAAGCTATT
>Ga0181411_1001045_pt1 | contig 10193 bp, 6 predicted proteins | sample 34SPOviralmetaG_FD_130114 | JGI IMG/M metagenome (GOLD analysis project Ga0181411, IMG submission 130114) | Marine viral communities from the oligotrophic San Pedro Time Series (SPOT) site, San Pedro Channel, CA, USA - 34 SPOT_SRF_2012-07-09 | ecosystem: Environmental > Aquatic > Marine > Strait...
CTAGCAAGTATGATGCCTGAAGATATGCCTATGGAACAACCTATGAATCCAGAAGAAGCTGCAATGCAAGGAGCTGAACAAGGTATGCAAATAGCAGAGCAAGTACCACCAGAAATGCAAGAACAATATGCAGGAGATATTGCTGAATTAAAAGAAGCAGCTAGAGGCTTAGCATCTATGGGTCGTATGGGTGATACAGAACTTGTACACATGACTGCTGAAGAATTAAATGGTTTACATTCAATGGGTCAATTAACTTATAATCCTGTTACTGGTTTACCAGAAGCTTTTAATTTAGGTAAAATATTTAAATCTGTTACAAGAATACCTAGAGCTATAGCTAAAGGTGTTAAAAGTGTTGCTAAATCTAAAGCATTTAAAGTATTAGCACCAATAGTATTAGGTATTGCTGCACCATATGCTTTAGGAATGACAGGAACTGCTTTTGGTTTTGGTGCTTCAACAGCATTAGGTACAGGACTTGGTAGTTTATTAGCAGGACAAAAACCTAGTGATGCTATAAAGTCAGCTTTATTTGCAGGTGTAACAGCAGGTGTTGGAAAAGGTATAGGTAATAAATTAGCAGGAGGTTCTTTTAATACAGGAGTAAAACCTCAAGTATCAGGTGCTTCAAAATTATATGGAGGTGTAGGTAATACACAAGCTGCTCAAAGTTTAGCTGCAAGTGAAGCTGCTGCACAAGGAGTAACATCAAATGTAGCAAGTAGCCCATTAGATAAATTTGTAAATCCAGGTGGTACAACTACATCTACTGCAAATGTTGTTTCTCCAGATAAAAGTTTATTAAATAAATTAGCTAGTAAAGAATTTTATCAAGGTATAGGAGATAAAGTAACAAGTGCAGATACTTATAAAGCTATAGGTGATAGAGTTACAAGTCCAGAAATGTATAAAGAAATGGCAAGTGATTTTATTAAAAGAAAACCTGATGGTGGAATTAATTTATTAGGAACTGCAGGTAAATTTGGTAAAGCTATAGCACCTACACAAATTGGTGAGATGGCAGCAGATGCTTCAGCAATGGCTAGAGAACAAGAAAAGTTTCTTGAAAGTGAAGAAGATTTTTTAAACTCACCTTATAAAGATTACTTTCCTGATTACCAATCTTATACAGCTAATTATTTTAAAAGATTACAACCAACACAATATGCAGATGAACAAAGTGCAGTAAATAGATTTGTTGCTTCAGGTGGTGGAAGACCTATGCAAACAGCAGCAGGTGGTGAATTTAGTGGTATGGTTCCTGGTAATGGTGGAGGTATGGAAGACAATGTTTTTATGCCTATTAAAAAAGGAAGAGAACAAGTAGGAACATTAGCTGTTAGTCCTAGTGAGTATGTAGTTGATAGTTATACAATGGCAGCATTAGGTGGTGGTAATGCTGAAGAAGGAGCAAAGGTAATGGATAAAACAATAGAACAAATTAGAGAAAAAGCATATGGTACAACAAAGCAACCTAATGAAATAGATGGAATAAGAAGCTTAGTACCCTTACAAAGGAGTATTGCATAATGGCTAGTTTATCATCTTTATTTGGTGTAGGAAGTAAATCTCAACAACAACCTCAAGCTGCTGCAGTAACTACACAAGAGTTACCAAAACAAATAGCACCTTACTATGAAAAGCTTTTAAAAGAAGCTGAAGCTTTATATAAACAGAAGATGGAAGCAGGAGCTCCTATCTATGAAGGTAAAACTATTGCAGGTTATACTCCAGAACAAGAACAATTATTTTCAGGACTACAATCTTTACAAGGAACACAAGCTCCTAAGTTTGCAGAAGCAGAAGCATTAACTAGAGGCACTGCTGCTAGAGTTACTCCTGATGAAGTACAAGAATATATGAATCCTTATCAACAAGCAGTTGTTGACATAGAAAAAAGAGAAGCAGAAAAACAATATCAATCTACTGTTGTTCCTCAGTTAGCTGCACAAGCTGCTGCTGCAGGTTCTTTTGGTGGTAGTAGACAAGGTATATTAGAAGGTATGGCATCAGAAGCTAATCAAAGATTACAAGCTGATATACAAGCTAAAGGTAGTGCTCAAGCTTATCAAGATGCTATGGCTAATATTAATCAACAGAGACAAAGAGAAGGTGCTGCTGCAGGACAACTAGCACAATTAGCACCTGCAGGATTTGCAGCACAGGCTCAAGAGTTAGGTGCAATAGGCAAAGTTGGTGATGTAAAACAACAGCAACAACAATTAGCATTAGATGAAGCTTATAAACAATATATGCAAGAACAACAATTTCCTAGTGAGTCATTAAAAGAATATCAATCTTATGTACAATCATTTCCAAACATACCTACACAAATAACTAGAGCTCCTGAACCACAAGGTCCTGGTCTTGCACAATCATTATTAGGATTAGGTACTACTGCTTTAGGTACATATGGTGCCTTTGGTGGATTTAGTCCTGGTGGATTTATGGGTATGAAACAAGCAGAAACTGGTGGAGGTATTTCAGGATTACCTGTTGTAAGAGCAGCAGAGGGTACAGGAGATAAATCAAGATTTCGTTCTTTTTTAGATACATTAAAACAAAGAAGTGATGAAGAATTTGAATCAAGAAAAAAAGGTGCACAAACATTTGGTGATACATTTAGTGGTTTACAAACTTTAGGTGGTGCTGCTAAACGTGTAACTGACTATATTTTTAGTCCAGAAACATCAGATAAAACTTTTAAAGAAACATTGCAACCTGTAATAGATGCAGAAAAAAGAAGAATAGGAATAACTCCACAAATGGAACAAGCAGAAATAGATAAAGCTGAAGATGAAGCTTTTGATAAAGAAGCAGAAGATGCTAATAGAAAAGTAAGAGAGCAAGGTGTGCTTTATGAAACTGGAGGGGAACGTAGAAAAGGAATAAGTATGGACCCTATTACTGATAAACAAGCAGAAGATGCAAGAATTAGAATAGACCAAGATGTAATAAAAACAGGTATTCAAGATGCATTAGAAAGAGAAGCAGCTTTACAAAAACAATTAGAACAAGTACAAAAAAATACTCCTGAAGAAGCAGCTATAAAAAATCAAATAGCACAACTAAAAGAAGCTTATAGTAAGATAGGAGAATATAAAGCACCTGATTATTCAGGAGTTACATCAGCTATGGGTGATGCAAGAAAAGTAAAACAAGATGTTATTTCTAGATTAGGAAAAGAAGAACAAGATATAAGAAATGAAGAGCTAAGTGGATTTGGACAAGCTGCTATAAAAGCAGGACAAGCTATTATGAAAGCTCCTAATATTGTTGCAGCTATTACAGATGGAATGGCAGCAGCAGGATTTGAAGGTAAAAAAGCTACAGATACTGCTAGGTCTAAAAAGAAAGCTAATAAAGAAAAAGCAGAAGCAATTACATTAGAAATAGCAAATGATAAAGTAGCTGAACAACAGTTTATATTAAGTATGAAGACTGATGCTGAAGCAAAGAAAGCTCAAAGAATAATTGAGAAGATAAAAGCAGGTGCTACAATATCTACTGCTGAAGCTAACTTTATGAACGCAAAATCTAATAGAATTAAAGCAGATGCTGATAAACTTGTAGCAGAAGGTAAATCAATACCTAAGACAGTTAGTTTTAATAAAACAGAATTATCAAACAATACAAATATTGCTAAAGAGTTTAAAGATGATATTTCTAAATCAATTAATGTTAAAGGTATGGATGAAGCTGATAAATTAAAAACTGTAAATAAATTAACACGTAATAATAAATTTATGATGCAAGTATCTCAAGCATATAAAGAATATCAAGAAGCAAATCCAAAAGGTGGTATGGGAGCTACTCAATTTATATCTACATATATTAAACAAGTTGTAGAACAAGACCCTAACTCAAGAAAAAAAGATTATGTACCTAACTTTGGATTATTTGGATAATTAAATGGAAAATTTATTACAATATGGAAGAGGAACTTCTACTAATTCTATTCCTATAGATAATAATACAAGTATAAAAACTGAAAATTTATTACAGTATGGTAATTTAGGTGTTGTTCCATCAACATTAACAGATGCATTAGAACCTGTATTTGATGAAGAGTATGCTAACTCATGGGGTAATCGTTTTGCTATTGGTGTTGATAATACACAAGCTTCTTTATTTAAAGGTTTAGATTTAATAGCAGATATAACAGAGTCTGAAGGTTTAAAAAATTATGCACAAGAAGGTATTATAAAGAATCAACAAGAAGCTGCATCTAAACCACAACCTACAAGAACTGCTTCATTTACAGAAGCATCTAAAGAAATTAAACAAGAACTAACAGAAGATGATTTCTTTGGTGCTATAGAAAGAGGATTACTATTAGTTAAAGATATGAGTGCTCAAGCCTTACCTTCTATGTTACCTACTCTTGGTGCTGCAGTAGCTGCTCCTATTGTTGGCTCTGCTCTTGGTGCTGCTCCTTTAGTTGGTGGTACTCTTTCACTAGCTACAAGATTAGTTGCTCCTTTAGTTCCAGGATATTTAATGGGTAGTGGTGAAACATATGAAGAAGCTAAAAGTTTAAAAGCTAAAGAAGGAGATGCACAAAAGTTAGCTGTTATAGGTGGTGTAGGTATTTCTTTATTAGAAAGACTAGGTGCTGCTAGGACATTAAAAGGTTTAGTAGATGATGTAGGTGTAAAATATGTAGATAATGCTTTAGGTAACTTAGTAGGTAAAGCTTCTGTTAAAGAAGCTAGAAAACAAGCTGATGATATAATGAAAGACCCTAGTTTATTTATAAAAAGAAATTTAGGATTAGAAGCTGCTAAGTCTGCTGTTAGAGCAGGTGCTACAGAAGGTCTTACAGAAGGAGCACAAGAAGCTATACAAATAGCAAGTGCAGGATTAGCTGCTGATAAAGGAATTAACCCTTATGATAATGCTGAATATACTAATAGAATAATAGATGGTATAGCACTAGGAGCTGTTGGAGGTGCTACAGTAGGTACAGGTGCAGGTGTTGTCACTAATCTACAACATAAAGATGTTATTAATAGAACAGAACAAAGATTAAAAGAAGTAGCTGATTTAGAAGAAGCTACCAAAGGTATGTCTGATGACCAGATAAGAAATTATGTTAAATTAAAAAAGAAAGAATATAAGCCTAGTTATTTACAAAATGTTTTTAATACAGCTCTTGCTCCATTAGTTCCTTTAGCAGGTAGAAACAAAGCAGGATATGAAGTATATAATGCTTTAGCAAGTTATAATGATAATGTAAGTGCAAGTGTAGGACAATATGCTAAACCTTTAGATGAAGCTTTACAAAATATTAGAAGAAATATTAAAGCTCCTCTTATACAAGGTAGTTTAAATAAAAGAAAAAATAAAGAATTATATAATCTATTACAATATGGAACAGACTCTAGAGACCCTGGAGTATTAAAAGCTGCTCAAATAATTAGACAGGATATATTAGGTAATGCTTTATCTCCTGAAGTAAAAATTACAAAAGATTCTTTACGTAAAAGTTTATTAGAAAATAGAACAGAACTAGAAGAAGTAACTAAAGCAAGAGAGTTAAATAAATTAGATGCTCAAACAGAGCAAAATATAAATACTAAATTTAATCTTTTAAAAGAAAAATATGAAGGAATGAAATTAGCTATTGAAAAAAATATTAATAATAAATTAACTATTGCTCCTGAAAATAAACAAGAAGCTATTAAACAAGAACAAGAAAAACTTATTAATAATAAAGATTTTTTAAATGATGAAACATTTACAGATTTAGATAATACAGTAGTTGCTAAAGCAGAATCTACTGGTTTATATGGTGCATTAAATGAATCAGATTTAAGTTTAGCTTTTACACAAAATTATTTTCCTAGAGTATATAACTTTGGATTGTTTAGTGTAATAGGTAATAAGTTAGGAATGGGTAAGATAGCTAAAGCTAAAAAAATATTAAGACAACAAGGCATGGCAGAACAAGATATTAATGGATTCTTAGATAATGTTAGAGGTAATGATGGTGTGTATGTTCCTGAAACTGATGTATCACAATTAGATATATTACTAGATGCTAGAGATAATACAAAAACAACACAAGAAAGTAAAGCATCTATAGAAAAAAGAAGAGAGATTACACCTGAAACATTTAAGAAGTTAGAGAAAGCAGGACTTGTTGAAACAGATGTTAAAAAAATATTAGATAAATATATATTACAAGCTAATCAAAGAAATGAAGTTCGTAAATTAAAACAAATTATAGACCCTGCTTTAAAAGAACTACAACAAGGAAAAAATATAGACATAGGTGAAGTAGATAGAATTAAAGATATATATCAAGCAGTACAAAATAGATATAAAAGTATTCAAGATGAAAAGTTTAAAAAAGCAATGAGATTTTATTTAACATATCAATATATTTTAACACTACCTCTTGCTGCATTAACTGCATTATCAGAACCTCTTATTGTTTTATCTAGAGTAGAAGGTAAACATCTTATACCTGCTACTATGAAAGCTTTAACTAATACATATAGACAAGCAGTTAGAAGTGTTCTTCCTAAATTTAAAAAAGCTGAATCAGAAGAAGCTTTTATGGGTATACTACAAGGTTTTGATGGTACTCTTGCTGAAAGATTAGGAGATATTGCAGGTGTAGATGTTGTTAGAAAAGTAACAGATAAATTTTTTAAACTAACTATGCTTACACAGATAACACAGTTTAGTAGAGATATTGCTTTTCAAGCTATGTCTAGACAAATAGCTGATGATATTAAAATATTAGCTGTTGCTAATCAAAAAGGAGTAACTAAAAAAGAAAGTACAAAGTTACTTAATGCTAGAAAAAGATTATCTGAATTAGGATTAATAGAAAATAATTTAAGAACTAAAAATCCTAATGCATCAGATGCAGTTAAGTGGGCAGAAGGACAAATACCTGCTGCACAAACTCCTACTATTATTCGTAAAGCTTTATCAAAAGGAGTAGATGATATTATTATGGCTCCTAATGTAGTTAATAGACCATTATGGATGTCTAATCCTCATCTTGCTTTATTTGCACAGCTTAAAGGTTTTATGTATACCTTTGGTTTAAAAGTAGGTGGTAGAATTTTAACTGAAGTTGTTAAACCTTTATTTAAAGGTAGAGTACCTGTTAATGAAACTGTAAAGTATGGTACATCTTTAGTTTTAATTATAGCTGCAAGTATGGCAATTAAAGAAATGAAAGATGAAATACGTTATGGAGATGAAGATAGTAATTGGAAAGATGCTACAGGTGCTGAAAGATTAATATCAGCTATAATTTCTACTAATGTTTTAGGAGGAGTTACAGGTTTATATGATGCACTAGGTTCTTCAAAGTATGGAGTATCACCTATAGAATCTATATTAGGACCAGGTGCTATACATTTTTCTAAATTAGTACAAGCTATATCACAAGCTAATCCATTAACACAAGCTAACCCAAGAGCTTTATCTACTCATATAGCACGTTCTATACCTGGTGTAGCTGCTTTAGACCCAACTAAAGTTTCTGAGATTAGTGATGTTATTGAAGAATTTTTATTACAATATTATAGTTAGGATTAAATAATGGCAGATATGAATATGATATGGAACGCAGTATTAACTATGGCAATAGGTGGATTTTTATGGTGGATACGTTCTACGTCTGCTGCTATTAGTAAAGTTAAAGATGAACTAGCAGAGACAAGAGAGAACATAGCTGTAACCTATGCTTCTAAAGAAGATGTTAAAGATGATTTAAAACAACTGCTGCAGAGATTTGATAGACTCGAAAGCAAAATAGACGATATGATAAGAAGACATAAATAACTAATAAGGAAATAAAACAATGGCAAATTTTAGTAGTAAAAAATTAATACAAGATACAGGAAGAAAGATGGGTTTAGCCACAACTGTTAAACGTGCTCAAAAAAGAGACCCTTCAGAAAAAACTTTCTTTGATAAAAAAAGAGGTAAAGAATTAGCTGCAGTATCTAAAGAAGATATGAAAGATGCAGGCTTTGATTCTTTTGGTAAAGACTCTTTAGGTAAATATTTAAATATGAAAAAGAAACTAGGTAGAAAACCTACAAAAAAAGATTTTGTTAAAGAACCATCTCAGTTTCAAAAGGCAATAAAGAAATCACAAAATAAAGCAATACAATCAAATATAAAGAAACGTGCTAAAAGTGCTATTTCATCTGCTAATAAACCTAATCCTAATGACCCTAGTTATAATGAAAAAAAAATAAAAAAAGGTCCTGTAAAAAAGAAAAGTAATTTAAAAACACAATACGCTCAAACAAATAAACGTAAAACTATTAAAGCTAAAGATAAAAATCCAGAATTAGAAAAGAAAAAAGGCATAGGAGGTTTTGGATATGCTCCAAAGAAAACAAGTGTAATTACTTCTAGTTATAATAAAAAACCAAATACAAGTTCTAGAAGTTATAGAAAAGGTGGAGGAAATGTTTTTGTAGCCAAGCAGTATGGTGGAAAAATAATATAAGGAACTAATATGACAAAGCAATTTCAAAAAGATTTAACTTCTTCTGAGTTAAAAACAGCTATGAAGGAAGGTAGAAGATTGTCTAGTTTAAGTCCAAAAACTAAAGATTGGATAAGAGGTAGATTATTAGAAGATACATCTGTTAAACCAAAAACTAAAGTTGAGAAAGCTGCAGATAGTATGACTAAAACAGGTGGTGGTCTTATTAATTGGGCTAAAAAAAATCCTGTTCAAGCTGCATTATTAGTTGTTCCTGGAGCAGTTGGTTTTAGATTAGCATCAAAAGCAGGTACTTTTTTAACTAAAAAATATGGTTCCAAAGCTGCAGATAAAGTTAAAGATACCTTTGCAAAAAAAATGGCTCCAGATTTTAAAGTGCCAAAAAAAGAATCTGTTATATCTAAAACAGTTAAAAAGACTGATAAACAAACACCACCTATACAAAAAAGTGGAGTAGATAAAATAGTTAAAAAGAAAATACCACCTATACAAAGAAGTGGTGTAGATAAACTTAACCTAGCAAAACAAAAAGTTAATAATAGTAAACAAATTAAAAATTTAAATTTGTCTTTTGATAATAAAAGAAAAGTTATAAATCAAATTGCTAAAGACGATAATAAAACATTAACTACTGCTTTAGCTCAAGTGTTAAAAAAGAATGGTAAGACAAAGTCTATTATAAGTAAACCTATTAAGGTAGATAAAAAACCTGTTAAGGTAGATACAAAACCTGTTAAGGTAGATACAAAACCTGTTAAGGTAGATAAAAAACCTGTTAAGGTAGATAAAAAACCTGTTAAGGTAGATAAAAAACCTATAGTATCTAAAGATACTCAACTATTATTAACTCGTAAATTAGTAAAAGATTTTAAAAATAATAGTAAATCTATTACTAAACAAATAAATAGTTCTAATATGGACTCATTAAACAAAACAAGATTAATTAATACATTACAAGATACAGTTAATTTTTTACAAAATAATAAAGGCTCTACTATTGGTGAGGCTTTAAAAGGTGCAGGTATAAAAAATCCATTAAAGATTTTTAAAAAAGGTGGACTAATTAAAAGAAATATGGGTGGTAATTTAAAACAACCTCCTGCAGGTAACAAAGGATTACGTAAGCTACCTACACCTGTAAGAAATAAGATGGGCTTTGCTAAAAGAGGTGGTGTTGTTAAAAAAAATACAGGTGGATTCTTGGGAGCAGGTAAAGCATTACGTGGACAAGGAGCTGTTATGAGAAAAAAAGGAGGAAAGATTGGTTACTAGATGGAAGTTTTTCTCAGAAGATGAATTAAGATGTAAAGGTACAGGTGAAGTAAACATGGATGAATTATTCATGGATATGCTTGTATCTCTTAGAGAAAGATTAAAACAACCTATGTCTATTAGTTCTGGTTATAGAAGTGAATCACATAATATAGCTATAGGTGGTAGTACTAGGTCTGCACATTTAAAAGGTTGTGCTGTAGATGTTGTTTGTTCTGGACATAAAGCATTTGAGATAGTACGTATAGCATTAGAGCTAGGCTTTACAGGTATAGGTGTTAAACAAAATGGTGTACATGAAAAAAGGTTTATACATCTAGATACTATGCCTAAGAGTTCTGTAACAAGCCCAAGACCTTGGATATGGTCTTACAAATAGGAGTAATATATGGACCCAATCACAGCGATTGCAGCAGCAACAACTGCTTTC
>Ga0181411_1001046_pt1 | contig 10190 bp, 10 predicted proteins | sample 34SPOviralmetaG_FD_130114 | JGI IMG/M metagenome (GOLD analysis project Ga0181411, IMG submission 130114) | Marine viral communities from the oligotrophic San Pedro Time Series (SPOT) site, San Pedro Channel, CA, USA - 34 SPOT_SRF_2012-07-09 | ecosystem: Environmental > Aquatic > Marine > Strait...
ATTCTAGTGGATATATATAACTCTCTATGATAACATTAAAAGACTTAACCGTAAAAAACTTTATGAGTGTTGGTAATGTAACGCAAGCTGTGCGTTTTACTGATAATGGCTTAACGTTAGTACTAGGTAACAACTTGGACTTAGGTGGAGATGGCAGTAGAAATGGCACTGGTAAAACCACTATTATTAATGCACTCAGTTATGCCATATATGGCAATGCACTTACAAACATACGCAAAGATAATCTTGTAAACAAAACCAATGCCAAACAAATGCTGGTTACACTGGATTTTGAAGTAGAAGGTACAAAATACAGGATCGAAAGAGGCAGAAAGCCAAATGTGCTTAAATACTATGTCAACGATCAAAACGTTGACGAAGACGAAGCACAAGGTGAAAATCGACAAACTCAAGCACAGATAGAAAAACTATTTGGTATGAGTCATGATATGTTCAAACACATTGTTGCACTCAACACATATACAGAACCGTTCCTCAGTATGAGGGCCAATGATCAAAGAGCAATTATTGAACAGTTGCTAGGCATAACAATGCTAAGTGAAAAGGCAGAGGTTCTCAAAGAACAGCAAAGGTTGACTAGAGATGCAATCAAAGAAGAAGAATATAGAATTAAGGCTATTGAAGAAGCAAATTCCAGAATTGAAAAAAGTATTGGTGATTTGGAAAGAAGGCAAAAGATCTGGCGAGATAAACAAACGACTGATGTCGAAAGTGTTAAACAACAAGTAAACACGCTAGAAAAAATTGATATCAAAACCGAGTTAGATAATCATGCACTATTGACTGATTATTTGGAAAAGAAAAACTTAAAAGATCAAGCCGAAAAATGGAAGTCAAGCATTGAATCTGACAACAAAAAACATGATAAACTTGTAAACAAATTAGAACAAGAAGTTATATCATTGAAAGAACACAAATGCCATACTTGTGGGCAAGACATACATGATGAAAAACAAGTAACTATTTTACGTGATAAAGAAGAACAACTTGGTGATGCACGTAATACAATTATGACAAATACAGAACAACAAAAAGAATGGCAACAAGCAATTGACGAGCTTGGCGAACTAGGTCAAATGCCAGTTACACATTATAATAAATTACAAGAAGCATTAGAGCACCAGAACACATTGAATAACTTAAACAGTGAAGCAACAAGAATACAAAGTGAAACTGATACATACCAAGAACAAATAGACACACTCAGAGACACTGGTGTGCAAGAAGTAGAATGGGATTCAATGAACGATTTAAATATACTCAAAGACCATCAAGACTTTTTGTACAAACTACTCACAAACAAAGATAGTTTTATACGTAAACGTATCATTGAACAAAACTTACAATACTTGAATAGTAGACTAGCATACTATCTAACTAAGTTAGGATTGCCACATGAAGTACAATTCCAACCGGACTTAACTGTAGAGATCACAGAATTAGGCAGAGACTTAGACTTTGATAATCTTAGCAGAGGTGAACGCAATAGATTAATACTAGGACTTAGTTGGGCATTTAGAGATGTATTTGAAAGTATGAACACACCTATAAACTTCTTGGCTATTGACGAACTTATCGACAGTGGCATGGATACAAATGGTGTAGATAGTGCATTGGGTGTCCTCAAAAAGATAGAACGTGAACGCAACAAAAACATATTCTTAATATCGCACAGAGACGAACTTGTTGGTCGTGTAAACACAATACTACAAGTTATCAAAGAAGGCGGGTTTACAATGTTTAGTACAGATACAGAGTTTGTAGATGCGAAATAAAGTTTCAAATGATATGTGGGAACATTACTGCAAACCACAAGTTGATATTATAGGTACAGAACGAGGGCATGAGTGTAACTGGTGCGGAGCAACAGAAACTACAAAGGATAATTATACAGTGAGCATAGATAGTTTTAATAATAAAGGTTATAAAGGCGACGATGACTTTCAAGATTGGCTAACTACAGAGGCTCCACTAATTGACGTAGGAGTAAATGCAGATCCTATTACATTAACCAGTGGATATACAGTTACTACATCAGAAACACAATATAAAAACTGGCAACAAACAATGAGCAGTAAACTACCAATTGATATGATGCATACTTTGTATCCTAAAGAGATGAAAGGAGAATATGATGACGACCTTCCTTTTTGATGTAGATGGTACACTTACTGATGCACGTAAACCTATTAATGTAGAGTTTGAATACTTTATGAAAGACTTTATAATGCGTGGTAATAAATGCATGATTGTAACTGGCAGTGACAGAGAAAAAACTGTAGAACAGATCGGTTTAAGCCTCACTTTACGCTTTGCAAGGGTGTATCATTGTAGCGGAAATCATGTGTTTGAAGACACAAAAGAAGTCAAAAAGAATGAGTGGACACTGTCAAAAGAACAGCATGAATTCTTAGAACAATACTTGCACAAGATTAATTATAACGAAATGACCGGCAATCATATTGAACAACGCACAGGTACTGCTAACTTTAGTATTGTGGGTAGAAATGCCGATTGGAATCAACGTGCAAGATATGCACTGTGGGATGACATAAACAAAGGTAGAGAAACTGTGGCTATGTACTACAATCAAGAATTTAACGACAGTGTAGCACAAGTAGCAGGTGAAACAAGCATTGACATTTTTCCAGTAGGATGTGACAAAAGTCAAGCAATAAAAGAACAAGAAGGTACAACTATATATTTTGGAGACAATTGTTTTCCAGGCGGTAATGATTTCACAGCCGCACAAGCAAGTACAAGTTTTCATCAGATTGACCAAGGGTATAAACAAACTTGGGAAATCTTAAAAAACATGTACTAAATCGGTTGACAAACAGCAAAGAAGATATATATAATTGTTGCTATAAACAAATATGCAATGGACTTATCAAGGCAAAATAGTAGAACAAATATCAGAAGAATACGTAGGATTCGTATATCTTATTACCAATCTTACAAACGATAGAAAATACATTGGCAAAAAACTAGCAAAATTTAAAGTAACTAAAAAACCCCTCAAAGGCAAAAAGAACAAAAGGCGTTCAACTAAAGAAAGCGACTGGAGAGACTATTGGGGATCCAGTGACAATCTGAATGCAGACGTAGAACACTTAGGCCCAGAAAACTTCACCAGAGAAATACTGTACTACTGCACCAGCAGAGGCGAACTAAGTTATTTAGAAGCCAAAGAACAATTTGACCGTGAAGTTCTTAAAACTGATGAATATTACAACGGCATTATAAACGTAAGAGTTGGCAGTTCTAAGGCACTTATTGAATCACTAAACAGACACCAGTCGTAATATACCCTCTTTGTTAAAAGCATTGAGATTGTTCGTAGTAATACGGGCCGTCGGAACTTGCCTGAGGGAAAACGAACCAAATGAGTGGGCTCTACTGTGCCATTGTAACCCACGGATAGCTCGAAAGTCGTCGTTATGGCTGAGAGTGTTTCTGCGTTTTAAGCAGTATGTAAAGGGGTAAAGCAAAACCGCCTCTGCCTAGCAATAGGTTTTACTATAACGATGCGTAACTGTTGACGGGGTAATGACCGTTTTATTTTTTTGCACTTGGCTGTAACAAGCTAAGTGCGACTGAAAACAGGGTAATAACGAAATAAATCAAATAAAGAAATATCAAACGAAATGAAATGAGTTTGACGATGAGCTTTAGCTCTTCGATACTATAGTTGTGTTATGTTTTTACCTTTTGAAGACATTTGTTGTTTTTGTCTATCAACATTTTCATGCAATGTATCTTTGATCTCTATAAAATCTCTAATAGGCATACTCATTAATTCTTGTCGTGTAAACGATCCATTTGTGTGTATTTGAATGTCATTGATCATAGCTCTATAACGTTTTGATTGGTCTTCTAGTTGTTTGATAATTTTATCAATTTGTTCCTGATCATTACCAGCACTAGCTAGTTGTTGCTGAAAAAAAAACTTGGATTATAACTTACTGCCCCTTTAAATTTTTTCCCGCATTCAGTGTCACTGCACGTAAACTCAAACTCTTTTGGCATTCCGTTTGCATTTAGTTTTTGTTGTTCTTGTTCTATCTTATGGACCGTTACAATATCGATAGACCCTAACCAATCTAGAATATGTTGTGTGTCTGATACTTTCTTACCATCTGGGGTTTGTATATATTCAATTCCGTCTTGTACACTAGCAAGTCTATAAGCGGCGAGTTCTTCAACGTTTTCTTTAAAAACAGTTTTAAGTTCTTCGGTGGCTTTATTTTCGTCTGTACTAATTGCCGCTAAAATAGCAGATGATTTTAATTTTTGAGTGTTTAGATGATTAACAGCATACAGTGTGTTTGGTTTACAACATATAGTAAGCCCGCCTGTAATTTCTATTGAAATAGAATTATGGTTGTCTTTTACCTGACTTAATACTGTGGGCAAGTCTATTTCAAATTCACTAATAGTTTCACAGTGTGTACATTTACTTTCTACAGGCATTTTTTTGTCATAGGTTGCCGCTCTGCTTGCTAGTAGTATTACATCAATATCAGGTAGTGCTAGTTGTTTTGGGTCTGGTATATCTGGTGCAATGCTTTTTATCATATCAAACATTGCTTCGCCGTTGTACAATGTATCTGGAATATTAAGTTTCATTTCGTCAGCTATAGTCATAGGCCTGACGCCTATCTCATGTTCTGATGATAGACTTGGTTTATCAGCCATCCAGTTACCTCTTGTAGGTAACTTGACATATATTTCTTTGTTTCTGAAATAGTCTTGTAAAGGATTGTCCATTTTTCGCCTATAAATAACTGTATATAAAAGTATTTATCTAATTAAGTGAGCAGTTAATGGCATCAATTGATATTCCGAATATAGGCACTGTAACAGTGAATGATCTTGCGACTGAAGAGACAGCAGATAATATTTTAGCAACACAAAGAGCAATGCTAGCCGCACTGACAGGTGTAAAAGAAGAAGACGGACAGACAAATGTTACACTTGCACAACTACTGAGAGAGCAGAAAAAAAGTAATTCAGACGATGAAGGAAAGTTTAGGCGCTATGCACAAGAAACTGGTAAAGCAACTCAAGCAGTAGCTAAACAATTCATTAATAGTGGTAATAACAAAATACAAGATGTAATTACAAACACCCTCAGTTCACTTGGAGCTTCTGTAGCTGTTACTACAGCATTTGGTATGGCACAAGCCGCGGCAGAAGAATTAGGCGAAATGTTCAGACTATCAGGTAGATTTGGTGTAAGTTTTGCAGAAAACCTTAGTGAAATGAATATGAGAACTGCTAGGGTTGGTTTATCCATGGGACAACTTACTCAAATGGTAGGAGAAGAGTCTTTGGCAATTAGAGAATTTGGAGACGGAATACAAGACGGAACTAATAGATTTTTGAGAACAGTTGAAAGCTTCAGAGCCGCCTCAGATGGTTTTGGTAACTTTGGAATGAAAGCTGAAGAGTCAGCAGAATTTATATCAAAGGAACTTGAACTAAGAAGAAAGACCATGGAAACTGATGCTTTTAGAGCAATGACAGAACAAGAACTTGCTAATTCGATGGCAGAAAATATAAAACAACAAGAAGCTATGGCAAAGGTTACAGGACAAGACGTAAGAACTAGATTACAAGCACAAATGGAAATGCGTAATAGTGCAATTGCACAAAGTTTCTTATCTGAACAATCTGGAGAGACTCAAGAAAGATTCAAAGCACTTGCGGCATCATTAAGTACAATACCAGGTGGTAAACAATTAGGCGAAGCTATTGTAAACGGTATTGCTACTGATTTGCCTGCCAACGCATTTGCTCCTGAATTAATTGCACGTTTAGGTGGTAATGCAGATAAACTTATAAGTTTTGTAATGGGCAACATAGAAGGCGGGATGGATTCATCTCAGTTTGGTACTCAAGTACAACAACTAGTACAAGATCTTAGAGGACCTGCGGCACAAAATGCAAACGTTTTAAGAACACAAGCGGCACTAGGTGATACCACTGCTATGACTATACTTACATTTCAACAAGGACTTGCAGATATTGATGATGTAGCAGGTGAGTTTGAACAATCTTTGAAAGATTTAGATGATGCTTTTGGCACTACAGAAGGTAAGGCACGTGGATTAACGTCTGAACTACAAACAACTAATCAATTATTAGCGGCCCAGAAATTGAATTTGATCATCAATGTAGCTGAAGGAATGACAGGTGAAAAATTAGGCTTGCCTGAAGCGGCTTTGAAAATACAAGAAGGTTTACAAGGTGCATTAGGTTCTGAGATTATGGAAAAGTTTCTTTCAGGAGTAGGCAGAGGATTGGGTAAGGCAATATTAGAACCTTTTTACAATGCAGGGACTGGTAATATCGAATTCAATGATACTTTATTCTTTGCGGGCTTAGGTGCACGAGCCTTAGGATTTAATAAAATAGCCATGGGACTGATGGCAAGTCAGATGTCTGAAGGTGCTGGCGAGTTAATGAGTGCTTCAACGTCGTTGACATCTAAGGAAATAGATGAAGCTAGACAATTAGGTATGACAAAAGAAGAATATATGGAAAAGAAAGTTGGTAAAGTCAGAAGCAATATAGAGAAACTAGGTGATTTTTTAGGTGGAGATAATAATCCTCTCAACACTAAGATAGATAGTAACTCAATTAATGCGTTGGGTGAGTCAATAGCAACTGGACTATCAAAAGTTCCTGGATTTGCAGAGTTTTTTAATAAAAACATAGGTCCATAAATTAGGTTGACAAATACTATAAATACATTATAATAAAGATAAAGAGGTTCACATGAGTTGGAAGAAACATTTTACAGCATACAACGGAGCAAACTCTACAGGTATGAAGCCTAGTAGTGCCAGCAGATTTCAAAGCTGGTTACCCGAAGTATACAGTGGTCAACCTAACCGTGTTGAACGATATGCACAGTATGATCAAATGGATATGGACAGCGAGATCAACGCCGCCATTGACATTATTAGTGAGTTCAGTACACAAGTAGATGAACAACACCATTTACCTTTTAAAATTGAATATAAAGAAAGTGCTACAGAAAGCGAAAGCAAGATCCTAGAGCAAACACTAAGACAATGGTGTAACTTGCAAGACTGGGACAGACGTATTTTCCGTATGTTTAGAAACACAATCAAATACGGAGATCAATTTTTTATCAGAGATCCAGAAACTTGGGAATTGTATTATGTAAATCCTGTTGATGTAACCAAAGCAGTTGTCAATGAAGCTAAAGGTAAAAAACCTGAGCAGTATATAATTAAAAACATTGACCTAAACATGCAGGAAAAAACTGTAAGTAAGCCAGTTCAACACAGTCAAACATATGGCACAGTTAATAGTATGATGAGAGGTCAGGTTATTGACAAAGGTATGTATGGTCAAAATGCAGGACAGTACGATCCAGGCACAGGTCAAATACAAGAATATACAGTAGATGCAAGTCATGTTGTACATCTAGGTTTAACAGAAGGCATGGATGGAAATTGGCCTTTTGGTAGCAGTATACTTGATCCTATCTTTAAAACATACAAACAAAAAGAACTGCTTGAAGATAGTATTATTATCTACAGAGTACAACGTGCTCCAGAACGTAGAGTATTTTATGTTGATGTAGGCAACATGCCTCCCAACAAAGCTATGGGTTTTGTTGAGCGTGTTAAAAATGAAATTCATCAAAAACGTATTCCAAACAAAACAGGTGGCGGCACAACTATTATGGATGCGGCATATAATCCGTTATCAATTATGGAAGACTACTTCTTTGCACAAACCAGTGAAGGTAGAGGTAGTAAAGTTGAAGTGTTACCAGGTGGAGAAAACCTAGGACAAATTGACGACTTGCGTTATTTCACAAACAAAATGCTTAGAGCATTGCGTGTACCAAGCAGTTACTTACCAACAGGTCCTGACGATGGAACTGCAAGTTATGTAGACGGCAGAGTTGGCACTGCTTTTATCCAAGAGTATAGATTCAATCAGTATTGTATGAGACTACAAAATGCTATTGCACCTGTTATGGATAAAGAATTTAAACTATATTTAAAAAACAAGGGCATTAATATTGATGCTAGCGTTTTTGATTTAGAATTTGTGGAACCACAAAGTTTCAGTACATATAAAGAAATTGAAATACACAGTGCTAGATCGGCAGTGTTTGGTAATCTAGAAGGTGTACCTTATATGAGCAGACGCTTTATACTAGAAAAGTATTTAGGCTGGACAGAAGAAGAAATATTGAAAAATGAGAGAATGTGGGAAGAGGAAAACCAATCAGGAACAACACCTGAAGGATCTGATATTCCAGGATTAGGAAACGTCGGAGTAAGAGGATTTGACGTACCGGATGGTAGTGATATTGATATACCAACTGATGCGGCAACAGGTGATGAAACTGAAGGTTCAAGTCCTATTAGTGGTTCAGAAGCAGTACCCACAGGAGATGAAAATGCGTAGTACAGAGATATTAAAAGAATATTATGATGCCGAAGACGACAATTATAATAATAGGCAGGCTGACGATGTTCGTAAGTCTAGACTTACGTTAAAACACATTAATCGTTTGAGAAAACAACGAGAAGTACATAATATTGAACATGCATCTCGCATGGAACGTATTAAAAAGATTTATGCAAAACCAGTACAAGCATAGAAAATCTGTTTAATTTTTACTTATCATTGACATGAATTCATAAAATACCCATTTTTTAGGGTATTTTAGAGGTGAAACGTCTTGGTGTGTTAAATATAGATGTAAACCATCTTGGTAAGCCTGTAATTTTTTAAGGAGAATGATATGAGCGAACATAAGGAATCTTTAGTAAAGGTCCTTGAATATATCGTAAACGACGAGCAAGACAAAGCCGCCGATCTTCTTCACAATGTTTTTGTAGAAAAAGCCAAATCACATTGGTCTAGTCTACAAGAAAATGATGAAGTAGTAGAAGACGAAATTCAAGACGAAGACCTAGATGAAACTATCGATCTTGACGAAGCTGACGATGATTCTGAGGATGAAGTAGAAGAAGCGATTGACGCTTCTGATGCTGAAGAAGATTTCTTAGACGACATTGAAACAGCCGAAGAAGAGATTGAAGATGAAGAAATCATGGACGATGAGGACATGGACGAACCAGAAGCTGAAATGGATTTAGCTATGGACATGGAACCAGAAGCAGACGAAGGCGACGCAGAAGGCGGCGATTCTGATGCAGAAGAAGCCATGGATAACGTCGAAGACGCAATTGCTGAACTAAGAGCGGCATTTGCTGATATGATGGGTGATGAAGAAGCACCTGCTGAAGAAGAGCCAGAAATGGACGAAATGGAAGCAGTGGCATTTGAAGCAACTGAAGAAGTTGAAGCTGTCGAAGAAGGCGCTGAAATGAAAGCAGTAAGTGTATCACACAGTGATTCAAGCGACAAAGGATCACCAGTAGCATCACAAGCTAGTGCACCAACAGGCGCAACTGCACACAAAGCCTCAGGCGGAGACGAAAAGGGTAGACCTGCTCCAACTGCTGAAGGTATGGGTGTAGACGGGCCACAAGAAGCTGGTTCACCTAGTGCGGCTCCAAAGCCGAAAGCTGAAGCTACAAAATCAGACAGTCCCATTAGAGGAATGAAGTAATATGAGTATTTCGCTAAAAGAACATCTTTCATTTAGTCAAGCAAATATCGTCACTGAAACAATAGATGAAGGTAACGGTAAGAGCTTGTACATGAAGGGTATTTTTATTGAAGGCGATGTACGCAACCAAAACAACCGTATCTACACAAAAGAAGAAATTCATAATGCTGTTAAAGCAATTAATGAAAAAATTAAAGGTGGATACAGTGTATTAGGCGAAGCTGATCATCCAGATGACCTCAATATCAATTTAGATCGTGTAAGTCACATGATTACTGAAATGGATACTGATGGCGCAAATGGGATTGGTAAGCTAAAACTGCTACCTACTCCAATGGGAAACATTTGTAAAACCCTTATTGAGAGTGGGTGTCATTTAGGCGTGTCAAGCCGAGGCAGTGGCAATGTTAACGATAGCGGCATAGTTAAAGATTTTGAAATCATTACAGTCGATATTGTTGCAAATCCAAGTGCTCCTAGTGCTTATCCCGATCCAATTTATGAAAGAGTAATGAATCATAAACGGGGCAATGTA
>Ga0181411_1001055_pt1 | contig 10158 bp, 4 predicted proteins | sample 34SPOviralmetaG_FD_130114 | JGI IMG/M metagenome (GOLD analysis project Ga0181411, IMG submission 130114) | Marine viral communities from the oligotrophic San Pedro Time Series (SPOT) site, San Pedro Channel, CA, USA - 34 SPOT_SRF_2012-07-09 | ecosystem: Environmental > Aquatic > Marine > Strait...
ATAAGTTTGTTTTTATAAGTTTATTTGCTAACTTGCCACCGAAACTAAAAGGAACTCTATCTTCTTCTTCAAACAACCTAGAAACAATTGCAAAGCTCTGGTTAGTATTGTCTATCTTACGTTCTGTTGGATTATCTTTCACAAAAGGAACAGGATAATCTACCGATAGCTTACCACCAGTAGCTAATTTTTCACGAGCCTCTTTAATTTTTTGTTTCATAGGTCGTTGTTGTGCTCTCATTTTTTTTTGTGCAAACCTTTTATCTGCTTCTTGTCTTGCCTTACCTCTAGTATATTGTCCTTGTCCTTGAGCACGTCTTTCTATGTCTTTTAAAAACTCGTCTAATGCATGAATCATTTCTGGACTTATTCTTCTCATTAAATTTCTATAAGGCATTGTATTTTTAAATAAGACTGCACTAAACGGAGTATCTCCTCGTAAAGAATCTGCTAACATTCCCCCTAGAGTTGGACCCATCAATCTTAGTAAAGCTCTTGGGGTATTATTACCATAGGATATAGATTCTTCAAAATTATAAGCTAAAGCAAAAGGACCGGCTACACCCATAGTTGTTAATGTTCTCATAAGTTGATCAATAGGTTCATCATCCACTTCAGCTATACCTTTTAGTCTTTGAGTAAAGCCAGTAGCCATATACATAAGTCCTAACCCTCCTAAATGTTTAGGAACTGCTGCACCTCTAGTCATGTACATGTCTCTAATTGCATTTCTTAAAATTGTGTTACTAAAAGCAATAGGATAAGAATATAATTGAAATGCTACTCTCGCAAAAAAATGACTTGATAATATAAATTTTTGAGCATTTTCTCTAGAAGGAATCATAACAACTTCGTTTACAAACCTATCAGCACTTTGTCTTAAATTTTCATAAAATGGATCATCTAATTTACCGCCTGCTTGATGCCATTTAATACCTTCATCAACATTCACACCTAATTGATTTATAGCTGATCTTAAACGCATAGCTTTTTTATTTTTAGTATTATAAGCTTCTCTTCCCATCTTATCTAACTTAGATAAATTTTCTCGTATAAGTAATTTACCTGCATTATATGAATATATCTGTACAAATTTAGTATACTGATCTAGAAAAATACTTCTATAAAAACGATACGTAAGTTTTTGAGATATCCCTGATAAGCCATCACCATATCTAGCATTGATGGCTTCATTTAAACTACTAGACATCATTTTATTATGTTGATGCATTTCTGCTCTAGTTGGAGTAGGTAATCCTTTAGTACCCTTAAGTAAATTTGAAGCTGCTTTACTGCCTTCTTCATACAAAGTTTTTGTAAAGGCTTGTATAGCTATTGTAGGAGTAGCCTTAAAGACAGGAATAAATGATTCAGGTAAACTAGATAGCGTGGCTAGTGAAAGCTTGTTAGCTGCTTGAAGGGATAATAAAGTTCCTGTAGCTTTCTCATAAAGTTCTTTAGATGCTCTACCATATTGACCAGTTAAATTTTCAACTAGTAATTTCATTCTCTTTTGTTCATATGACGAGTATCTTCCTCTAGCATAATTTACATTATCTTCCGATAATTCACCAACAACTTCTTGATTTTGTTTTGTAAATGTACCACTATTAAAATTGTTTAAAATAATTTTATCAATCTCTTCTTGGAAAGTATTGTTAAGTAATGATGCTCTTTCTTGAACACTTAAATTATTAAACTTAAAAGAATTATTTATAATTGAATTGTTGCTCCTAAGCCTAGCATTTGTTTTTACTAACTCAGATAATAACATTGAATCATCATCACTTAATTGGCGTGCTAAAAAATTAGATTGTATATATTTAGACAAAGACTTATCCTTTACTATTTCTTCTGCAAAACCTCTTGCTCTTAAATGCTTTTTAACTTCTTCTAATGCTGTTTGACGTTCTGTTTTTACTAGATCACCACCAAACATAGGAATAAACCATTTATTATCTTGTTCAACTTCCCCAAATCCTAAAGTTCGTTTAGTTACAATTTTTCTAGATGTACTGTTTACATAAGCCATTGTAGTTGCAAATACATCATTTTCAAATAACTCTTTAATCTTATATGTATCTAAATTTTTATACGTTCGTTGACCAATTGAACCAACAGAAGGATCAAAATCATCATGTAATTTATTTAATTGAGATGCTATTGCGTTTCTAGCCTTTTCTATAGTTTTAAACTCACCATCATCAACAAGTTGTTGTGCGTATCTTTCTTTACCTATGCTTCTTTTAACTTTACTTTCTTTAAGATACCTTGGAAAAAAATTAGGAACTTTATGAAAAATAAAACCTGCCTGAATAGCTTCTTTTTCTACATCATCATAAATTTTTCTAAACTCTGCAGCTTTCCTAATTATACTTTCAGGAACTCCTTGTTTAAAACGACCCTGATTTAAAAACATATAAATATCGTCATTTAAAGTAGTGCCCTCTTTTAAAGCCCAGTCTTTTTTTCTAAGATATAATCCCGGTGATCTATTATATCGATTCTCATTTCTTGCAATTTCTTCTATTTCAAATTTTAATTTTTCAACCCTCGCCATATATTTACCAGATGCATCAGCAAGTTGCTCACTAAACTGTCTCTGACCATAATCATAGTCGGTAGCAATCTTTACTATATCATCATTAAAATTTTCGAAAGCATCATTACGAATCAATCTTAAAAATCTATAAGCTGTTCCTCCTTGATCTACTCCTGCTTCTTCTAAAAGTTTACTAACCTCTCCTGTTTGTTTACTATACGTTGTAGGCTTTTGGAACATACGAATTGCATTTAAAGGACCGCCTTCTTCTCTGTATTTTTGAAATTTATTACGAGCACCACCTATTTTAGGTTTAACTTTTTTTGATTCTTCTTTTATAACTTGACTAACAGTTTTATCTGTTATAATAATTCCATCATCATCTATAACTCTGTTTACAAAATTCTCAGGTAGTAAAGCTTCTTCATCTGCTGCTCGTCTTTCAAAATCAGCTACCTCTTCAACATGTGTCTTGTTAGACAGTTGTGGGTTTCTTTCTCGTTCTTTCCTGTTTAGTTCTGCAGCTTTTTCTAATGTAATAATTTCAGGAGCTTCAGCCTCTGGATCAGGTTCATCTAGAATAGTTCTTTGAAATTGTTCTGATTCTTTTGTAGCTTGTTCAGCAGCTTCAGCTTTAGCTTTTTTGTCTAATCTGTTTAGTACAAGTGTAGTTCCTCCTCCAAGAACTGAACCAAATGTAAATCCAAATACAGCCCCTGTAGCTGTGAGTCTAGGATCATATTCTTCGTAGCCTTCAACACCGATTTCATTATATCTTTTCTGATACAAGTGACTATCTAATCCACCATAGATTGCCCCCTCTGTACCAAGAATACCTATTGAACTTTTATAGCTTCTAGTATTTAAAGGTATTCTAGGAATTGCATTATACACAGGAGCAACTTTACCTAAAGATACATTATAACTTTTGGCAGCCATGTTTTTAATACCTTGTCTTAATGTTTGTGCGGCTGCTTGTTGTGTAGCAATTTTAGGAGGAAGACCTCCCGGACCTGTAAATAAAATAGGAATATTAGCAGGATCAGTAAGAATACCTTTAAATATATCTCCAGTTAAAGTTAAATTTTCATTAAGCCCTATGTTCTCATATTTAGACTTTCCATTAGGGTTTGTGGAATGAAACTCATTCATTAAAGAAGAATAGTTTTCTATAAACTTTTGAGCTTCTGGATCGTTCTTTGCCCTACCTTTTAAAGTTTTAGCTGTCTCGTAAAGACTCTTTGTAAGATTAAATTCTCTACCCCTAGTATAATCTACAAAAGCATCAGCAGCATTCTGACCATCTTCATATGTTGTGTTATCAAGATAAGACATCATTTGCATTGCTTTGTCTTGAACGTCTGGATTTTGTGTAAACTCTGTAATACTTTTTGCTTTAGGCTCAAAGTATTCTTTTATAGTTTTTACATTTTGAGCTTTGGTGTATTCTTCTTTAGTTCCTTTAAACTTATCAACTAAGCCAGTTTGTGGATTGAAGAAAGTCTTTTCTTTCTCTTCCATAGGCAAGATAGTACTAGGCTCATCTTGTTTAGTAACTGTAGAACCTGTTACGTTTTCAGAATCTTTTGGTATTATAGGCATTTATTTTATGGAGTAATATTTATAAAGTGATTACCTTCTGCATCAGGAGTCCTACTAAACTCAACCCTATATTGACCAATAGTCATATTCTGTCCATCTTCCCACATTTTAGGTGTAGGATTACTAAGCGTATCTTGATGATACCAATAAACTTGATTTTTATTAATCGTATTTAAATATTGACTAAACGTACTTTCAGTAAGAGGAAAATCTACCTTATAATTTTGTAAAATATCTTGATGTAGCTTACCTTTTACTACAGATAATAAAGGTTGTGATTGAAACCTATCATCTCCTGCTATTTTATAACCTATAAATGTTATAGGATTTGTACCTTCAGCAAGACCAAATTTTTGATTTTGTAAAGCAAATCCATAAGCTTCTGCTTGAGAAAAACCATATCGTTTCATATAAGTTTTAGCATCTGCTATTACAGAAAGATTAAAATCAATTTCTGCAGTACCATCAAGATTACTATATTTTTCTAAATACTCTTCAGGTAAGTTTGACACACGATTTTTAACAATTTCTGATCCTTGAAAATATTGCTCTGAGGTAATTTGTTGTTCTTCGTAGCCTTTAATCTCTAAACCTGTAATGACTTTTTTCTTTATCTCTTCTGGCATTATGTCTACATTACTATTATAATCTCGAAGTATTTGAGCTAGTGATGATTTGTATTGGTCTGATATATCTTTTTCACCATAAGCCCCGCCTGAATCACTACCTATTAAAAGATTCTTGATATTTTTTTCTTCTAATGTACTTGCAATACTTGTGGCTTGCCAATAAATTTCTTTCATCTGTTGATCAGTATAACCACTATAGTCTAAAAAATTTTGATAGTCTTCATCGTATTTTTGATTTTTTCTTGCACTTGCTGCATTAGTGCTAGATTGTTGAAAAAAGTAATCTCCCGTTGTGTATTCTCTATTTTTCTCTTGTAACCACATTCTAGTTTTAGTAACTACATCGTAAATATTTGTTTGTGCTTGATCTTTCATTCGAGCCGAACCTTGCTTACCTGTATCTTCTTGTATAAGAGATTGTAAAAATTCTGGATCAACGACATAATCTTCTAAATCCTTTCTACTTTGTCTTGTGGCTGAAATTATCGCATTTAATTTTTCTTCTTCCTCTATTCCATCTTTTAAAATATTATAATCATTTTTGTTTGCTTTATTAGTTATAACATCTAATAAATTATTGTTACCTAAAGATTTTTGATTTAAATGAATATTGTATAAGGCTTCATTATAAGGTTTAGTAAATAAACTTACATCATCTAAATTTTCAGCGTATATTCCTTCAGAGGGATCATTAGGATTATATGTACTTCGAATTGTTTTATATTCTTTTTCTTTACGCAGCATGTTTTCTGCTTTTTCTTTTGCGATATCGTTTATCTGAGCAAATATATTTGGACTATACCTTCTTTCAATACCTTCAGCATCAACATCTTCAACACCGGCTTCCTTTAAAAAATCCATCTTTATTCCTGCCACTAAATCGCCATTGCCTTTGTCTCGTAATGTTTTTATCCTAGCTTGATGCTCTGTAAGTTGTGTACCAAATGCTTTTAAACCTGCCTGTTCTTCTTCTAGGTTTGTAGTTATACGAGCTAAATTTTCCTTTAACTCATTAGCTTTGCCTGCCTTTAATGCTACTCCTATTTTAAGTATAGCATCTAAAGGCTTAGTCTTCATTCTTTTTTTAATACTACGCTCTAAGTCTGCACCATACGCTAACTGATCTGGCACTCCTCCCTCGTTAAATCTTTGTCTTTTTTTAAATAATGATTCCATTTAAATACCTCTAGCTAATAAACTATTATCTTCTGTTTGTTGTGTAGGTCTTTCTAATAAACTACCTACGTTTTCAGGAACTTCAAATTCTTCTATCTCTTGTTTTAATTCAGGTAAATCCGCAACACTTTGTTCTGATACATTTTGACCTGCAAGTTGTAAAGATTGTTTCATTTGTCTTAAAACTTTTACTTTATCTTCTGGCTCACCTTCTTCATCGTCTTCCTCTCCATCATAACCCACGACATCTCCTAAGCCTGCTTTTTCTGCTAAAGCTAAAATCATATACATAACTGGTTCCATTAAAAGCAACATCAAGTCAGGGCTAAACTTACCAGTTTGGAATCCTCTATATAAAATTAAATTAGCCATATCTACAACAGGGAAGCCCTGCTTTAGTGCTTCTAATAAAGGCATGAAAGTTTCTTCTTTTGTCATTTCAACAAATATTGCCATTGATGCTTCAGGCACAGTTGTATATTCTGGAGCCCCTTCCCATGCATAAGGTTGATCAGGGTCTTTAGTTAAGGATTGTCCTGCAATAGGTTTATTAAAAGCCCCTCCAATTAAATCTAATTTTTCTTGACTTAACTCTTTGTCTTCTGCTATGTTGTCTATAATTGGCATGTATATCTCCTAATTAAGATAATTCTAAAGGTCTCATTAAATGAGGCATAATAGTTCCCCCATTTAAAAATTGACTTAACTGTGCCCCTGACGCTGTTGAGCTTCCTTGTAATAAGTCCATGTAGTTTAATCCTGCATAGGTAGCAGGTCCTGCTGTCATAAGAGGTGTTGTTGAAGGAGCTTCTAAAACAGGAGCATCTGCTATTTGAGCATAGTAGCCTTCTCTTCCTTCTCCATCTGCTACTGGTTGTTCGCCACCTACAGTTTGTAAAGCTGTTTGTTTAATACCTTCAAAAGCAGCAGTTCCAAGTTTTGTTCCTTCTTGTGTTGTGTATCCTCTAACTGTTCCATCTGCATCTACCATTGGAACTTGTCTAGTATATCTAGAACCTACACCTTCAAAACTAACCTCGTTTGCAATAGGTTTATCAAAAAATCCTTTAGGTGCATCAAAGGTTGAATCGTATTTGTATCCCTCCATATATTTTTTAGCATCAAAAGTTTTTAATTCTTCAGGAGATAAGCTTGCTTTATATTCTGACATTGACGTTTGCATCTGTTGAGTTCCTATAGGTCTTCCAGTTCTAAATACTATTGACTCTCTACTACCTAGTACTTCTCCAAACTTAGATATGTCTCCTTTAATTGCATCCGTGCCTAGTACATTATTGTTAAAGTTATCGGAGTATGTATTAAAGTCAAACTCACCATCTACTTTTTTAAATACATCTCTACCTCTAAGGTGAGCCTCATAAGCCATACCCTTACCCCTAGCAAAGTTTAAACCGCTTTTACTTAATGTACCTTCTGCATTAAAGTATGTTGGATTTGCAGCTTTAAAAGCAGCAGCATTATCGTATCCCATTGCTTGTGCTCCTGCATCTGTACCCACCCATGAATTAATATCATTATCTTTCATGACACTAATAGAGCCAGACTCCATTCCCATTGCACTTCTAGTTCTATCTAAGAACCTGTCAAATCCTTCTAAAGCATCACCTACTCCGGGAATTTTTTTAAGAGTTCCAGAAATAGCCTGTGTTATATTTTTATATACACCCATAACACTATTACCTGCAGTATATATTCCTTTCATTACAGAGCCAAACGTGCCTTGTAATCCCCCTGCCCATGCCCCAAAACCCTGCCATAGATAAGCACCCATATAAGGCATAGCAATCATCATAGCAATAGTACCGATTGGTCCTAGCTTGCCTAAAAATTTACCAACACCTTTAAAGACTTTTTTAAATCCTTTACCGATTTTTTTACCAACTTTCTTGATACCTTTCCAAATCTTCTTACCTACTTTTCTTAATTTTCCCATGTTCTATCCTAGTATATTTATACGTAATAATTATCTATCATTCCTTCTACAACTCTTACAACTTGATCTAAACTTGATTTAGATTTTTCTGCTAGTGCTGCTTCGTTTGCTATAGCAGTAGCTCGTAATTGAGTTATCTGAGCTTTAGCATTTTCTGAACTTCTAAAATCAAAGTCTGCCTCATCTCTTAATTCTTGCCATAAGAATGAAAGAGACTGAGAACTTAAATTAAAAGCATTCATTGCGTTTTGCATATTTACTTGATTCTGTGCTGCTGTATTAACTGTATTAATCTTTCTTCTCCATTCAACATTAGAAGCTTCAACTGCTGCAGAATTTTGTGCATTCCATTGATTCCTTGCAAAGTCTTGTTGAGAATTAAACTCTTCTACTTGTGTAGATAGTTGAGCATTAAACTTATTTAAGTCTGCTGTCCTGTTTGCATCTCTAGCTGCTGCTGAATTTTTAGCATTAGCATTAAATTGTTTCATTGCATTTGTTTGTTGAGCATTAAATTGTTTTGTTTGAGCATTTAAGTTTGCTGCAAATTGTTGCATTTGATTATCAGAAACCATATTAGCATTTCGTGCTGCGTTTTCTGCAGCTTGATTACTAAGCAATCTTTGTTGATCTTGTTGAGCTCTAAGCATATTAGCTTGTTGTTCTGTGTTTAAGTTAGCCATGTCTGTTTGTAAAAAAGCTTGTGCATTTTGAATTTGAGACTTCTGAAAAAAATCTGCTTCAGCTAAATTAGCCTGTGACATTAACAATGCATTTTGCACAGCAGCTTGTTGATCAAAGCTTGCTTCTGTTAAACTGACAGTTTGTAAAAATTTACTGTTAAATAAAGCAGTTTGTTGATCCGCACTAAATTGAGCCATATCCATTTTAAAAACATTATCAGCATTCTTTAATGCGGTCTGTTGTAATCTTTGTGCATTTGCTTCGGATGTTTTAAATTCTATATCTTTTTGTTGTGCAACAGATTGTTGTATAGCTTGAGCATTGCTTTGTGCAATAGGTAATGCAGCCTGTATAATTGTGTTTAGTAATGAATCTCTACCTACACTTGAAGCACTTAAACCCCTAGCAGCTAACATTTGTTCTACTTGTGCAACCGCAGGAGCAGCCCAAGGAGGTATGTTACCATTTTCTATACCTTCTAATAACCCATTCATTTGAGTAGAAACTAAAGCTTCTTCTGGTAACCCTTCAAGAATTCCTCTTTCTTCTTCACTAAAATCAGCAAGCTTTTCTTCTAGTAAAACAGGATCATTACCAATATCATTAATTTGACTTTCTGTTAAGCCTGCGTTAGATAATTGTTTTTTAGCCCTTGTAATTCTAGCTAAACTTGTACCTGCATTAACTGCTGCTGCAGCTTTTGCACCCTCACTAATTGTACCAACAACTTTTTCTGCTAATGCTCCTTCAGGTATATCTACTTCTGCTCCTTCAATAGGGGCAACCCTAGTTACTTTTGCAGCCTTTGCTAGTGACTCATCTCTTACTTCTGACTTTGCTGCTACAACTTCAGGAGCTTCCGTTACTTGTTCAGCTTCCATTTGCGCTGCTTTTAATTCTTCTGGAGGAGAAACTTGTGCTGTGTCTTGAACTTCTGTAACTGTTTCTGGACCTACAGGAGCAGCAGTAGAGCCTACAACTTTAGTCGGTTCGGTCATAGTTGTAGTAGTCATTGGAGTACCTTCAACCATTTTAATTGGATCAGGGATTTTTGCAGCATCAGGAACTACACCTGTTGATGCAGTCTCTACAGCTTCTGCAGTTCTTCCTATTCTTTCATCTCTTTTTTCTTGAAAATCTTTTTCTCGTTCTTTTTCTTCATCAGTTTTTGAAGTAGAATTTGTATCCTTGTTATCAGTATTTCCCCCACCCGGAGGTACATTACCCGTACGATAATTTTCGGCTGCCCTTCTAGCTGCTTCTAATTGTTCATCTGTAAGGTCAAGCTCTTCATAATCGTCACGATGTTCTCCTCCATGCACCATCTGAACACGACCACCATAAGTATAGTCTTGTCGAGTTCCTTTGTTATACCTTTTTCTTTGTTTAGTTTTATTCTTCATTATTTAACCTCGAAAAGCTTGTCAAGTTTCTCTTCAATCTTGTCCAACGTATCAAACACTCTAGTCATATCATCCTTTAGTGCTTGTTTGGTTACGTATTCTTTTGCCATTTCTTCTCTTGTTTTATTTAAAAGTATGTCAAGTCTTTTAAGCTCTGACGTGTTTGTG
>Ga0181411_1001057_pt1 | contig 10155 bp, 3 predicted proteins | sample 34SPOviralmetaG_FD_130114 | JGI IMG/M metagenome (GOLD analysis project Ga0181411, IMG submission 130114) | Marine viral communities from the oligotrophic San Pedro Time Series (SPOT) site, San Pedro Channel, CA, USA - 34 SPOT_SRF_2012-07-09 | ecosystem: Environmental > Aquatic > Marine > Strait...
AAGCCCTGTAGAAAGTTTATTACAAATTTATTATGAAACATCTACAACAGGATTAATTTCAGAATTAAATCAAGCTATTCTTACCGGAAACCCTAACGAAGCAACAGGCTTATCTAGCTTTACATCTAATTTTACAGAAGCAAAAGGTAATGGTGATACTATTGTTTCTCAGTTTGGTGTACTTACAGCTGCGGGCGGAGATACTCCTCAGCCTGTAAATTTAACTTTAATAAGTGTTATTAATGAGGAGGGGACAAATGTTACTTCTCAATTTGAATTAGTACCAGATCCTGGCAGTAGCACGACTTTATATGATTTAAAAGTTGCTTCAGGAGCATATTTTGCTTATTTAGCCGATGGGCCTAAAGTTTATACATTTACTTTTAAAGATTTAAGTGGCTCTGGGGGATCTCCGACTGCAACTTTAACATTAGGAAATGTTACTCCTAGTTTTGTATTTACTTCGGGGGGATCGGCTCCAACTACCATATCAAAAAGCGTTGGTACTAAAATTATAAATGCTAATAATTCTATTTTTTCTGCTGTTAATGGTAGCGCAGATACAAGTACTGCAGACGGGAATAGTGTTCCTATTAATAAAAGAGAATTAGTATATTCATTAGTTTCTAATGCTCATCCCGATATATTTACCATTGATCCTGTTTCAGGACAAATTAATGTAAGCAATAATTCTGACCCCACTGGTTCTTACTCCTTAACAATTCAAGTTCAAGATCCAGGACCTAGTTCTAATAATAAAACATCTTTTACAGTAAATCTCGTATTTGGTCAAGCGGTTGTAAATCCTGGATTTGGAGCAAATTTATTTTTTAATGCTAATAATTATTTAGATTCGCCAGGTGGCTCATCTTTAGCTCTTTATTGGACAAGTAACGCTACTAATGCTGTTGCAACTGGCCCCGCTTCTGGATCAGGATCTAATTATTTTGATAGAACAATTGGAGGCGCACAAGGAAGTGATGGTAATACTTTAGTGTTACCCACAACACTAGCAGATGCAAGCAATTCTTATACAACGCAAGCAACAACTTTTAGAAATAGTTCTAACGGGGCAGTTAATTATAAAAATACAAATTATAATGTTTTAGGAACATCAAACCAATCCGATGGCGGGCTAACAGCAGGCACGGGATACCTATATTTTGATGTAACAATGGAAAATATCCAGTATCAAAATTATTTAGAAAATTCAAATAACAATAGATTTCCTTTTGCATTATTTCCTATAATATTACAATATAGAGCCACTGGAGCCGGAGATAACCAATGGGTTGATGCTATAGATATAGAAGGAAAAATTATATCTTTTGGGGGTGTAACTAAAAATATATATGATTATTATAATCAATCTTTCCCAATAAGCAGCAATCAAGAATTTTCTTTTGAAGGAATGTTAGAGTATAAAAATTCAGCAATAGGAGCATTTAATAGTAATAGAGTAAATAGTCCTATCAATACTAACAATGCTGTTTCAGGGCAATGCATGGCTGTAGAGACTCAAGCTATGAATAACACTAATCAAAGTGAGTTGGCTACTATTGCGCAAAGAGCAGTAGCTTTTGGGGGCGCTGCTACAATAAATAGTGGTGGGACTAATGTTAAAGCGTATTCTTCAGTGTCAGATAAATTTGGAGATTATAGGTTTATAGTGCGATACCCTTACGGAAGCGATACAGCTGATTCCAGTATTATAACTACTCCTGGAGATTGGAACGGAACACCTGCACAATTACCTTCAACAAGTTTTTATGATGCTTCTATGTTTAGCTACACTATAAAGTGGGGCGACTTTTATTATCCGGCTGCTAACGGGGAAACATTTTTTGAATATCAATTTTCTTCTGTTGGATATAATACTGCTCAAGAAGCGAGTAATAATGGACAATTTACGGGAGGTTTAAGTTTGTTTGCTAGAGAATTTTTGCCAAGATATATAACTCAGCTATATACTAATGAAGCTTTAACAACGACTTGGGCACCCTCTAATTGGTCAGAAAGCGCAGGATGGTATGCTTTTAGATTAGTAAGTAATTCAAATTCTTCAGCTCAATATGGAACAGATACAGCAAGCCCTTTTCCTATAGGGGGTAGCACAATTAATAAATCAGGCATTGAAACTAATGATAGAATATGGGTAGCATTTATTGAAAATAATGGAATAAAAAGAAAAGGATTGGCTTTCCCTTCAAGCACTGTTTCATTTGGAGGTTATACAGATTCGGAATTTTAAGTAATTTATGTATTAAATTAGTAATAATAATTAAATGGGAGCAATAGTAGAAGTTAAATATTTTAATAGTTTTTTGCTAAAAAAAGCCACCAAAGCTGACAATACGCCAGTTTGGAATGGTTCTTTTGGCATACCTGGCTATGCTCCTGGAGATAGTTTAGTTCAGCCACCTTCAGTTTCTAATGCTACAAAAAATTGGGTTATTGAAGAATCAAGAATAAGAGGCGGATATAATAATGATAGTGTTACATACGGCCCTAGAGCTTATTTAGTTGAAGAAGAACCTTTAGCTAGATTTAGAACAAATGCTCTTATATATTCAGGAATATTTAATTCAAGAACAGGTATTAACGATAGTAATGTATTTAGTGTGGGTGAAGATATTACGCGTAGCTTAAATCCAGCTAATGGTACCATACAAAAATTATATTCGCAAGACTATTATCTAACAATATTTCAAGAAGCAAAAGTAAGTAGAGCGCCTATAAATAAAAATATTATATATTCTGCAGAAGGTAACCCAACAGTCACAACTAGCAACATGGTAATTGGTGAGCCACAAGCATATAATGGTAATTTTGGCATTAGCAGAAATCCTGAAAGTCACGCTGTATATGGCTTTAGACAATACTTTACTGATAAAGATAGAAATGCTGTTTTAAGATTATCCAATGATGGATTAACAGAAATACAGCGCTATGGCATGTATGACTTTTTTAGAGATAAGCTAAGCGCTTTAGATAGCCCGCTGGGCGCTAAAGGAAAAGCAATGGGGGCTTGGGACATACATACTAAACAATATGTATTGTCTTTACAGCCTGCTCAAAATTATACTATTAATGCATCTGGCGAAAATGCTGATATTAATTATTATACATTATCGTTTGATGAATCAGTAAATGGATGGACTAGTTTTTATGATTATAAGCCAGGCATGGGTGCTAGTGTAAAAAACTTTTATTATACTTTTCCTGCAGCAAGCTATAGTAATAACGTAAAAGGATTATATCGTCATAACGTAGAAAGCGTAAATAGAGGTATTTTTTATGGCACAGAATATAAATCAAAAATTAAATTTATTTTTAATCCTAATGTAAGTGTTTCAAAAGTTTTTAAAACAATTAATTATGAAGGCAGCAATGGTTGGCAAGTAGATAGTTTTGTTTCAGATAGAACTGGAATAGGTTCTATAAATACTTTGCCTTTTGAAACTACAGAATTAGGTCAAATATATAGTCAGTCAAATACATTAGATACCACTGCTTTTATATATAGCTATAACGAAGGCGCATATGATAATTTTGGAAATGAATATCCAGCGGCGTTAGTGCCTCCTATAAACAGAGCCGGCTTTAATAGAAAAGAAAATAGATATATGACTAATTTAATTAATAATAGCTCACCTGTGTCTGAAGAAATACGTTTTGGAAATCAAATAACAGGTATTAAAGGCTATTTTGCAACAGTCACTTTATCAACTGATAACGTTACAGATTTAGGCGGTATGAAAGAAATATTTGCTGTATCTTCGGAATACGTAGGATCATCTTATTAATAATAACAAATGGAACAAATAATTGAAATTTTAAAGCTCGCATGGTATGGCCATGATATTGAAGGACTAATTAAGCTGGAGCCTATTATAGCGGCGGCGGTCATTGGAGGTGGAATAAGTTTATTGAGCGGTTTATTCGGATCGTCATCGGCAAATAAAAGAGCTAGAAGAGCACAAAACGAAGCAAGAAGAAAAGAAAGAGAGCTTGATATTTTAGAAAGAAATAGACAAGCAATCATAAACCCTTATGATCAAATATCTAATCTTTCGGACACAGCTATAGATTTATCTGATCAAATGACTAATCCATTTGCTAATTTAGGTGTTGCTACAAAAGCTGCAGAAATACAAATAGAACAAACGGATATTGCTTTAGCAAATACTTTAGATACATTGAGAGCTACAGGGGCAAGTGCTGGTGGTGCAACAGCATTAGCTCAAGCGGCAGCAGCAGGTAAAAAAGGTGTTGCCGCTAATATAGAAGCCCAAGAAGCACAAAATGAAAAGCTCAGAGCACAAGGGGAAGCGGCATTAGAGGCTAATAAAATAGCAGAGCAAAGAAGGCTGCAAGGTATAGAATTATCTGAAGGACAAAGAATTCAACAAAGTACTGCAGCGGGTAGAGCGTTTGTTTTTGGCGAAAAAGAAAGAAGAGAAACAGAACAGCTTAATAGAAAACAAGCTCAAATAACGGGGCAAGAACAGGTGGCTGCTCAAGCAAGAGCTGATGCGAGTAATATATTAGGAGCTGGTGTTGGGGGAGTTGCTGATATTGCCTCAGCCTACATGAAAGCAGAGTCATGATGATAAAAATAAATAATTTATAATAATGGGAGCATACGAAAATCCACAAACAGTTGTAGACAGACAATCGGGTCAAATATGGGCTAATACAATAAGAAGTGTTACAAAATCAACTATAGATTATATTGATTTTGTGGGTCAAAAAAATACTGAACTTGCTAAAGAAATAAAAAAACAGAATCAATGGGCGACTGATTATGCTTTAAATCAATCAGAAAAAGTACAAAGTAATATAACAAAATTAAAGGGCAAAGGTAATGCGGCAATTAAAGCGTCTGATATTGTTGACGGCTTAACTAATACAGCAATGAGCATGAGACAGGCCCAAACACAAGAAGAATTTAAAAAAGCAAAAGTTCTTAATTCTAAATATCAACAAAGGCTACAACAATTATATGCTGTACTTAAGGCTGATACTTCTTCTCAAGAATTTTATCAAAAAGAATTTGATCCCACTATAGAAGGTTTACAAGGGGGAATGGATTTAAGAGGCCCAAAAACATTGGCTTATGTTCAGGCTCAAACTGTAAACAATGGGTTGGCCCCTGGAGAAAAAGAATATTATTATGATTCTGAAAATGAAGAATGGAGAGTAAAATTTACTGGAGATAATTTTGAAGGAACAGTTGATGAAGTTGCATTAAGTTTTTTTAATTACGATCCTGGAAAAATTGTAAATATAAATTCTATGATAGACGGAGCGTATATAGGGGCGGGATGGCTAAAGGATGGACTGCCTACTGATGCAGCAATATCTGAAACTCAATATACGGCGGCTATTAAAGGAACTGATAAAAGAGGCTTATATGCTAAAACAGCAACAGGAAAAATTGCGGCTGCAATGGCTCCTACTTTTGAAGCTCAAGCGGAATCATTTTTTCAAGATATACCTGCGGCTCGGGGAATTTGGGGCATTATTAGTAAAGAGTTAAAAGATGAAGAAATAAATTTTATTGAAGCAGATTTAGTTAAACAAGGTAGCCAAATGCAACAAGATTTTATAAAAGCATATACTTTGTTTGCTGGAAAGCGCATGCCTTCATCTATTTATATGAAAAAATTAGTAGATGGCCCTAAAAAAGACGACGATAAAGATACGAACTCAGGGGGCAAAGGCTATGGAGATTTAAATTTAACACCAGAAGAATTATATAATAGATTCAAAAATGATCCCGCTACTAGTTGGGCCCAGTACTATGACGTGCCTAATGTACAATATGATGCGCAAACTAACATAGTAATTATACCTGAAACAGAAAAAACACAAGCTGAAACTTTTGATTTAAGTACCGATCAAGGTGCTGCAAAGTTTTTTACACTTGTTTTAAATAAATATCCAGGGATAGGTGGTGATGCTATAGGCAAAAGATTTAAAAATGATTATTTAAGATTAATAAAACCTGAAATGGGCCCCGCTCAAGAAGCTGCTACGAAAGGAACAGGCCGTTTAGATCCTATTTTACAACAAATACAATAATATGCCAAATTATATTTTTAATGATACCGCATTAACTCAAGATGATATTGAAGAAATTGCATCTATTAAAGGTTATACTCTTGATGAGCTATTTGAAAAAAACCCAGGTATAAAAGAAACCGATTCCGATCCCAATGAAGAGGGAAAGGAAACCCCTTCACAGGAGACAGAGAGTGCAGCTGTGGAGGAAAGTGTGGCACTCGAACCTACCGTTATGGATTCCAAGTCGGTAACTATTTCATCGGATTTACCAGAAGTTAAAACTGGTACTGTTGCAGATACAGAATATATTCCGCCTGTTGTAACTTCAAAAGAATCACAAAAAATTATTGATGACTTTAATAAAATCAGTAATGTTGATGTTGAATTTGAAAACAAAAAAGCTACCGTTGAAAAAATAAATAGATTTAAAAAAGATCAATTTAAAACGGCAGAAAGAGAGGAATATAATTTATATAAACAAACCGGAAAAGTACAGCCCGTCGTATTAGAGGGTGTAGAAGTAAAGCAAAAAATTGAAAATAACAGAAGAGATTTTATGGAAGATATTGCGCAAGATAAACGTGTGCAATTACTTAATCAAGAAACAAAGCTTAGGGATGCTTTACTTAATACTACTAATGAATTAACTTCTAATATAAATTCTAATATAAATGCTGTTAATAATATCATTTCTCAGTATGAAGAAAGCGTTAAGCAAGGTGTTCCATATTCAGAAGAGGAGTATAATATAGCAAAACAAAAATCTCAAGAAATTATAAAATCCACTAAGCAAATGGAAAGCAATTTGCTAAGGGATCTTGCTATTTTAAATAAAAAAAATGAGTTTATAGATTCTTTTAAAAGATCTTATAGTAATATAGATCAATTAGAAAATGTTTTAAAAACTACCACCACTGATATAGCATTGGGGTTAGCGGTACCTTTAGACATGCTTAAGTCTGAAGAGGGAAAAGAAAAGTCTTATACTAAAGACTTATTAAATTACCGCCAAAAACTTCAAAAAGAATCAGCCGAGGGTTTGCCAAAAGCTATTCCTGTAGAAAGTATTTCTAGCTTAAAGGATTTAGTTAATTGGGGATCTGATGCGTTTGTAAATTTTGTACCTAGTGGAGCGATGGCTTTTACAGGTCCCGCTGCTCCTTATTTATTTGGAGCTTCAGGCTTTGGAGGTCGAATAGCACAATTTGAATTAGATGCATTAGAAGCAAAAAATCAAATTCCTAAATTACAAGAATTACATAGTAAATCAGACGACCCATTAGAAAAAGCGGAAATACAAAAAGAAATTGATAAATATAATGAAGCTTTAAATGTAAGTGATTTAAAAAAACTTACTGTTAGCGGAATATATGGAGCGGCTGAAGTAGGAACTGAAATGCTAACTACTGTGAGGTTGGTAAAAGATTTAAAATCTGCAAATACATTATTTTATAAAGAAGGATTTGTTCCGGCATTTAAACAAGCAATTAAAGATATTCCTGCAGGAGGCGTATTAGAAGGTGGAGGTGAAGGATTAAATAGTATTATTGGGAATGTAGCTGATATAACTATATTAAATGAAGATAAAAATGCATTTGAAGGTGTTACAGAGTCGACTGCTCAAGGATTTTTTATTGGTAATGGTTTTAAAATAGCTAATGCTGGTAATTTAGCTAGAGCCTATGCTTATGATGTTATTACAGATAAACAAAATAAACAGGAAATTGAGAATACATTGAAAGAAATAAACAATCTTTCGAATGCTTTTACGGAAAACACCAATGCAAACACTAAAGATGAAGCTGCTCGTGTTATAAGATCTAAAATTAAAGAGCTATCATTAAATCAAGATTTTTCAGCTTCTCAATTTTTAAAGCTTTCTGAAGCTGACCAAAAAGCTGTTTTTGAAGCTGACAGACAATCTAAAAAAGTAAATGGAAGATGGAAAAAAATAGCTAATTCTAATTTAGACGAAACTAGTAAAGATTTAATTAGAAAAGATCTTGAAGCAGAATTTAATGGGTATCAAGATAAAAAAATATCTTTACTCAGAAAATCTAATGTAAACACAGAATTGCAACAGCCCAAAGGATTACAAGAAGGAGATTTTTATAGAGGATATAAAATACATCAAGTTAATGATGCAGCTGTAAAAAAAAATAATTCTTTAAATAAGCTTGCAAATAAAGTTGTAAATGTTTTAAGTGGTGAAGCTGAAACAATAACTGATTTTATTAATTCAGATGAAACATTACTAACTTTAAATGACGGTAGTGTAATTACAAAGGAAGAAGCGCAACAAATTAATACTATTTGGCAAAATGGTGCTGACGGTGGGTTTGACCCCATTAGTAAAAATCAATATACTATTGTTGAAAGGGCTGCGGTAAACAACCCATCAACTGCTTTACATGAATATTTTCACGCAATGGCTGCTGAAAAAGGGTTTACAGAAGAACAATTTAATAAAATAAAAGATAATTATATTGCTTTGTTAAATTCTAAAAAAGAAAATGGTGAATTAACAGAAAAACAATATAATAAAATTTTTAGTAGACTTCCTATATATGATGGTAAAGTTGAACAAGCAGAAGAATTAATTAACCTTACTGCCGATGCCGTAAATTTACAAATAATTAAAGAAACGGATTTTGATTTTTTACAAAGATTCGCTAATAATGTTAAATCAATAGTAGGTTCTATAATAGGTAAAGATGAAGCTGATAATTTTAATATTAATACAGCTGAGGACGCTTGGAATATGGTACAAACTTTTTCTAAAGATGTATTAAGTTCTGCCCCCCCAAAACAAATTATAGGTACCCAACCTGAAGAAGAAGAACCAGCGGTTAAACAAGCTAAAACGGTAATTAAAGAATCAAGATCTGAAGAGGCATCTCAATCTGTATTAGAAGCTGTAAATAAACTGGTTCCCCAAGATATTACTACACAAGAAGAGTATCAAAGCTTTGTAAATGATCGCAGGGCTTTTCCAAAGCTTTATAGGGCAATTACTGAACAAGGAGGCGTAATTAATAATTATATTAAAAGTATATCAACTACGCCGGAAGAAGCACAAAAAACAATAGAAAATTTAACAAATAGAATATTAAAGTTTAATCCTGAAGCTAAACGTAAAGGTACAAAAAAAGCTGTAGGCATAGAAGCCTTTGGCGAAAGAATATTTGCTGATATACAATTTGCTAGAAAAGGATCTAAGCTTGAATTATATAAAGAAAGCGAAAAAACTAAAAGAGAAAGCAGAAGAGAAGACCGTGAAGATGGCTTTGAAACTTTAGCCGCTCCGGAAACTGAAATTGAAGTTGCAGAAACAAAACCTGCGGAAAGATTAATTGAAGTTAAAAAACAAATTCTTAGTGAGCCTAATCAAAAAGAGCTTGAAGATATTGTAGCAGAAAAACTACCAGAGCTGACTCCAGATCAATTTACATTTAAAACACTACCTAACTGGGCAAAACAAACACTTGCTAAAGAAATTGGTATACCAGTTAAGAAATTTGAAGGATCATCTAATTTTACACAAGCAGAATTAGATAAGGTTATTTCATTCATAGAAAATAACATTGATACTGTTAGAAAAGCTTTACCTGATGCTGCTGTATTAGAAGGCGCCCCTGTTAGTGAGGGTCTTATAGGCACTGCAACTGGCGTGCCAAATAATGTGTTAAAAAACATTAACTTATACGAAAGATTGGCAAGAGGCACTAAAAAAGCGGGGTTAATTGCTTATAAAAAATTAAAAGGTATTAATAACGATTCAATTTTAAAAGCCATAGGTATTGTTGATGGTAAAAGAACCGCTGGTCCTAGAGATAAACAAGCACAGACTGCTAAAGGTTTAATAAACATACTTGCTAAGTTCATGACTAATCAAGAGGTCCGCAAGCAAGCTGATCTTACTCCACAACAAAAAACTGATATTGAAACTGGCAAAGGAAGTAGATTATTGTTTTCAAAAACAATGCTTCCTGATGTTAGAAAAAAGCTTAGTGAAGAAATTAGCAATATTAAAGATGTTAATAAATATGAAGGTTTAACTGATGATGTTATTATTAAAATACCTTC
>Ga0181411_1001058_pt1 | contig 10148 bp, 10 predicted proteins | sample 34SPOviralmetaG_FD_130114 | JGI IMG/M metagenome (GOLD analysis project Ga0181411, IMG submission 130114) | Marine viral communities from the oligotrophic San Pedro Time Series (SPOT) site, San Pedro Channel, CA, USA - 34 SPOT_SRF_2012-07-09 | ecosystem: Environmental > Aquatic > Marine > Strait...
CATTCGGAGACCGATGAGTGCAACGTCCAGTATTTGTTCCGTTAGTGATAACTGAGCCATGTATTTTTCCTTTTCTTTCTAATTTAAGCCACGCTTGATTACCTTCAGCAAGCATACCTATTCTTTTATTAATCATTAAATATTCAGATAGCAGTTCTGCTTCTGGGTAATTTAATTCTGATAAAACTTTTTCATCAACAACTGGTTTTCCATTTGGAGAAAAAATTGTTGGTCTCCAATTTCTTAAAGCTTGAAGTCTATTAGCAATGTGGTCTCTGCTTGCAGGATTAAAAACAAACTTTTTTATTTTGTGAATGGCTACACCTTTAACATAGCCTAAAGTTTTATTATCTCTTGCAGGAATAAACTCACCAATATCTTCGTGCCAAGCAGGAAAACAATTTTGTAATTCTTGTTCTAGATGTGCTCTACGTTGAGCCAATAGTTTATAAAGTTCTTCACCTTTATTTTTATCAAAATAAAAACCATGATTTTCTTGTTTGATAATACACTTTTGAAATTCATGTTATAAATCTATGGCCGTTTGAGAATAATTTTTTGCTAAAATCTTTTTCTTTTATATCTGCCCATATTAATCGTGAGCAAACAAGCGTATCAATAGCTTTTCCTCTGTATGTCCAATCTGGAAATACTTTTTGAATTGCAGGAATATCAAATTTTAAAATGTTGTGTCCAACAATTTCATCTGCGTCTGCTAATTGTCTTAGTCCAGTTTTACATTGTGAAAGTTTGTAACTAAAAATTTTTTTTGAATCTAAATCTTTTATAACTAATGAATGAATTGTATCCATAGTATCCAAAAGACCATTAGACTCTAAGTCAAATATAAGTGTTGTCATTAATTTACTATTTTAATTTTTATGTTTTCAATATTACCTAATACGCCATCAACTTTATTGAGTGCTTCTTGTAATAAATTTGCTGAAGGACTATCGCTTGCTAAAATTACTGGATAAACATTATCGTATTGTGTCACTCGCATTACTGCTCGAACTACAACTTTATAAATATTATGAGTAATTGCTTTATCCATTTTTTTCAGTCTAAAATAATCTGGGTCTTCTTCTAAAAAATTAGAAACAAAATCAGAAATCACTTTGTCTTCCACCCTCTGCTCCATTTCCTGTTGCGTTAAATAATCGTCCTGTTTCATTGTCATACTCCAAGTAATCCACCACGCCAGTCACACCATTAAATCTATTCTTAAGTATTCTGACATTCATTAAATTTGGGTTGTCTCCCTGCTGATTTCTTTCAAAACCTATGCAAAGATTTGAGAGATGAGCGATACTTCCACTACCTCTTAAATGACCTAATGAAATTTGAACTCCGTCTACATGGTCTCTATTTCCTTCAAGCCTTTTTAAGTGACTAACCATGATGATAGAAATATCTAACTCTTGGCATAATGAACGAAGCTTAGTGACAACTATATCAAGATTTTTTCTGTCATCTCCATCGAGTCCACTTAATACAATAGTAATGTGGTCTAAGATTATGTACTTACAGTTGCACGCTCTTGCTAAATAACGAATACTAGAAAGTATATCGTCTCCATTTAGTGAACCAAAGTGGTCATAGAAATAAAGTCTGTCATTTATTTCATCATAAACTTTTTTAACTTTATCTTCTGAAACATTCTTACGAACATCTTCATCATTTAATTTTTCACTTATTGCTACACTCAGTATTCCACGTAAACTTTCTTTCACTGACTCTTCTAATGCAATGATACCAACAGTTTGGTCTCGTTGTAAAAGATGATAAGCAATTTCTTTTGTAACTGTACTCTTACCTATTCCACTTCCTGCTGTAAGTGTAATTAAAGATTGAAGTCTAATTCCTTTTGTTGCTTTTTGTAATCCATCAAAGGGAAAATCTATTGCTGGAATTTCATCTGGTTTAAAAACCTCTCCCCACAATTCTGTAGCTTTTACAATTCCATCTGGTCTCCATGTCTTAGCTTGCCAGACGCTATCAATGAGCTCTTTTGTTTTACCAGCAAGAACCATTTCATTAGCGTCTTTCAGCATTAGCGAAGTTATCTTCGCTTTAGAAGGAGATATTAATTTAGCACATTCAACACTAGCTTCTTTTCCTTGTTCATCATTATCAAAACAAAAAATAACTTTGTCGAATTTTTCAATCCACTCAATGTTATTAGCTATGTGTTTAGGTGCTGACTTCACTCCACTTGGGATGGAGCAAACTGCGAAACGATTATTAAAACAATATTGGCTAATAGTTAAAGCATCAATCTGACCTTCACTAATTACCAACATTTTTCCACCATCTTTCCAGAGGTGTTGTCCAAATAATTGTATGTTGTCTGGTTTACCTACCCATTTAAAATCTTTATTTGGATAGCGTATCTGTTGAGCTACAACTTTATTATTTTTATCATAGTGGTTTGCAATATGGACTGATTGTCCATTATGTTTTCCCACTTGATAATTAAATTTTTTACAAGTCTCTTCAGAAATTTTTCTTTTTATAAGTGGATAGTATTCACCACTTAATAAATTCTTTTGCTTCACTATTGTTGGAATTATTTTTCCATCTTTAGATTGCTCAGTATATTTACAGCCAAAACAATATGCTGAATTGTCAGAGTATCTTGCTAGATTATCTTTTGATTTACAATTCGGACAAGGTTCATGGCGTACAAAATCATTCGTGTCGTTGACCTTTAAATTTTTCATCACCCTCCTTAATGGTTTCTTCTCTAAATTTTTTTAGTTCTTCTTTTTCTTCTGGTGTTGTAACTGGTACTGGTTTTTTTAAACCTTCAATAACTAACCACTCCTGCACATTGAACGAAGGACAAGCTTTGCTTGATACTTCATTGTGTCCAATAACTTTTATGTCTGGATATTTTTCTTTTATGTTGGTGACATATTCTTTTAATGTCTTCCATTGTGCTTCAGTAAAATTATTTTCTGGAATTAAATGGTCATCTTGTGTGACACCACCCACCATACAAACACCTAAACTTAAGTGATTATATTTTTTACAATGAGCACCAGTCTCATCTTCTTTACGTCCAGTTTGTAATTCACCATCACGTGTAATAACAGCATGATAACCTACTTTTAAAAATCCTCTTTCTCTATGCCATCTATCAATAGTTCTTACATCTATGTCTTGAGATGGTCTTGTTGCAGAGCAATGAATGATTAAATATTCTGTTTTACTTCTTGGCATTTTCTTTTATCCATTTTGTTGGCACGTCTCTTGACGCCCATTGAAATCCATATCTGTCACACCAGTCACGATAACGAGTGTTACTTTTCTTTCCTATTTTTTGGTTAGGGTTGGAGAAGACAAACCGAATGTCATACTTCTTTCCAAATTGTTCTTTGATGAGTCTATGTTTTTTTCTGTCAGCAGTTAGGAATTGACCTTTTCCTTCTATTATAATTCCATTTGGCAAAATAAAGTCTGGCGTATAGCGAGACATCTGTAATGGTTTTTCATATCGTATGACTAATGTTTCATAATCATAATCAACTTCTAAACCATCAAGTTGTTTTGCTATACGTTCTTCCAGACCAGAGCGAAATTTAAAAGTCTTCGACTTCTTTGGCATTAATTTCTTCAGCCATTGCAGGAGGTGTACTCTCCACTTCGTATCCATCTTCTGAACCAAAGCCATACGATGAAGCTGACGCTCCATTTCCACCTTCAACAAGTTTTGTGATTTGTACTGCCTTTAAACGAAGAGATACTGAAGCACCTATCATAGCAGTATGAAATTTAATGGGTTGGAAAGCTACTTTACCTTCACTACCACCCCATACATGAACATCTTTACCCAAAAGATTTCCTTTTGCGTCATACAAGACTGGTTTTTGACTCCATGTTTCGCCATTAGGACGAGTACCAGAAGCTTTTAATTTAAAATTAAATAAATACTCTCCTGTTTCTTCATCCACTTTGTAAGGAGGATTACCCCTCTTTACATTTTTCTTTTTTTCTTTAGCTTCATCAACTGACTCATCAATCTGTTTATCAATAATATCAATTAATGTTTTTGCGTCATCACCATTAAGACGTAGGGTTGTTTTCCACGCTCCCTCATCATCAAACTTTGTGTCTGGTTTTTGAGAAATGTGTGGGTAGACCAACACGCCTTTAGGTGTAACAATATTAGTTTTCTTTTCCATAATTATTTACCTCGTTGTGTTATGGTTACTTATAGGTGTCGGCTAATATGCACACGTGCATTATTAGGTATAATTTTTTTTAGCTGAAAAAATATTGGCTGTTTAACAAGTCATCAATATTAAGAGTTCCCATTTCTGGCATAGGAGGAACTTCATCATATGCTCGTTGTCTTTCTTCTGGGTCTTCTATCGTATCAATAATTTCCATCGCTTCATCTAAAAACTTTTGCATCAGATTTTCTGAAAACATTTGATGAAAAACATTTCGTAAAGCTTCAGACATTTTTGCTACAAAGACAGCGTTAGTTCCATAGCTATCATGTATCATTGCAAAATCATGGATACCCATTTTCTTCATCTCATTAACAGTCGACAGCATTGCACAAGCATCCAGACTATGAATATAGTTTGGACTAATTCCTGCACCTTGTCGTTGTCTATCAATGTTTTCTGTTTCACGAATAAAAGATAACTTAACTATGGAGTCACCCATCTTAGTTTCTACTCTGCGTGAACGCACACTGCGATAACATTGCAAGACTGGAAATCCCATTGGTGTTGTCCATCTTATAGGAAGATTTTGCCGAGCAATAATTCTCGCTATTTGTTTAAACCATGTCATTCCTTCTCTAGCTTTAGGAATAGTTTCATTAATTTTATCCCAAATAATATTAGCTATGTATTGTGTCGGTGGAAGTAGTCGTTCTTTTAATACGCCATTCTCCATCTCAGTCCATTTATGATAAGTGCCTTCATCTTTTAGCTCGTTCACATGGTCTTCAATATAATTACGACACGCAAACAAAGTTCCAGAATAAGGTACAATCATTACTGGACGTTTTGTAATCTTACGATTTATACAATTCATATCCAGCCAGTCTTTTGCTAGTTCAGTTTTAGGTTTATGATTTAGATAGACTGTTGAATCAGTTTCATTTTGTAAATATGTAAAAACTTTATCTGCAACATTTCTATAAATATCTTCTGGTTTTTCTGAAGGAAGTAAATTGACTGCCTTACCCCCTACTTCATCTTTTAATAATAAAGAAAATATTTGCAGTCCATTACACGTACCATCTAAAGCTATAGGTAATGAAGTTCTATATTCATCTCCTTGTTCTACAAACCCCTTCCATTCATAACAAAAGGCTAAGAAGCCAAAAGGTGAGTCACCAGCTTCCATCCACCATGTATTTGCGTATGGGTCTGTGGCACAATCAATTATCTTTTGTTCATTATCTTGAATAAAATTTATTCGCTCATCATATGTCAGCTTATCTTTGCCATACATCGTAGCTCCATGAATAGCTAACCATCCACCAGACGATACATCATCACCCATTCTATAGCTGTTTTTAAATTTCAATAATGCTCTAGAATATGGAGCTCCTTGAGGTTGTAAAAACATAGGTAACGGATAGCACCTACCTCTGAAGTCTAGTTGGTGTGGAAAAAAGATTTCTTTTTCATCTCTAAATTTTTGTGCCAGAAACAAAACCTTCTCAACTTGTATCTTTTTAGAAAAGTTTTTAGTTCTAGATTGATGAACCTTCATGGCTTGATGTTTCCAGTTACGCCATTCTTTAGGATTTGCTTCTCTCCATTCTTTAAATTTTAATTTACCTTCTTTTGTATGCTCATCAAAATTAACTGGTTTTGGAGGTAAAGGTAAATCTGCTGTCTGTGGCATATCCTTTATATGGATTTCTTTATCCCATAAATTTCTCATTACATCTAAAACTGGTTTATTAATTACCCACGCTGTTTCTTGAATATTATTTACAGCTTCATACAAAGGTTTCATTTCATCAACCTTATTAGATATATCTTCTAAGTATCCATTGTTTCTGGTTTTAATAAATGTCTGCTGACGTGTCGTACCATGATAACCACCTTTAAATGGATGTACCCATCTAGCTGGTTTAATTATTGTAGGATAAAATAATGGTGTCAGTAACTGCTGTCGTTCATTCTTAGCTTTAATCCAAGCAAGAGTCTTTTCATTAGCAACAACATACTTCATAGCTTTTTTTCTTCCCTCTTTGAGAAGCTTCACATCTATTAATCCAGTTGCTTCAATTATTTTTCCAATGACCCATAGACCTAACTGAGCTTTATTATGCTCCCAGTCATCTAGTTGCATATCTTTATTCTTCATAGCTCGCTCTAAGCTGTATTTCTTATGATGATAATTTTGAGTCCTTTGTTTTAAGTCTCGTCTCACCTTGTCGTAGGTATGTGGAAGCTCCTGCTTAAAAGCAGTAAAATTTACCTCGTCTTGCAGACTTAAACCTATTCTAAGTGACGCCTTCTGCAACGTCCATTTCATGGTGATACTATCTAGGATTGAACGAAGACCAATATAAGCAACTACATCAGCATTAAAATTACCCTCATTATCAACTATAGAAGCTAATAATGGTATTGCTGAGTGCTTTTTACCTACTTTGCCCTCAAATGCTTCGTGAAAGCCTTTATTGATAGATTTTGATAAGGGTTCTATGTGAGATTTAAGGATGTGTAGTCCATAAGCAGTATTAGACTCACGCCCCCCTTCTCTGGAGTCCTTCGTACTATTCTCATAGCGAAGAATACCACCTCTGACCATCTCCTCTTCAAGTGCTATCTGTTTGGCATATTTGCCAGTATCTTTTATTTGTGGTTTCTTGTTTGGAGCTAAACCACCTACTCCAACTTCTACTAGCTTTTCTAGTAATGCATTATTCGACATTCAATACTCCTTCAAAGTATAAGGTGTCGGCTAATTGCCCATCTATGCACAAGTGCTGTGACGATTTCGCAACAAATAGACCCTCTTGTTGCGAAATGTACAACTTCTAGTGCATATATGCACGAAGCCAACATTGTTAAAATTTGTTATGGAGATTAAAGAAATTTCCTTAATTTAAAGGATAAATGCACGTGTGCTGGTGATTGCTTGTAGAACCTAAAACCAAATTGTTATTTTTTGATTTTATTTTCATAAAGTTCTCCATCACACGTGCTAACTTTAACACGCCAAAACATTTTACAATTTTCTCAAGCGAAACCTTGAGAAAGTTGGTACTCGAGAAAGGACTTGAACCTTCACACCCTAGGGCAATAGAACCTAAATCTATCGTGTCTACCAATTCCACCACTCGAGCTCGTTCCGATTTCGCAACCAGTTCGCAACAGATTTGATACACTGAGAATTTTTCAAGCACCTTAGAAAACATCTCACTTACTTGAGATAACCCTTGGCGTGTCTCCTCTGAAACGAAATTCGCTTCTAGGATAAAAAGGTTATTTTTAAAAGTGTTTATTTTCATAAGTTTTCCAATAAATATTATCGTACCAGCGATAACTTATTAGGTTCTGAAGGCGTTACATCATATGACGCCATCATAGACCCACCCATTTCCATAGCCATTTTGCTAGGATGAATGTATCTTTGTGTAGTTTTTAAGTCTGTGTGACCTGCCCATATTTGGATTGCTCTAGGTTGCATACCTCTCTCGGATAAACGAGTTAAACAAGTATGTCTGCAAGCATGAAAGATAAATCCTTCATCTCTACCTAAACCCATATGACCTTTTATAGTATTGAACCTATGCTGAAGCATATCTTTTGATAATTCAGCAAATGGTTTGTCAGTCTGATTAAGACCAGCAATTCTTTTTAACATCATCTGCCTGCAAGCACCCATAATAGTTACATTACGAGTCTTAGAAGATTTTGTCATAGGTGCTGGAAGTGTAATGTGCATTACACCTTGACCATCCATAGCTTCTGGTTCATCCCATATGTCACGAAGTTCAAGATTAAGAACTTCAGCTTGTCTTAAACCACCACGTAAAGATAAAAGAACTGCGTCAGCGACAAGCATAAAAGCATCACCACGTTGCTCGCACTCTGCTCTGAAGAACTGTTCTTCTTCTACAGACCAATAACGAATACGTTGCTCATATTCTTTTCTAAGTGGAAGTTTTGGTGGCACTCTACCATCAGCAGAAAATTTACCATCAGCAAAACAAGTTTTCATAATAGTTGAAAGTGCAGTAAGCTGACGATTAATAGTTCCATCTGCTTTACCTTCATTAATTCTGTGCTTAACAAATTTAATCATCTCAGCACCATCAATATCTTTCAACTTAACTTTAGCACCAAAAAACTTTTTAAGAATTTTTACATTCGTTAAAGGTGTTTCTGGGTTCTTGTTAGAAGACCATTTCATATCGTAAGTAAAATCTGAACCTTCTTCTAAAGTCATTTCTTTCTTCTGAGGAATGATAATATCTTTACCTAATCTTAATGCGTCTTCAGTTTCCTTCTTCCACATAAAAGCTTTTTGTTTAGCTTCAATAAAGTTATCTTCCTTGTTAGAAGTTTTTTCATCTACAAATGGAAAAGATTTTGTAGGACGTAATTCTTTTTTCTTACCATTTTCTTCTACAGTTACAGAAGCTTTGGCTTGAATAGAATGTCCTCTAATCTTTAATCCAGTTGGTAGTTTTACAGTGTAGTCTGGCATATGTAATACCTCCTTTATAGGTCAGCTAATGTTCTCACTAAATTTAGACCTTTTTTATTCAGCGAGATTTCTTGAAAACGCTTATTCTCTTTAGATGTTGTTACACTACATAAATCCCATCCAGCGTTTCCCCCTGCAATATCTCTGCCATCTGCAAGAGCATTACAAGTTCGTGAAACTTTAAAGTCTGGAAGGTCAACACCATCCAAACCAATGTCGTCACGCAAATCGTTAAATTGTAATTTTACCAAGTCACCCTTTTTGCTCTTACGAGCCAGCTCCAGCAGAACCAGTAGCTGAGTAAGGGTGAATGATTTATTTTTCTTTCCATCTTTATTGCCATGTGCTTGTTCATATTTGACAAGCTCAAGTATAATCTTCTTAGCATTGCTAAGACCAGTTGTAGATATACCGAACGTAGACATAAAGACTCCTTTCTCATAGTTATTAGACTTTGTAGAAGTGAGGATGTTTCCTGCTGTAAATCCAGAAGCCGAAGCGTATGAATTTTTTGCAGTCAAAGATACATTTAACCAACCCATTTGGTTCCCTCCACAAGTCAAAGTACATTTCTGGTTTTAGATGGTGTCTGTTACAAGCACCAACTTTCCAGAAAAATAAGTTTAATGTCGCCATATTAGTTTATCTCCTAATAATGCACAAGTGCTAAATGCACGTATGCAGGGTTTAATTAGCAGATATTACTTTTGTTTCTGTGGCTTTTTAAAAAAATTGAGGTTATTTATGGTTTAGAAAAGAGAGTCGACACGCCATCAACTGGAATTGATATGTAAACCCTCTTCTACTAAACCTTCCCTCTTTCGAGGAAACCTTAATTTCCGAGCCACAAACACAAGACATATCTGCCTTCGTTTGCTTTTTCATTTTTATTCCTTTGTTGATTTTTTGGACTGTCATCGCTCCGTGTGAAGTATTTCAACTTCCGACAGTTACCCCTGCAATCGCAAAAGAAACATTCGATTGAGATTTCGACCTCGATACACTTTTTAGGACGCAGAGTTGGTCAATGATGAGTTAATTATTATATCCTACACCAGAGTCAGAGCTCCATATATGTACGTAGTATCGCCTTCTAGGATTGTGAATTGTCTATCTCACTTGTTTGTTTTTCACATCCTTATTTTCAAAAGAGTTTCAATTTCGCTTTGCTCTTCTTCAGTAAGTGATAGGTTTATAGTCGTTCCGACTTATTTATATCTTTATTGAAGTTTTGGCTTTTAGCTTTTCGTCCTCTTATGAAGTTACGACTAAAATTCTATATTTACCTCCTTATTCCTTTTCATAGTCTCCTCCCTTTTTGTACTTCATTATTGAAGTTCTCATTGGTTTATCAACATTTTGTGCTGATACATTTGTAACAATACTACATATGGTCAATATCGCAATAAGAACAAAACATGAACATATTAATTTTTTACATTAATGCA
>Ga0181411_1001059_pt1 | contig 10146 bp, 12 predicted proteins | sample 34SPOviralmetaG_FD_130114 | JGI IMG/M metagenome (GOLD analysis project Ga0181411, IMG submission 130114) | Marine viral communities from the oligotrophic San Pedro Time Series (SPOT) site, San Pedro Channel, CA, USA - 34 SPOT_SRF_2012-07-09 | ecosystem: Environmental > Aquatic > Marine > Strait...
GGGTAGGTCAAGCATTACGAATTAGCTTGACCCACCCTCTATGCTAGGCAAACGCCAATCTTCCTAGCACTACAGTCTTGGAAGTTTATATACTAGCCAAGTATTCGTTGTGTCGTCTAGATGCAATGTGCATGTCAACGTCTTGTACTGTAAAAGTTTCCATAATCATGTGGTCACGTTGTAAGTACCATTGGTTAAAGTTATCAAAACCATTTGTATCATTATCAAAACCTAGTAGTTCTCTTAAAGTTTTTAATGCTAGGTCAGGGTGAGTTGCTACTAGCTTAGTGTAAGCATTAATTGCAATTTTTTCTAAGTCAAGCAATTCCTCAAACAAGTTGTCATTTTGTTTTTCGTATAACTCAAACTTAGCTTTTAGTTCTGCAATCTTGTGCTTTAGACTTATGTCATACCTAGCATCTAGAGCCACCATTGCATCTATATCTTGTGCAAGTTCTTCTATGTAGGTTTTGTTTTCTTCCCTCTGACCATCTACTACAGATGCAGATGATGCAGAAGCGTGTAGGATAAACCAGAACTGCATTGCAGTAGGGTTATCTGTTATGTCTTTATTTGTTGTAGTCATTGTACCTCCAAGTACTGTTATTTTTATTTATAGTATTATAGTTTTTTAATTATGTCAAGCCTTATATTGGCAAGTGTTGTTCTTTAGTCTTTTTGTTTTTGTAAGTAGGCAATGGTTTGTAGTCCTTGCCTGTAAGTGGTGTGTCAGACCACTTACCTTGTGCTTTAAGCAATTTTATTGTATCTGATACTACTGTCATTATTCTGCATACTCCTTAACATAGTTGTCACATAATGTAACACTGTGCATTTGGTCATGTCTTTCTGGGTCTATACCACATTCGTCACAGTCATCTGGTTGTACAATATCTTCTACCCAAACCTCTGTTGCTTTAGGGTCAGTTGCTAGTTCTGTACTGTGACATACATCTTGTTCATCTTCTGTGTCAAAGTCTTTTAGTACGCTACCGTCTCTAAGAACTACAACATGTGCAGGCTTGTGTGTGCCATAGTTTCTAGCAGCGTAGTACCTGCAAGGGCATTGTTGTCTACCTGTACCAAAATTAGTACAAGCAATAAATGCTTTAGCACCGTCAACTGTACTATAAATTTCATCTATTTGTTGAATAATAAATTGTTTTGCAGTTAATAATTCAATATGTACTTTATTAAGTATGTTAGATAAATGTATTGTAGGTTCACCACATGTGTTTATCAAATCGTCTATTTTTTCTACTTCTGACCACATTGAATCCATGTGCTTTTTTAAAGTAGGTAATGACCATAGTACGTCATTGCCTTCTGCTACTTGTACTCTGATGTTAGGGTTGTTTTCTACATCTTGTCTTGTTATTTTGTTATCCATTTTTGACCTCCAAGTCACTGTTATTTATATATAGAATACCACAATCTTTAAAAATGTCAAGTCTTTATTTTAAATATTAATGGTCTGGTATTTCTCTGTAACAATTATAGACATTAGCAGGTGGGTTATGATAGCCACATATTTCACAAGCATAATATTCTGGCTCTATGCAATCACATGTGTTCATGCAACATGGGCACATACATTCTACTAAACCATCAGCGTGGCAATCAAGACAACCATATTTTTTACATGGTTCTGTAAATGTTACCATCTGTTCACCACTAGGAGTAACTGCAAGTTTTACCCTGCAGTTACTTACATCTAGTAAAGCATCTTGTAAATTAGATGTCATTGTACCTAGCCTTTATATCACTAATAGATGCAGTTCGTAACTTGCTAATTCTATTAGTATAACCAGCACGTTTTAATGAAGGCTTGTTAAGTGTAAACCTAACCTGCTTCATCTGTGCACGTAGTTCTTGCACTGCCTTATAACCAGCATCCCTAATTGCATCACGCTTTTTGCATGTATTGCACTTACTAAAACCATGTAGGCAGTTAATTGCATTACGGCATGGTTTAAATGCTTGCATTTCAGCATTAATCTGCACCTGCAATTCTTGCCGTTGAATTAAAAGGTCTTTGTACCTTTCTAGTTTATTATGTGTAGTCATTTGTCCTCCATAGACTATTGTTAATATCTATAGATTATCACACTTCTTTAATTATGTCAAGTTACTTATAATTAACTGTCGTGGTTTCTTTGCAACGATTACATTTAATACTGTAAGGTCTTGTAGCTTCGTAAGCTAACATTTTATTACAATGTTGGCATCTAGGTCCAATGTCAGTTATAGGTTGAAATATTCTAGTCTCGTTCATCTTCCCTAACTATTTGCCCTCTAATTTTGTTTGCCCATGATTTACCAGCGTTACCACCCCATAGTTGCCATGCTATATAACCAGCACTAGGGAATCCGTCATTACCTCTTTTAGCAGCAGGTGCATCTAAATCAACTTCATGTCTAGCAAAGTAACTAACCATTCTTGCAATAGTTCTTGGTGTTACTTTAGTTCTATTACTTAAAGTTCTTGCTCTTGCTACTCCTACAGATGTACCACCTCTATTGTATTCTGCTCTTAGTTCTAATCCACGCTTTGCTGCCTTTGCGACACTTTCTGGTGGCTTAAAGTTTATGCTTTCATACTTCTTTAGTTCTGTTAAATACTGTTTATCATAGTCAGTCATTTCTTGTGGTGACATTTCTGCAAAAGGGTCTAAGGATTGCCAAGACTTACACCAAAAATTAATGTGTATAAATTCTTCCCACTTATTACAATAACTTGCATCATGAAAACTACAATTACCACATCTTTGCCCCACTACACCTGATTCAGATGCTGGTTGGTATGCTGGTGGTAAATTACCATAATGCCATTCTGTTATAGGTCTTTCTTTTACCACTTCAACTTGTCGTATTTCTCCTTTGTCTCTTTCCATATACTATAAAATTGCTTAATCTTTGCTCTTGCTGGTTGATAACGGCTTAGTATCTCGTATTTCATTGCTTCGTAAAATGTTTTGATTATTTTCATTTGGTGTCCTTATAATAGGTTCAAAGTCAAGTGTGCCATTAGGGTGCTCTAAGTTTGTTTCTGCTCTTGCTTGTTCTAGTGTAAACTCCTGTCCGTCTCTATCCATACAGACATCATCTGTATCACCATACTTTGCATCTATTGCTCTAACAGTATCCACAACACCAGATTGTTCATAACCTGATACTGTGCTTGTTCTCTGTGCATTGTGTGTTTCTGTTCTTGCAATCATCATGGACCTGTATTTCTTGGCAGCGTCTACGCCTTCTCTATCGGCTAAACCTGTAAATCTGCCTACAGGTATCATGGTTTTAATTTGTCTGGCTATCTTCTTTGGGTTGTCGCCATCTTCTCTACCTTTACTTATTACATTAAATAATGTTTTCTTTGCCTGTGCACTAAAGTCAACTAGACCCTTGCGTGTACCACCTTGTGATAATACTGCTTGTCCGATACTATCTTGTTCGTTAAATACTACGCTTACTCCAATTCTCTGTGCGACATGCCTAAAGGTTTTCTGGGCAACTCGTTTGTAATGATTAATGTATAGTAATTCTAATCTTTCGTTCATTGCTCTATCGCCACCTATACCTAAAGGCAATATAGTGTTAACAAGTGTGCCAACATCCTGACTTAAAAATGTGTCCTTGTAATCTATGGATTTGTCACCTGTTACTTCTGCTTCGTTTCCTAAGTGCGTTAGATAAGCATCTGCTAAATCTGCACCTTGTTTATTAAATTCTTTCTGTAAGCTATTTGCAAAGATGCTAGATAGTTCTAACTCATCTTCTTCTAACGCACCTACAAATTCCATTCTTGTTAATTTATCTTCTTTATATGTTAGGTCTTTTGCTTCATCAGGTTTAGCAGACAATAATTGTGGTTGTCCTCCTGCTTGTGCAAGTGGTGCTCTTTCGTCTCTATCTACTTCATTTATGTTAGTAGGTGCTCTAAATACATTATCTATTTCTTCTGATTCAAAGCCTGTCATTAACCTTGCTTCTCCTCTAGTTATAACTCCACCTTGAAATAATGTACTTGCCCTATTAGCTTCTGCTGTTCTATCTTCTTGTAATATTCTTATATTGTCGTTCTCAAAACCAAATTCAAAGTTATTTGCAGTTTCAAACTCTGACATTAATTGTGTTGTTAGGTCCGTTGCTATTAATCTTTGCACTGGTATTATGCCATTCTCGTATGCCATTTCTCTAGCTTCTGACATATTACTAAATGTGCTACGGCTAAGACCTGCACCTAATCCTGCTACTATTGCAGGTACACCAAGTGCAGCACATACTCTTTCTTCTGGTATTGTTCTTACGTCTCTTAAATTCATTTCGCTAGGACTAAAAGATATGTTTTGTATATCTAGTGGCATGTTAGATACAAATGGTTCTCCACGTCTGTCACCTGTAAATCTTTCTTTAAATTTATCTTTCATAACTTCTGCAGCTTCTCTGCTTAGATTTACACTGCCGTCTCTAGGCACAATAAATAATCCTGCTACACCCATGTTTTTAAGTAGGCTTGCAGAATAGTTAGCAGCTTCGTCATCTGTAAATATTTCTCTTAGCACTGCTTTTAATGGACTTAGACCTTCTCTGTTGTTCTGTGGGTCAAGACCCCATCTTAGATGTATTACATCTTCTGGGTCTACGTCTATCTTAGAGCCTATAGGTCTATATTCGTAATGAGATATAAATGTTGTAGGGTCATTTTTTCTAAATGCTGGTTTTATTAAAGCTGCTGGTGTGTACCAAAGTTGTATAACTTGGTTTTGCAAGTTTCTTACTTTCATAATGTAAGCGTTACCGTTAACTAAATAATCTGCTATTACTGACATCATCATTGTTGTGCCACTGTAATATTGGTTAGGTAATCTAAGTAACTCTGTTGCAGGATGTGGTTTTATTTTTTCTGTAGTTTCGTTGTAGTTTGCATATACACATATTGGTGCTTCTGGAAAGCTACGCATAAACCAATGTACACAAGCTGTAACTGCACTGTTTAGCATTGGTGCAACTTCTCTTTGGTAATCAAAGTTAGTTCTAGGTAGCATTACGTCACCTAGTGGGTCATTGTAATCCCTGCTAAATGACATTTCATATAATGCCTTCTCGTCTATGTTTGTTGGCTTACCTTGATAAGCGTTCAATGCGTTTATAATATTTTTTCGTAATCCCATAATATTGTCACCATACCTCTAATTGAGTTTCTTTTACAGAGTAGGTCATTGCAAGTGCATCTGCTTCATCAGGACTACGTTTACCCTTTTTACGCAGGTCATCTTTGCTTTCCAGTTTTATTTTTCTATCACCTTCAATAGTAAAACCTCTACTCGCTAACTGTGCGACCATGCGTTCTAGTGCTTCGTCATCTATGTAAGTTTGGCAAGTTAACTCTTTGCCTTCACATATACAACCACTTGCAAATGATAACTCATCATTCATAAGTGCTTCCCTGATACTATACCATCCTTCAGCATTTTTGTCCTTGTACCTTTCGGTATCAATCGGTCTACCTCCACCTTTAAATTCTTGCATCTGCCAATTACTGTAATCGTTTGTTATTAATCTGTCATAAACACCTCCACCTACACCAACTGTGTCAACTACTACATATCCATAATTGTTATAGGGTTCATGTGTCTTTATATATTCTGCTACCCATCCTGCTACTTGGTCTGTGTTCTGACCTTGCACTGACCATAATATTCTAGCCACATCACCATCACGTCTAACTACAACTGTTCTGTCATTACCTTCTCTTGCTACGTCTACGCCTATTGTTGTTGGTCCTGATGGCTTATGGGTATTGTTAAGAGCATTTCGTGCTAGTTCTAGGCTAATTAGATTGTTACCTAAGTTACTAGGAAACTTGCCAAGTATGCCACCTACATACATAGGGTGTTCTTCACCTAGTTCTTTCTTACGTCTTAACACTTGGTCGTATGTAACTAATCCACTTACTATTTCTTTCTTATTTATTACATTAGGTGTGTCAAATGCACTTAGGTTGATTGTGTGCCATAAGTCACGTTGGCTATGGTGGCTTTCATAAAATTTACCACTTGTTGTAAATGGGTTGCCAGTCAATAAAACTCTGCTAGGGTTTAGTCGCATGCCTGCATCAATGTGACCATCTGCTACTGCATGTGCTTCAGTTATAACTAAAAGTAATCTTTTGCTGTGGTATCCCTGAATATTAAACTCATCTTGCGTACTAAATCCTACAGCGTATCTTCTGTCGCTTATTTCCCAGCGTGGTGCTTTACCTATATTGCCACCTAAAGGGTGACCGTTTTGTAATGCAGATTGATATGCTACCCTAACTTCTTTCCATACAATGTCATAAACCTGTCTGTATGTAGGACCAATCACTACAACTACAGCTTCTTGTTGCATTGCTAACCACCAACATATAAGCCTACCAGTAGTCCAATCCTTACCAGTACCATTAGCACCTACAACACTTACAAAGGGATTACTTTGAATACCTCTTAGTATCTCACCTTGCTTTCTATATAAATCTTCGCCAATTATTTTATTAACAAAGTAAGCAGGGTCAGACCACTTCTGTATCTTCTTTAGTTGTTCTTGGTTTACTGTTACCATCTTCTCCAATAAAATCTATTTCTTTGTCTGCATCTTTAACTGTGTAATTAATTATATCTATAGGATTCTGTGCATGTGCACTATCAACAATACTGCTTACTGTTACAACTTGTATATTAGTATCTTTATTGTCGTAGTTGTTCCATCCTTCTAAATCATCCTTGCCTTCTCTAAGCATAGGAGAATGTCTTGCATAGAATGTAGGATGTGCCAAATATAGTCTTTGTTCTATTGTTGCACGCATTTCTATTTTAGCTTCATTGATGACCTGCCTAAACTGCCTAAACCCCTCAATGCCTTCTTCTCCTTTTGACATGTATCTATAGAAAGTTCTAGCACCCATACCACATGACATAGCAGCAACTTCTGGCATAGCACCATGTTTAATTTTTTCTGCTATTTTATCTAATAAATCTAATTTGTCTGGTCTACCCATTTTAGGTTTAATATCAGTCTTTTTAGTCTTTTTTGTTGTCATTTGCTATTTTTCTGTGTCATGTAAGGCTCATAGACGTGAGTTTTATATGCAAAAGGTATCCTACTATCACTTTGCATCAATCCATGCGTTGTTGTTTCTTACTTGGTGTCTCATGCCATAATTATCTACTTTATTATATACCTCTATATTATCTTTGCGTTTTAATTTGTTTTTCTTAAAAGAACTATAGTCTACATGATGATGTGGTCTGCCAAATCTAATTACCTCTTTACTAACGTCAGGGTGTAGATTTACTTGCATGTTACTTTTAGGCTTTGTGCCTTCTATTTCGTAAAAGTCTTTTGTGTTGCCACCACTTACTAATTGTGTTTGTATTTTCTTTTGTAAAAAAGCATTAAACAATATTGTGCAGTTACCGTCTTTTAACATACGCAACGATAAGTCTGTATCTTCGTTATATCTACCACGCCATCTATAAGGCACATCATTCTTTATAAGGTTGCAACTATATATGCGTGTGTTTAGAAAATATGGTGGTCGTTTCTTATTACCTTTTTTACTTGGTACAAAAAATTCATAGTTAGGACCTGCCATAGTTACATTGCTATATCTTTCTACAAAATCTTCCATACATTTAAATATAGTGCCATCTGCTACAGGTGTTTTTGTATTGTTGTTGTATCTAGCAAAGTATCTAATGTTGTCATCCATGACCCAATGATAATCATAACCTTGCTCAATGCTTGTTTGCCATGCAAAATTTCTTGCTGCACCTGCACCTTTACTTTTTGTGTCGCCTAAGTTGTCACATGTATCGTAGTTATTTTTGTATTTATTTTCTAGAATTAGCAATGTGCCATATTTGTTATTAAAGTTTTTTTTATATAGTGAATACTCGTCTAACTCTACTATCATATAGTGTTGCAACTGCATATCAGATAAAGCATTATGTGTGTGCATTTTGTCGTATCTGCCTTTACTAACAATAAATATAGGGTAATTACTTATCATCTGCAGCAAACCTTTGCTCACCTACAATTTTTTGTTTTTCTTGTGCAGGGTAATATATGTACTTAGTCTTTGTTGTTAAAGGTTGGTCAACAAGATGTGCAAAGTTTTCTAAATCTTCTTCTGTGTCAAAATGTACTATAACTTTATATTTAGATTCTAAATCTTCGTTTTCATATTCTGGCATGCCTTCCCATTCTTCTTCTGCTTCTAATTGTGGTATGCCATAATTGTTATCTACTCTGTTAAGAAGTTTAGCCATTTCTTTTTGCATGTCATCTTCTAGTGACTTTATGTCTATGTTTTTCATAAGTTCATCTAACTTGCTTGCTTCGCTGCCTGCAAAAGAACTTATAGGGTCAAATGTTGCAAGAACTATGTTTGCTTCTTCTTCTGTAATATCTAGTACGCTTACAGGTAAATCGTCATTGTCATCTGCTATGGTCCATCTAGCTTCGCCATCTACTAATAAATATTTACATTCGCCTGTAGGGTCGTCTATAACTAATAGTTCATCTACATACCCTATAGACTTTATAAGCGATATAAGGCTATCTGTTTGTGCTTGTGGGTGGGTTCTCCAATTATTAGGGTTAGGTCTTATTTCTTTTTTCTTAGCAGTTGTATGTTTACTAATACGGTTTCGCATAAAACAATTCTACCTGCACATTTTTAACTGTGTCAAATAAAATAACCACCTGCCGAAGCAGGTGGTTAAAGTTCTATTGGTATGCCAACTTAAATGAAACCACAATGTGGAACAGTCTTGGAGGGTCAGCAGTACCGTTACATTTGTGTAATTATATACTAACCATCATGCCATTTAAAGTATTGGTCTTGTCTTACTTCTCTGCAAACTTGTACATCACATTTAGGGTTGTCACATTCGTCTGCTTTATGTAGTTTGGCTACAGTTAATAATTCTGCTAGGTTGTCTAGTTCGTCTTTTAGGTTGCCCATTGTAATGTCCTTTCTTGGTGTGCCCTACATGATTCTTATGTTGTCATTCTCACAAACAACGTAAGCAAGTCATAGGATAACTTGTTTAAACATGTAGAGCACGATTATATTTGGTGCACCCTGTGTGTATGATGTCTTAGTTCTCGCCAGAGAAAAACACACAGGGTGCTATTAACAACTAACCTCTAGGGAAAGAAGTTTTAGCATTAACTCCTGACCTGCTTTGCATAAGCATTTCAACAGTTAATTGGTTCTGTTTATGTAACCTAGCATTATAAGCATCTACAATTTTTAATGCACCACCTATACTTTTTAGAGTTAAGTTACCATCATTTATCCTAACATTCCAGCTTCTTGCTGATGCTTTAGATAAAACATCTTCTAGCCTATCAAGGTCTATCGTATCAAAGTAAGTTGCAATTACTTTGCTTACATTCTCCATGATGTATGTACCAAATGCTTCTTTAGCCATTTCTGGTGTTGCATATTGGTATGCACTGTATAAAACATCTAATGTTCTACCTAGTAATCCTGCATTATAGATTTTCTCTATTTGGTTAACTGCAGTAACTACAGGGAACACAAGCTGCCTAGATTTTGTATCTACGCCAGATATTAAGATGTTAAAGGCTTTACACAATTCGTGTATGACTATTGCGTTGTCGTCACCAGCTTCAAGTCTAGCTTTAAACTTTTCTATACTAGATAAGGACCTGCGTGTCATATTGTAGTTTATGTAAAACTCTGCACGTTGTGCTTCTGTCATGCCTGTAAGAACCAAACATGAAATTTGGTGTGTGCTGCCAAACAGTTGCTTTAACAATTCTACTCTGTGTTGACCGTCTAGTATTTCATAAGACTTCCAATCGTCTGTATGTACTACTATAGTGCCAATCATATCCATGTTAAAGTCTGCCTTCATCTTCTGCACAAACTTCATGTTCATTGGTCTCATTAGCTTTTCGTTAACATAAGTTTCGTTTAAAAATATGCTACCGTTGGCAGGTTGGTTTATTATTTTTTTTATTTGTGGGATTTCTGTTTTGGTATCCGTTGACCGATAAAATGTATCCATATATTCCTCCAGACCATTTTTTTGTTTATTGCTATTTAGTTTCTTTGCTTGCCTATGCACC
>Ga0181411_1001063_pt1 | contig 10130 bp, 25 predicted proteins | sample 34SPOviralmetaG_FD_130114 | JGI IMG/M metagenome (GOLD analysis project Ga0181411, IMG submission 130114) | Marine viral communities from the oligotrophic San Pedro Time Series (SPOT) site, San Pedro Channel, CA, USA - 34 SPOT_SRF_2012-07-09 | ecosystem: Environmental > Aquatic > Marine > Strait...
TTATTGACTGTGGAGATAAACACTATAACACGGTGGGCGGTAAAGGGATCCCCGAATGTTACCTGAAAGCGTGGCCGGTAACCCCCCGCGTAGCATAGTGACTGATCAACAGAATTTGAAAGCTCAAGGGCGTCCAAATCTTGCCACTGGCATTTCCCTGTACGTTAGCGATGACCGCAAGGTAGCAACCTGGAGTTTGCTCGGCTGGGAGTACGTGCACGGAAAACAGCCGGGTTGATATGAGCAACAAGCAGCAAGCAACAAGCTTGACAGCTGGTATGAGATAGTATAGGATGTATTTAGAAAGGAATAACATATGAAAAAAGACAAAGACGAAGAGTTTATAAGTACTTTAATAAATAACAACTTAACTAGGATTGCACATTGCATGGAAGAGGTCCTGCGGCTGGTGAAGGAAGACCAGGAGGCATCTAAAAAAAGATGGGAATATAAACCTAAACACTTTGATGATAAGAATTAAACACCGGGACCTAACTCATTATTTCTTGCGGCCGCATCAGGAGCTGCCGCAAGCTTATCTTGCCAGCTGCGAAAAATTTTTCAAGGACCTGAAGCGACAAGCAGCAAGCCGCAAGCGACAAGCAGCAAGCGCCTTGACAAGTAAAAAAGATTATAGTATAGGATAATAAAGGAGAAAGTAATATGAAAGTAAAAGAAGCATTAAAGATAACAGACTCATTGACAAGAACGTCAAAGATGCCTGGCCTAAGCTACAGCCTGCCAGCGTGGGCCTGCCAAACTGGCGCCAAGCTCAGGAAGATACCAACCAGCCCGTGCTTCGGTTGTTATGCATTAAAGAATAATTATACCAGGTACCCAGCAATTAAGAAGGCCCAGTATAGAAGGCTCGACGCTATCAATCACCCGCAATGGGTCGAAGCAATGGCTGCACAAATTAAGCGGCAAAAATGGTTTAGATGGCATGACGCCGGCGACCTTCAGAGCAGCGAGCACATGCAAAAAATTATAGAAGTATGCAAGCTCACGCCTGACACGAAGCACTGGCTGCCAACACAAGAGCGGCAGTACCTGCCAGCGCCTGAAGAGGTTCCGGACAATTTAATTATAAGGTTATCCGCTGCAAAAGTTGACGGGACCGCTGGCAACGCCTGGAGTCACAGCTCAACGGTGGTGACTGATGGAAGCCCCAGCTGCCCGGCGCCTACTCAAGGCGGGCAATGTTTAGACTGCAGGGCGTGCTGGAATAAAGATATAAAAAATGTTAGTTATGGTAAACACTAATCATGACACACGTTTTCAAACATCCAAAATTTTACAGAATCCCTAGGGATAAAACGGATCAGGCCATTAGCCGAGGAGACTCGACGGAGGCTGGAAGGCGTGCGTCTGATCCGGGCCTCAAGCAGCAAGCAACAAGCAACAAGCTCCAAGCGGCAAGCAACAAGCCTAAGGAAAGAGACTGTCTCGACGGTAAGACCCAAGACGTTCCAGCAGCAAGCAGCAAGCTTCAAGACCTTCCCCCAAAGTCCCAATAATTGGACATTTGTAAGCATCAAGCGTCAAGCCACAAGCGACAAGCTGCAAGCAGCGAGAGCCTTCATAAAGTTTTACTTGATTAAGAGAGTCACTCTTAATCATGATAAATGTATTCTGAGGATGTTTCACATGGAACGCTATTTGGTGTGGTGAAAGTCTTATTTTTTTACTCTTGGTAACTTTTAACTCCACCGTAAAAAAGTGCCCGTTAGTATTGTAGCCCAACAGGTCAGGAGTACCGAAAGAGCTAAGATTTTCAATCCTAGTCCACGATATTTTAGGTGTAGATTTTTTAAGTTCATGCCAAAATTTTGTCTCCGGTTTCAAAGTAAAGACTCCATTACTGTTTAAGTTTCTTTATGTCAAATTCTTTATCAATTTTAACATCTAAACTATCTGTCTGAGGGTGGAGCGACTCATACTGACTATGAAAAATACCGTCCCAAGCATCAAGAGGTAGTAAACTTTCTAGCTCTTCAATTGTAAAATTTTTAGGAGGTTTAGGTTCAAACATCTCTTCCCCCTCTTCCATCCAAAAAATCTCCTGGTTATATGTTTTTACAACATCACCTTTTGTGTACGAAAACGTAATTTCCCACCTAATTACACTGCCATCAGAAGCAACTGTAGGCACAGCAATATCTATTTCTTTGATAGCGTCTTTAGCGTGTTTAAATTCGTTCATATCCTTTTAAAGTATTTTTAGTTAACCTGTTTGCTGGTGCAAAACTCCAACCAGTTATACAAAATCTGGGACCTGAACATTTATCTACCTTGTGTAATACTCCTGTTTTCATAATTACACATAGATTCTCCATAGGTGTTAGTTTGAAATCAAACGCTGGCAAATGTAAGTCTCCATCTATTTCATCTGTTAAATAATACATAAATGCACACTCACCATAAATTTTAGGATCTTCCTTATGTATGTCATAATAAGACTCATTGGGCACAAAACTCTTAACAACAAACTGAGTAGAACTAAGATTACGTGCTGGTGCTGCTTTTTTAAATAAACTTAGATATTTAAAATTAAGTCTTTGTATGAATGGTTCAGTTATTGTAGGATCATCTCGAAGTCTACCCTTATGAGCTTTGTATTTAAAATTAGATTGTTCCATATCTATAGTTTCAGTCTTTAATACTTTCTTTTTAATGTCATTAAATGATTGTTTGTCTAAGAAATTCTCACAAGTCCAGAGAACGTTAGGAATTTGTTCACGCCATTGCATTAAGTTAATTTAATGTTTTTCCAATTATGGACTTTGCTTTCCTCGGGTTTAAGAACAACTCTTAAACCATATTGACCTATCAATTGGTTTTCTTGTACTTCTATTCTAGCAATTCTTTTCAATACATTATTACCTGTATCTAAATAAATAGATGCATTACTGACTGCATTTCCTTTCTTACCGTCTGTAAATTTATCTAAATATTCCTGTAAATGTTTAACAAACATGTATTGCTATTTACGTTAATTTACGTTAAAAGTCAAACCAGTCACTCTGGGCTAAATTCATTGATGACTACATACTATGGGTGTTCCTAAAAGATTAACAGAAAAGCAAATGCGATTTGCACAAGAATTGGTGGTCAACGAAGGCCGTAAGACGCCAACAGAATGCGCTGTCGAGGCGGGTTATGAAAAAGATTCAGCGGCCGTTAGAGCGTCTGAATTAAGGAACCCCAAGACATATCCATTAGTTGTAAAATATATCGGAGAATTAAGAGACGAGTATCAAAAGAAATACGAAGTTACTTACGAAAGACATATATCTGAACTAGCAAAAATAAGAGATCAGGCGTTAAAGAAAGGTGCTTTTTCTGCGGCTAACAATGCTGAAGTATCTAGAGGTAAAGCTGCAGGGTTGTATGTTGAACAAAAAATAATTAGAACTGGTAAGTTAGATGATTTATCAGCTGATGAACTAGAGGCTAAAATGAAAACAATAATAGATCAATACTCACCAATAATTAAGGGTGAGTCTACTGAAATTAAGAGAGAAGATAAGGAACCAAAGCCCATACTCCCAGAACTAAAAAACATAACACCAGCCCGTAAGAAATCTGAAAAATCTTAAATAAAAAAGTTTTCACATTAACACCTTTTCCATTTTGGTTATACATCCTCGTGGGAAAACATTCCTGTCGCTAAACAATTCATCGTTTGCTTCATAACTTGCAAAGGTTCTTACACTCTTTTTATCTTTCTCATAAACATAGGCGTTTGTAACCATTACACATGGCATCATACCTGAGAACTCATGAGACGTAGCATGCCCGCTATCACCTGTAATATCTAACCAAGTAATTTTGTAAAAATAATATCTTTTCTTTTTTATAAGAACATTTCTGTACTTAGACTTCTTTGGAATCATTCTAAACAACCTCTCTTCCACGCTTCCACACTTATAGACTTTTTTTCCAAAATAAAAAAATATTTTTTCAGTTCAGAATAGGCGTGGAAAGTGTGGTAACGTGGAAAGCATTGGTATTGCTGACAAGTAGCTTCCACGCCAACTTTAGTTTCCACGCCAAAAAACGTGGAAAACACCCTCAACTGCGACCAAAGTGTACAAATTACACTCATCTTCCACGCGAGCAAACGTGGAAGTGTGGAAGATTCCACGCCTCTCGTCACTCGCTTCTAGCCTCGCGCGTCGCGTAAAACGCATCAATCTTACTTAGCCATCGCCACTTTAACTCTCGAAACTCCCGTCCATTTATTATGAATCTTTGAAAAAAATTATCAGGAGTACACATCAAAATAACTCCTTGATCAATATTAGTATTATAAACATAGTTATGAGCCATTGCATAAGCAACCATTTGAAGTTTATAATCAGTTATCCACTCAGCTCTCTTGGGCTTGTTTGATTGTTTAAAATCTATTATACTATCGCGCCCCATATAAATTCCACATAAGTCCGTCGCTCCTGCGTAGAGCCCAGGATAATAAACAGTTACTTCAGAACCCCATATTTCTTCTAAATCAGGTAAACCCTGTTCGATGATCGTCTTAGCCATTGACTTAGCCTTAACACCCGTCTCTGTGAGATCTAACAGCTCTTTTCCAGCGATGTAATGCTCTAAATACTCGTGCATTGCAGTGCCTCTCAATGCTGCCACATTTTTAATATTTTCTGCCTCTTTTTCGCCAACTTTAGCTTTCCACTTTGCAAGGGATTCTATCTTCTCCGGGTCCTGAGTCTGAGAAATAATAGTCGTTACCGACGGCAGACTGGACGCATCAATCTCATAGTGTCTATGACCTTTAACCAAAGACCTAACACTTTTAGGGTAATCAAATTGTTTATTCCACTTCATTTAGATAAAATCTCTGACAAAACTTCTGATTGTTTAACTAAATCTTTATAAACTCCCTTTTCTTTTGCCTCTTTTACTGACATAATTATTTCATTTTCTTCTTCTGGTCCTCTCTTTGCAAAAGACCAGCCATCATTCTCTGAGTGTTTTATGATGTTACCATCTTTTACATATAACCATCTTTCTCTAGCCATTTTTTCTCCTTTTTACGTTAAGTCCTTGTTATTTAAATTTTTCACCTTTAATCCATCACCAAACTTACCTTTATAACCATAACTTCCGTGATGAGTCATTTCAGATTCTATGTTTGCGTAAAGTTTAAAACCATTTTCTCTTGCAAGGTCGCAAAAGGCTATGTCGTCTCCGGTCCATTTACCGTCTTTAAATGTACAGTCCCAAAAAGAAAATACTTTCATGTCATTAGGGAATAGATTCTTGTGTTGGTCAGTTTTAATTTCTAGATCTGGTCTATCTTTCATTAACTTTTCAAAGACTCTACGATGAATCATCATCATACCAGAGGGTCCTTGTAGTATTTCTACAATTCCTCCAGGAAGGATAGGGACATCAGAGTTATCTGGAACTGATGTTGTGTATTTTACATCATTAGGGTCATTAGTTTTAATTCTATAAGGCGTGCAGATAATATCTTTTTCTGCAATTAACATTCGAAGAGCACACTCTGGTTCAAACTCTACGTCTGCATCTACAAACAATAAGTAATCATCATCTGAGGCCATGAAGTGCGCCGTCAACATGTTCCTTGCATAAGATATGTAAGGTGACTTTAGTGTGTTAATATTAAATTTAACTGAAGACTTTGCAAGTTGTGTTGATAGTTTAACTAAAGATAACATGGTATTGATCTTAACTGAATCGTAACATGGCATAGCTACCTGTAATTTAGGTTTATTCACGTTAAGTCCTTGTTATCTAATATGTTTTTACGTATCCATTCGTCAGAATATTTTCCCTTTTTATCGCTTTTCTCCCATCTTCGAGCGTAACTTTCTCTTCGTTTTCTATCCATTGCTCTTATATCATTTTCTGGAACTTGGTCTTTAACGCCTGCAATAGTTTCAAGATCAGGTACAAACTTTCTTTTTAAAGCTTTCATTTCATCCTCGATTCTTTTTATGTCAGACTCATAAGTATCTATAAGTTCAATCATATCCGATGTATATTCTTTCTGCATTCTTTCTATTAACCCATGTAATTTTTCGTTTCTAAATTCTAAAATTCTAACTTGATCTCTTAAGGTTTTTTTAGTGTCACTTGCTAGTTCTTTATAGTCCATTCTCTATCTCCTTTACTGCTTTATACTCTATTAAGTCTACCACGTTCTGTTTACTTACGGTAGAATAATGTTCAATTACTTCTTGTATTTTAGGTAATTTTGTATGGGCAAAAGGCCAAAGTAAACAACATACATAGTATGCGTCTCTAAATACACAACGCCATTTATACTGTTTAAGATAAGGTGTGCCATCTTTTCGTAAACCTTTAACAGTTTTTGGTTTTAGGGTTCCAACTCCTAAAACCTCATGAACCCAAAGCAACACAGAGCGATCAGTCATAGTAATTTCCATACTAATACGCATGGAATTAGATAGTCTATACCCTGGTTTACCCTTGTGTTTTTTCTTTTTTTCAACACCTCTTTTTATATTTATTGACCCTTCACCATCAAAGAGCCCTGCTATGTACGCTACATCTATTTCATTCATAATTGTGTAGAAATAATAATTGTCATCATCATTAAAAAAATAATTATTTTTATTGGAAAACGTGGCAACACTATTTCTTAACCTCCCATTCTGGTCTAAGCACTAATGGTTCCTTGTCTTTTAGTTGTCTTTTTAAAAAATGAATTTCTGCTCCAGCTCTCTTACAGACGCCTTTTAGAAAATCTTTCTTACCTTCTAGTACTTCAACTTTTTCATTAAGTTCAAGTATTTCTCGCCCCTCGCTGCTCAGTTCTCCCTGCGAGTTACAGGTAACGCATTGTAGTACAATAGTCTCTCTACCTTCCTCTATTGTAGCACTAATGTATCCGTTTCCTTTGCATTTAGGGCAGATACTATTTTTTTCCATTAGTCTTTTTAGTTTTTTCGTCTACTAATAATTTAACTACCTGAGCTCTAGATATTTTTATATTATCAGGAACTAATAAAGTTTGTAGTTTCCCTAGTTTTTTATAACAATCGTGATCGACTGCTACGCTTTTATATTTGCTTATATCTGTCATTTGATATACCTTTCATGTTGTATTGTTTTCAAATAATATAGGATTATTATATAATTTTACAAGGGTGTCAATGATTAAATTTATTTTAATGATGTATGTATGTAGCGGTGTAAGCGGTCAATGCTTGCCTTTAGCCACTCCTTTAACGGAGTTTAACAGCTATAGAGGGTGCAATTTGTTTGGACACCATTATGCAGTAAAAATAACAGATGGTATGGTTTTAGAAGACGCTGAAAGATATAAGCTACACATAAGATTTTCTTGCAATCCTGGTGAAACTATTTAACGACCAATACATCCATAGAAATCACCACTACCATCATTCATTACATGAGCGTTGACAGGATAGTCATGATACGTTGTTAGTTTTAGTCTTATAATATCACACAAATCAAACAGATCTATTTCGTCTACCAATAACGACATATGTTCCATCATCTGCTTTGTTAATGGAACTAACTGATACATTCCATCGTTCAATACTATGAGGTCCATTTGCCCACTCCTTTACTTTATTGTACCAAAGATTTTTATATTTAGGATCTTTTGTTTTGTTGTACTCGATTGCTATCTTGTCTATCTGTTTTAACATATTCATTTACTTTCTTACCCCATAATAAAATTGCTTTTAATCCAGGGGCCGATAATTCCATATCTACTCCGTATGGTTTCCAAGCTTTTTTAATTAAATTTAGCTCTAATAGTAAATTAGTCCATTGTTTGGTTGTAATGTTATTTACTTTTATTTTTATATTTTTCTCTTTCATAAATTAAAACTAAGGTAGTTTTAAAGTGTTGTCAACGTCCTTGCCCCTTGTAACGACGTGATTTTTGTTGTCTTTTTTCTTGTTTATTTTTATTTTTCTTGTGTTGACCTGGACCTCTTTTTTTAGGAAGATCACGAGGTATGAAGTGTGTAAATTTTTGTTTGGCCAAAATTAGCTCTTAAGTTTCAATTCTGGAATAATTTCTATGTTAGTTACCATAGGAATATAACTAATTTTACCGTTAATTTTTTGTTCTAATTTATGGTCGCAACGCGTGCATTGAAAAATATCTGAAGTAATAGAAATTAATATAGTATCTTCATCGCACTCAGGACAAAGACCGTTAACTATTTCAGTTTTAAAATGAATAGTTTTATTAGACATTATTTAAAAATAATAATAGCAATTATAGCAACAATTACTAATATTCTAAACTCCGGTCCCGGACTATTTAAATATTTACTAATTTTATTTTTTATTTTATTTAACATATCTATCTGTGCTTAAACCTAAAACTTGTTTATAGTTAGTTTTACCATTTTCACCCTTGAATGCAATAAGATATTCTTTTCGATTCATAGATATAGTGGGATTATAAGACACGTGTACCCATCCAGAATTAGGCCCCTGACTAGGGTCAAAATATTCGAGAATCAATTGATCAAACATAAGGTTTTCTTTTATCCAATCAGATAATTCATTGTTGGGAATGTCAAATATTTCTACATCTGCCGCCATTCCAAGACAGTGTTGTGAGGAATCTGAAGAACCCAAATGTCGATTTAAAATAATATCTCGAAAACCACTAGATACTGTAACAACTTTACCAAAATGGTCTCTAATCGGCTGTAGGACCCTCTCACAAAGCAACCTCAAGTTTTCGGTGTGTTGCTCCCCTGGAATGTTAACAATACCCTTCCTAACCGCTGTCTGTGACTTAATCATCTCTGATAAAGAAAAATTTTTACTCAATCTCATAATTTTATTTTAATATTAATTTTTTTATTGAAAAAGATCCATCTATATTTTTTTCCAATTCTGCTTTAGATTTTATACATTGATGTTGTATATTACCACCTTTATCACCACGATCTGCAATTCTTTTACCTTTTAAACACATAGACATAGACTCTTGTATTCTATGTTCTTTAATCTCTCCATTAATAATCATAAGTAATGCAACTACAACTTCAATCATTAATGTGCTCCGTTACCATTTGCTCTAACTTTATCTTTTAATTCTTCAACATCAGTTAATGCTTTTTCTAATTGTGCTTTTAAAAATTCTATATTGACTTTGTTTGTCATATTTTGTTCTTGAGTTATCTCTAACTTTTCTGTTGTCTTGTACAAGTCTTCTATCAACATGTATTGTTCTTGGTCCGTGGGCAGTTGTTCTGACTTCTTGAGCAGGTCAGCTTGGAATAATTCTCTTGATGTCTCAAGACTTGTTAATCTTTCCATGATCTCGGTGTATGCAAACACGCCCGCTATAACACCGGCGATGATCATTAACATGTTCTTGACTGGCATGCTTACAGATGTGTTTTCACTTATTTTCATTTTTTCTTTTTACCACATTTACATCTTGGTCCTGCTAATTTATTAGCAATCCAGTCAGTTATATTGTCAACCATTTCACAGAATTTTATAATATATTTATCAATCATCCCTGTGGTGCTCCAAAAAAAGTTAACAGACATATCATAATAATAAGTATAGCTGTAAATCTATAATCCATCCTAACACACTCCATATTAATTATCCTCAACCAATGTACTACGCATAATTAAAAAATTTTTAAAATCTTGTTCCATTTCATTTATTTTTTGTTCCATTGTTTTAAGTTTATCATTTGTAACAATAGTATTACCTTTGTTAGTTTCTATGTTTAATAATAAATGATTTTGATTTTCTTGTAACCTAGCTATGTAAGTTTTAAAATTAAAAAGATGTGTATCGTTTATTACTGTAATTTCTGATTTATTTTTATTAATAGTTTCCGTTAGACTTACAATATACTTAACACCTGTAAACGTTCCAACTACAAGAGATGCAACAACAGGTATCATTACTACATTTTTCTTTAACAGATCCACTAAATTCATTTTTCATTCTCATATGTTATATCATTTGCACGTTCTTTTTCACACGTACAATTTTCACACGTACACAAACCATACTCATCTGCGTGAAGATCTTCACTGCAATGACATTCATGGTGACAAGTTTTACATTTAATCATTTTTTTCCTCAATCTCGTAAAAGAA
>Ga0181411_1001064_pt1 | contig 10129 bp, 16 predicted proteins | sample 34SPOviralmetaG_FD_130114 | JGI IMG/M metagenome (GOLD analysis project Ga0181411, IMG submission 130114) | Marine viral communities from the oligotrophic San Pedro Time Series (SPOT) site, San Pedro Channel, CA, USA - 34 SPOT_SRF_2012-07-09 | ecosystem: Environmental > Aquatic > Marine > Strait...
ACAAAGACAAAACAAGATGAAAACTAAACAGTATAGTAACATAGGACCAGCTTTATTTATACCTCAAGCATTAGGTGCTGTTGCTGGTGGAGTAGGCGGTTTTTTAAAGGCTAGGAGAGAAGCTAAAGCTTCCGGTGGGAAAGTTACTTTTAAAAATGCTTGGGATGATGTTTTGCTAGGTGCTGGTAAAGGAGCTTTAAACCCTTTATCAGGAGCGGCTGGTTTAGCTACTCAAGGTCTTGGATCTGTAAACGATGCACAGCAAATAGACGCTACAAATAGAGCAACACAAGATGCTAACGCTGGAGCTGTTATACCACAAGCAGTAGCTGATCCACTTGCAATACCAGGCAATCCTGGTGTTGGTGGTATGGCAGGTATAGTAGACCCAAATGATCCAACTGGCGCCTCGGCATTTGCAGCAGGTCTTAAAAAAGGTAAAGTACAAAATTCAAGCTTTAACAACAACCCCGTGTTTAGTCCTAGCTCAGCTGGATTAATGATGGGAATTTACAAAAAATAAAAAAGAAATTATGCCAAGTTACGGAGAAAAACAAAAGCCAGCAGGTAAAGAACTTAACAATGGAATGCCCGTTGTAGGAACAAGAATTATGAAATCTAATAATTCTACAATTACACCTACATTGGGTGGTATTAGCAACTGCGGATACAAAGGTAATGCTTGTCTTAACGCTCAGAAATAATGGGTATTGATGATCTTAAGTTATATTGCTTTAATATAACTTCTTTCACAATTGCTAGTTTTGATTGGTTAGAACCATTTTTAAAAATAACTTTATTATGCGTAACTATTGGTTACACAGCTCATAGATGGTATAACCTTAAAAAAGGTAAAGATGAGGCAAATAAATAAAATAATAGTCCATTGTTCTGCTACTCGCGAAGGACAAGATGTTCCTGTAGAAACAATCAGGAAGTGGCACGTAGAGGGCAGAGGTTGGACTGACATAGGCTATCATTTTTATATTGATATACATGGTGATATATATAAAGGTAGAGATATAGCTAAAATTGGAGCTCACACTAAGGGGTACAATAGAAATTCTATAGGGATATGCTATGCTGGAGGCGTTGAGAGTGATGGTAAGACTCCAAAGGATACTAGATATGAATGTCAAAAAGAAAGTCTCTTAGCAGTGTTAAGAACGCTAAAGGCTATGTACCCGGATGCTGATATACATTCACACAATGATTTTGCTAACAAAGCTTGTCCTAGTTTTAACGCAACAGAAGAATATAAGAACTTATGAAATCAAAAGGTCTAGGTGATACAATAGAAAAATTTACAACAGTAACAGGTATAAAGAGATTAGCTGACTCTATACCCGGCGGTTGTAATTGTGATGATCGTAAAGACTGGTTTAATAAAAACTTTCCTTATAAAAAATAATACCATGGCAGAAAAAGAATTTCCAGAAATAAAAGAAAAAAACCAAGGTAAATTTACAGCTTGGGCTAAAAAGAATGGTTTTAAAGATGCTTGTGCAGCAGCTAGTGCTGTAATGAAGAGTAAGAAGAAGTATAAACCCGCTGTAGTTAAAATGGCTAATTACGCTAAAAACTTTGGCTGCTCAACTAAGAAATAAGTTATGGCTAGAGGAAATAAATGTAAAGCAGCTTGGAAAGCTTGGGAAAAAGAATACGCTAAAAAAGAAGGTGGTAAAAAAGAAGCAACTAGAGAAAGAAAAGAATTTTACTGTGATAATGGTACAATAAAATTACGTCCATCAACAGACGCTGATGTTCCGTTAACTGACAAAGAAATAAAAGCTAATAAAAAATAAATAATTATGGAAAAATTTAAAATGATTATCAATCATCCATTGTCAAAGGCTATTTCTTTTGGAATAGCAGGATCTATACTATTACTTGAAGGACATTCTTTGTATTCAGGTATATGTATAGGATATGCAATTAGAGAAGTATTGTTAGCTTTTAAAGCTGAGTAATGAGTTTTAAGATAAAACCTTTTTATGATATTAATCCTATACCTATATATCGAACTCTAGACGAGCCAGGTGTATTAGGTGTTGCTAATGATAGAGGTACTATAAGACTAAGTAAAGATCTAACTAATCCTGCACAGATGCAAGAAGTAATAGATCACGAGATGGTTCATATAGATCAATTTGATGTAAGCAGTAAAGACACGGGTAACTTTGCATATGATAATGAAAGTATGTATTTTTCTCCTAAAAATAGTGCTAAAACAATAATAACAAAAAGAAGTCCAGTAGCAGATGGGAATCCTGTATTAGCTCAAGAAAAAGAAGCTAATAATGAAAAAGTTCAAAAGAAAATAAAAAAGAAGTATAATGGCAGATAAAGATAAAAAATTAGTAGGTGATGTTTACAAAAGATTACCATCTTACGATAACCTACCTAAACTAGAGTTAGAAAATGAAGATATGGATATAGAACTTAGTCCAGAAAAACCTGCAGCTACTATGTATGGTTACCCTGCTAAAATGGTTTCTAAAGTGACTCCTTTAAATAAAAAAGGTAAATCATCTCCTTGTTATAAAACAGGTGGACCATATGAAGGTGAGTTTAAATTAGACGAAGGTGAAGCTGGAACAGGTTTTATAGAAAACAAAAAAGGACTTGGTGGACTTGGAACCCGAGTAAAACACGCTTTAGATAAATTTAAGCAAAAGCGCATGGGTGTGGATTTTGATAGACCAGTATCACAAAAAATATAATTATGGCAGGACCTGGAGATAAAATAAAAGCTTTTATGCAAAAGCTAATTAAACCTAACGGAAACGTTGTAGGAGGAAGAGATACAAATAAAGCTTTAAAAAAGTTAAAGAAAAAAGGTTTAGATGATCCTAGTGTAGCTAATGAACTTCTTTATAATAAGAAAACACCTACCAACGAGGAGCTTAATCAACAAATGACTCAAAGAAATAAATAATGAAATATTCGCAATTCCATAGAAATACAAATCCTATATCTGCTGCTAGATTAGATGAGGCATTTAATGCTAGTAAAATGGAAGGCGGACCTGGTGATCCAGTGAAAGTTGAAGTCAAAAAAGATAAGGAAGCTGGTAAGGTTACTATTACAAAAAGTTCTCAAGGTGAAGATAAAAAGCCGTTAACTGACGAGGAAAAGAAAATTGCAAATAGCAATTGGGCAAATATGACCGAAGAACAAAAGCAAGAAGCTAGAGAAAGAGGTAAAAAGAGAGAAGAAAAAAATAGAAATGAAATATCAAGTTTCACTTTTGAAAAATTACCTTATCATAATGCACCAAAGCTAGAGTTAATGGAAGAGCCAGATATTAACTTTGATTTTTCTAAAATACCTAATGATTATACTGGTAAAAAACTGGAAACAGATAAGTCTTATTCTTATACTACTAGCGAGGTAAATAAAAAAACAAATAAGGATAAAATAAAACATCCAAAAGTATCCGGTGATGGACTAAACACTTGTAGCAGTGAAGACCCAACTGGCTGTATAGCTCCTATAGGTGATCAAACTAAAAAAGAATTAAAAGGTGCTAAAAAGAAAAGAAAGATTGAAGAAAAAGCTAGCGCTAAAAGAGATAGAAAGATAGAGCGTGGATGGGAATTTAATCCAAAGGCTTATTTTGAAGAAAGATCAAAAGAAAGAGAAATTAATAAAGCTAGAAAAGACGTTAAGAAACAAAGAGCTAAGAAAACTAATAAAAGCAATAGACAGTACGAGAGAAGTTTAAAAAACACACCTATTAGAGATTTCTTTAATGATATGAGTGAAAATAAAAAACCTAAATCTAGAACTGTTAAAGCTAAATTCTAATGCCAAAAGAAAAGAAAAAATTTAAAGAAACAAAAATAGGGGCTTTTCTAACTAAGAAAGCTCCTAAAATTCTTGATACTATAGGAGATGTGCTTCCTGATAATGGTGCATTTGGTATAGTAAAAAACTTAATATCAAGTGATACTAATCTTAAGCCAGAAGATAAAGAAATGGCGTTAAAGTTATTAGAACAAGATATAGCAGAGATGAACAACATTTCTAGCAGATGGGCTAGTGACATGAAAAGTGATTCATGGTTAAGTAAAAACACAAGACCTATGACACTTATATTTCTAACATTAGCAATGACAATATTTATAATACTAGATTCTACGGTATTATTAGAAATTAAAACAGGTTGGGTTTCATTATTAGAAGCTTTACTTATAACAGTATATGTAGCGTACTTTGGATCTAGAGGCGCTGAGAAAATCACAAAAATAAAAAAATAAAATGAGAGGATTAGAAGGTAATATGCAAGCTCAACCTAGGGTTTTTGCTCATGATGCTATAGGTCTAACGCCTGGAGCTACACAAATAGCTAACACAACTGAAAGAGGTTGTTGTTTATATGTAGGTGTTGCTATGAGTGTTATTCAAGTTATAATGGAAGGTGGTACAACTGTAAACTTTAAAGGTGTTGCAGCTGGATCTTTCCTACCTATATTAGTTACTCATGTAACTAGTGCAACTCTAGCAGATGGAACAACAGCAGCTTCAGCAGGTGATATAGTGGCTTTATTCTAAGATGGCTATAGGTATAGGTACTCAAATATATGATCTGGCTAATTTACCTGGCCAAGGCAAAAGTAGTGGTGGTGGTGGTGGAACACCTACTGTTGATTTGATTGACAATACTTATTCGTTTAGGACTGATGCTTCTGCACAAGCCTATATGGTTGTTCCAAATTTTACAACTGCTTTTACTTCTGTAGCGAATGCTGCTAATAGTTTTTCAATTTCTGTTTGGGTACAAACTACTAACGTAGGTGTTAATTATTACCCAGTTGGATCTGGTACAAACGCAAATGGCCCTTTTACAGCGCAAGCAAGTGGTACTAATGCCAGGTTTAGCATGAGAGATAGTGCTAGTACATTATACACTTTAACTACTTCAAACGCTCCAATAAGTGTAAACACTTATTTTAACATAGCTTACGTTTGGGATGGGACGGCTAGTTCTACCGAGAGAATGAAAATATATATAGATGGAGTTCAAAACACTAGTAATTCTATAGCCGGTCCAAACTCTTTACAAACTAGTGGAACTTCTTTTAATAGTAATCTTCTTATTGGTGCTTATAGATCTAATCCAATAACTCAAGGAGCGGACCTTTATTTGGATGAAATAGCTTTATTTACAAGAGCTTTGAGTGATGATGATATAAAACTTATATATGACTCTACAAACGACAATCCTGGTAAAACAGCTAAGTTAGACACATTATCAACTGGAGCGCCTTACGCGTGGTATAGAATGGGAGATTAATTATGGGAACAAATTATTTAGCTCCAACATGGAGACAGCCAGAAAACACTAACAAAGATAAGTTAAGTAATTATAGTATTGATTTTGGTAGTGCAGATTATATTTCAGCAGTAGTAAGTGAGTTAAATTCTTCTACTGCATTTTCTATTAGCTTTTGGGGTAAATTAAATTCTGTTACTTCTAAGTTAATATTAGGAGATTTAATTACACCATATACTCACGGAGTGCAAGTTAGTTGGGACCCATATTTAGGTGGCTCACTTTTTTTTAGGTGTCAAAATGGTAGTGCAAGTCCATATTTATTAGCTTCTTTTTCATCTGATACAGATTGGCATCATTTTGTAGTTACCTATGATGCAGGAACAAGATTTATTTATATCGATGGAGCGCAGGCAGCTACGGACACTACTGGTCCTGCAAGTATGCCAGCTACATTGGGTAATACTTTTAAAATTGGCCAAGACAACTCTGGTGGAAGTAATGTAACTAATGGAAAAATATCTCAATGTTGCGTTTTTGATTACGCACTTACAGATGGGACGGGTGGGACAACAAATCAAATAGAGTATTTATATAACCTAAACAATCCAATGGCTATATCAGGTGCAGAACCTGTAGCATATTGGCCATTAGGTGACAACTCAAATCCTACAGCTGCAGCTGGTTATCCTAATGTGGTATCTGCTGCAGATAGTGTTTTTGACTTTGCAGCTTCAAATGAGGATATAGATGCACCTGGTCCATATGCAGACGGAACTCAAGGTGATTTAACTATATCTGCTTGGGTAAAACAAGATAGCATAACAACTTCTTACAGACCTATTGTTTGCACCGGTTTTACTACTTCTATGACCCAACCACAAATAGCCATGGCTCTGAGAAGCAGTGGTGGTAATAAAATATATTTGTTTTACAACGGTGGTGGTGGTAGTAATTACATGTATACAACTAACACTGTAATGCCAGATATTAATAGATGGTATCATTGTGCTTTTGTCAGAAGCGGAAGCACTGGAAAGCTTTATGTAGATGGTGTAGAGGTACCAACCACTCTATCACCTAATTTTTCAATAGATCCATTAGTTACCACAAGTGATAGCGAAATGACGCTAGGTGCTTGGAGGTTCAACTCTACTATAGCGAGCTTAAATGGCGAGCTTAGTAATGTTTGTTTATGGAAAACAGCTTTAACAGACGGCATAGGTGGTCAAATAGAAGAGCTTTACAACAACGGTTTACCTTTATTGGAATTATCTGAAATACCTCAAGATAACAATTTATTAGGTTGGTACAAACTAAACCAATCAGCTATTTTAACACCGGGTTATACAGGCACACCTTGGCAAGCAGATAAAATAGGAAATCCTGATGTTAGTGGATCTGGGGATTATGCTCAAGTGGTGGCTGATGAAAGTACTGGAGTTTTAAATTTTAGATGCCAAGATTTAAATAGTGACTTAACTAATTATTTCTTAGATTTCCCAATAAACGATGGTATACAGTGGTTAACACCAACTTTAACAGGTAGTAAATCTAACGTTACGGTAGTTGTTGATACTAGAGTAATGTTAGGTAGTAATAGCTTTGATTCTGCTGGATCTCAACTTTTTACAAGTCTAGATGCAGGTTCTTGGGTAAGTAGAGGTAATAAGTATTTAGGACCAGGCGATGGTAGTGGTAATTGGCAAGCTAGAGCTTATACTATAAATAATTTAAGCTACTCTTCTTCTATAAGATTAAGACTTGATATGGGTACTGGTACTTACAGTACTTCTAGAGTTGAAATACGTTCGGTTTCAATAACTTCAGGAAGTGAAACTATATATTCAGAAACATTTTCCGGTCAATCTGGAAAAGGTTGGTCAGGTGGTTCTTATTCAGCACCTAGTAGCACAACCTTGTCAGCTGATAAATGGGAGATACCAGATAATAGATCAGCTTACCCGCAAGCTTTTACATACCCTGTTGCAAATCAAGGCTTAATATATGATCAGTCTATGCTGTCAGACTTAAACCAAATACAAAGTGACATCACTGTTTCTTGCTGGGTTAAAACAACTGACACTAGCAACTACCAAACATTTTTAGCTAGAACAAGACTTGGTGGACCATCTAGAGACCAAGGATGGATACTTCAAAAAGATAATTTTTACGGCAATGGTGGTTACATTACTTTTACTGTAACAACTTGTATTGATGGAGCATCGGGTATACCTGATCCTTCTGCTACAACTGTAACTTTAAGAAACGATCCCGCAAGTGGATTTCCTAATAATGACCCTCAAGGAGACCCACTACTTAAAGTTAACGACGGCAAATGGCACTTAGTTTCTGGCGTATACGATAGATCAGAAAATAGGGTTAGCTCTTATATAGATGGTGTATTACAAAACACTAAGGTAGTTGCTGGTTTAGGTGATGAAAACATGCCAGTGTATATAGCATCAACAAACTCTGGAGGAAGTAGAACAACTGTTGGAGGTTATAACAACGGTAGTACTATGACTTCCTTAGTTAAGAGTTTTAAAGGCGAAGTTAGTAATGTTAAAATATGGAATACTGCTTTATCTACTGCTGAAGTTGCTAGTTTATATAATAACGGTTTTCCTTTAGATTCAAACTTGTTAAAACCTAGCAACTTAAAAGCTTGGTGGAAATTAAATGACTCTAATAAATACAATAATTTAGGTTGGGCTAGTTCTTGGAATATATACAACAATGCATATACTATCACAGACACTACAGATTATAACTATGCTTTAAATAAAGCAACAGCTTCTGGAAGTTCAGGATATATTCAAGCAACCTCTATACCTAATTTAGATATTACTAGTGACACTACTATTTCTATATGGTTAAAAGGAGATGTAACAACCGGAACAATAGCTATTACAGGTGGGGTATTTGGAGCAGGAGGAGATTTAGCTCTAGTAAATGACCAAATACTAATCCGTAGAGGAAGTTCTAATTTTAGATATTATTCAGGTGGTCCTGGTAGTAGATTAAGAGATGGCAATTGGCATCATCTACTTATGTATAGCCCAGGTTATGGGCAGTTTGATATGAATGATGTTAGATTATTTATGGATGGTCAAGAAATTCAAGGCGGCGCTGCTGTTCAAAATGGATTGCCCGTAGCTACTTTTTCTAACTTAATATTCCTAGGTAATGTTTATGCATCAACACCAAGTTGTTTAGCTAGTAATGCTGTAGTTTGGGACAGTAATCAAATATCACAACTTAGCGAAATATATAACAACGGTTCTCCAGCAACTTCATATACAAATAATCCTATATACTGGGTTACTCTTGAAAATGACGACACTACAATTGGCGGAGGTTTATATGATAAAAGTGGTGATAACAGCACAACTGTTAAGATTGGTACTTTAACATCCACTTTTAGCGAGGTAAAATCTAAAGGTTATTATGCTTTATCTAAAGATTTAGTTGAGGCTGATTTAATAGACGACAACGTTTCTGTAGTTAACGCTGAAAGCGACACTTTACCTGGAACAGCTTTAGTACAAAGTGACCTAACTAGAAAATTACCTTTCAGTAATTATAGTGTACTTTTTAATGGTCTTGACGAATCGTTTAACTGTGGACCTGGTTTTCAATATACAGACATTACAGTTTCGTGCTGGGTTAGATTTGAAGAGATTGCAATAAACTATCAAAGAATACTACAAACAGGAATATCTGGTGGTGGTATAGGTTTTATGCTATCTTTAGATCAGTCCGGTGATGGTATTAACAAGATAACAGCTGGATGGAGTAATCCTACACAAGAGACAACAAGAAGTACAGTTGGAGTATCTTTAGATACTTGGTATAACGTTTTGTTTACTAGAAATTCAAGTGGAATAAAATTATATATAGACGGTGTTGACGTTAGTGGGTTATCCTCCGGCGGTTGGGGTTATGGTTCTGGAAACGACTTAGAACTAGGTAGAAAACCTGGCGGATCAAGTAATTTAGATGGTGATCTTTCTAATGTAGCTATATGGAATTCTGTTTTGACTCAAGAAGAAATATTAGACGTTTATAATAACGGTGTTCCTACAAACTTAAATACTAGTTTCACTCCAGGTCAACCTGAGTATTGGTGGCCTATGGATGAAGATTACACTTACTTTAATGGATCTGTTTTAATAGCTAGAGATGCAGTAGGCTCAACAGACGCTACAGGAGTTAACATAGTTCAAGAAAATATAGTAGGTAATGCACCTGGTTCAACAGCTAATGGAGTTGGGTCAAACTTAACAATAGCAGATTTGAAAGGTGATATGAAAAGTAGCACTAACAACTCATACAGTATTAATATGGCTGACTACGCAGACGGTGTAACTAACCCAGCAGACTCAGGCAGATCAACAAATGTACCTTAAATAAGTAAAAATGACAACATATATAGTGATAGATATAGATACGCAGACTAAGTTAATCGATTTCAGTCAGATAAACACAACTAGCGCGCAAACAATGAGAAGAAACTTAGCCAATACAGAAGCTATGCTATCTTATCAAGTTGAGCCTAGTTTTATAACAAATGGCACAGTAGTTCCATTACAGACTTTAAATCATGAAGAGGCTATAGCTTTAATTGATACACCAGAATGGACTGCTCCTGAAAAGGTAGAAACAAAGTAAAATAAAATACAATTAAATTAAATTAAATGAAGATCAAAGAAGAACAATTAAAAAAGATACAAGATCAACAAGGTAAAGTGTCTAAAATACTTAACGAAGTAGGATATTTAGAAGCTAAGAAACATGGATTACTTCATGAATTAGCAGAAGTAAATAAAGAAGTAGAAGAATTTAAAG
>Ga0181411_1001069_pt1 | contig 10115 bp, 9 predicted proteins | sample 34SPOviralmetaG_FD_130114 | JGI IMG/M metagenome (GOLD analysis project Ga0181411, IMG submission 130114) | Marine viral communities from the oligotrophic San Pedro Time Series (SPOT) site, San Pedro Channel, CA, USA - 34 SPOT_SRF_2012-07-09 | ecosystem: Environmental > Aquatic > Marine > Strait...
AATCCCCCCGTCTGTTAGGTTGTCTTGTACGAATTTAACTACCTCTTGACTTGCTTGTGTAAAGGTCATATTCTTAACAGCCTTTTTCAGTTGCTGTGCGATAAGTTGGGTTTCGTCTTTTGTCAAGTCTTCTAGTTCTAGTTTTTGAACTACCTCCTTAGACCCCTCTTTTGCCTTTTTTTTTATTATTTTCCTTTTTACCTTAATTCTTTTGGGCTTAAGGCGTGTTTCTAGTTCAGCCTTTTTCATTTTGTAGTATCCTTTAATTCCAAATTCTTTTGCTTTAGCACGTAATTCAGTTAAAGTAGCCATATTTTCTTTTATATTATATATGGATAAAAAATTAAAGAGAGTTCCCAAGGATAAAAAAACTGGATTACCTAAAAAATATGTACCTAAAGGGCTAAGCAAAGCCGACAAAGCCAAACAAGTAGCCTCCATTAAGAAAGGCACTGACAGACCTAAACTGAAGTCAGCCCCAAAACCACAGCGTAGCAAACACGTTGTAGACTTTGAGAAGAAATATGGCACAAAAATTACTAATGACAGTTTTATTAGTAAGAATTTATTAAAAAGAGAAGGTATAAAACAAGTACTGTCTAAAGGTAGAGGGGCATATTATAGTGCGGGTTCACGTCCTAATACGTCCAGCCAAGGCTGGGCGAGGGCTAGGCTAGCCTCTGTTCTGCTAGGTCGCAAAGCCCGCGTGGTAGACAAAGATATTTGGAACAAATATAAAGTTTAGGCATAACCCATAGAAGGATTAGAACTTCTCTGCTTTTGCTCTCTTGCTCTAGCAAGTGAGCCAGCAACACGCTCTGATAAAGCACCCTTTTTTTCGCCCGCTCTTAAGGCACGTGTACCTTTAACTTTAATTCTTTTTTTGACTGGTTCTTTACCAATACCTTTTAGGACTGCTTTACTTAAGCCACCCTTAGTTTCGCCCGCTCTCTTAGCGGGTGCTTTCTTAGCGGGTGCTTTCTTAGCGGGTGCGGGAACTGGTCCGCCCTTCGTCAATGCGTCTACTGCGTCTGTATCTAGGGTTTGTAAGAATATATCGTCGCCTTTTTCTACGTCAAAACTGTTTTTGCCTCCCATACCAGTAGCAGATTGTCCTAACTTGCTAAACTTATATTTTGGGTTTTCCTTTAACAATTTTGCTTTTTGTTCGGCAAATACAATCTTTATGGCTTGAGACCGTGTAAGACCTTTCTTAGCGGGTGCTTTCTTGGCTGGTGCTTTTTTAGCGGGTGCTTTCTTGGCTGGTGCTTTCTTCGCTGGTGCTTTCTTGGCTGGTGCTTTACCTAATGCTTTAAGGGTAGCATTACTTAAGGCACCCTTAGTTTCTCCTACACGTCGCGGAGCCTCAGAGGCAACGGCACCACCACGACCAGCACGCTTACCGCGACAATGTGATACTACTGGGACACCACTACTAGAGTGCTTAATAACGGTAACTGGCTTAGGTGCTTTACACTTTTTTTTTGTTGCTTGAATGGCTTTCTTTTGGACTGCTGTTGCTTTAACTTTTTTACCTTTACTGTCGGTAACTTTACCGCCTTGGTGAAAAGACATAATCAATTTTCCTTGCTTAGACATAATAATATATTAATAGATATTATTTTTTGCTTAATGCTTGTTGCTGTTGTTTTTCTTGCTGTATAACCGAATTTTCTACAAACTGTATGGCTTGATTATCTAGAACATTATTTCTAATAACTGTTTCTTTTGGTAATGGATAGTCTATTCTAAGTAGCACACTACTATCGCCAGCCAATGTTGGGTTAGTCATATCGGGATTTAGAATGTTAATCTGAATAGAATTAAGAGACACTGGATTTGTTAGTGTATGGACTAAATCATTTCTATTAAAAATGAAATCTTGGTTTGCTAAATTACTCTTAGGTACGGTATCTAGTAGAATTACTGGGTCGCTATTGTTAACAATATCACCTTGTGTGCCTAGATTACTGGTTATAAGAAAATAACCGTGCTTACTGAGTGTTGGCAATTGTCTTGCTTGTATTTGTTTGCCCGTTGTTTGGACTAAGCCCATAACAGCATAGTCGTAAAAGGAAGATTGGTACTGGTAAGTCCTATTGGATTGTGCTATTTTATCGGGGTCGTTAGCATTTTGTACTGCCTCGGCTTTCTTACTGGGAACATTCATATCAGCATTGTTAAAATATTGTACGCCAGCATTTAATGTTTTTTCAACCCCCATATTGGGGGTGGCTGTCGCTTTTATATCAGTATATTTTGTAGATACCATAGGAATAACACTAGAAGAAACCCCCGCGTCGGTAGTAAACCCAGCCAATGTTTCTTCGTTTAGATTAAAATATTTACACTTCTCATAACTATCGCTAGAACATATTTGCTCGTATGTAAAACCAAGTTTAGCCCAAATAGTAGTAGCCCAAGCACTCTTAGCCTCCTCTCTTGTATTAAAAAAGTCGTCAAATGTTAGAAAATCGTCATAGTGTGTTATTCTGTCTTCGGGTTTTTGTATTGTTCTTAGTCTCTGTGCCGTATTTAAGGCAAAATTTCTCATAAAAACACCACTAATTCTTTGGGCTATTGTGTTAAGATTGTTTACAAGTACATTATTATTCGTAGACACTTGAGCGTTATCAGCATTGGTTTCAAAGTAAAATAATTCGGGAAAATCGCTAGCCAAATTAGTACCACCGTCTAGGTCGTTTATATTTTTACCTATATCTACTGTTCTCTGAATATAGTAGCACTCCATAGAAGGATTATCCATTTCATTACCTAACTTATCGTACGTTGGAATGCGACGTGGCTCGTGTAAATGGTCTAATTGAAATGAACTAGTTCTGTTTGTATCGTCAAAAGATATCTCAAAGCCAGTAGTCCCTACTGTCATACTGTCATTAGGAAAATTGTTATTAGTAAAAAATATAGAATGGTCTGTCATATTTTGTCCCGTAAATAATACTGGTAATTCTCCCTCTTGGTCTTTTGCGAATTGATTAAAATACATTGTATTTGGAAACAAACCACCCCCTTCACCCGAAGGATTTAGTTTATTCACCTGGGGTAATATAGTATTGTTTTCATATATGTAGCAGTATTCAGAGAACGCTCCCTTTTGGCTAACCAAATTATCACCTAATACGTCGCTACTAAATGCGAACAAAGACGGGGCAAAAGTTTTCGGTGAAGACCCAGTGCTAGTGGGGTAGTGGTCGTAGCCAGCACCCGCTGTGCCAAAGCCGTTATAGTCGGGTGCTAAAATAACGTCTGCTTTACCAGCAGTAACATAGTTTATACTTTTTGTAAAAAAACTAGGTCTAACAGCAAATACCGAAGGTATCACATAATCACTGGGAGTTAATGCTCTAATATTATCTACAAAAAATGTATTAGCGTCTCTTTGTGCTTGGCTATTATTGCTACTAATCCAGTCGTCATATTGTGCGTTAGTGAGGTTATACTGAAATGGCGAGGTAAATACTAAGCCGTCGCCTAAGTCCTCAAAGTTAACAATATTATTTACTTGTACCCGCGAACCTTTAGGAAAGTAATGATTTCTAACATTCATACCCCCATTAAAATCATATGTTTCTAATGTAGTTTGCTCTTCGCCCGTGCTAGGGTCAACAAATGTGCTATTCAATTTCCCACTAGACCCAACTTGCGAATATTCTACCTTTACTTGCCTAGCAAAATTATTATTAGTTAACATACCATTAAACTTACCGTCGTCTTTGGACTGCTGAAACTGTGTCCTAGCAACGTTGTCGGGTAGTTCTAAGCCGTTTAACTGTTTGGTAATTATGTCGGCTAGTTTTTGTAGCGTGTAAACACCTTTCTTAATTTTTAGAGTAGATTTATTAAGGAGTGGGATAGCATAACTCCAGCCCGTACTCTCGTAGCCCGTAGCGTTATATTGTTTAAACTTTCTTGTACCACCTGGATAGTTCGTGCGGGCTACTGTTAGCAAAGGCATTGGGTTTTCTGTTCTACCTCTAATAGGACTTGGAGACCATTTAGCATTATCATAGTTAGTGTCTCCTTCATTAATGAATTGGTTAAGATAGTTTTGTACGAAGTTAAAGGGGGCTAGTAAGTCTAAGCCAACACGGTCGTCTTCGTCGTCAAAATCGTCTTCTACGTCCATTAAATCACCCGTTGTAGGCACACCCATTAGGGTATCACTCATATAATAACCATAAACTAACTCCTCTTCTATATCCTCGTCTATCTCTATAGAGCCACCAGCAATACCCTTCTGATTAATGAAAGAACTAGCAACAGAAATTTTAGTACCAGTGGGTAATTGTAATCCATTATTAATTTTGTATTCATATCTATTGTTAGTAGTAGGGTCTATAACTTTAGAATTGTTAGCATTAGCGTCTATGTAAATGCTTGCCATTATAATATAGAAAGAGAAGATTTATTCCTTAAATCAAGTAAAATCATAATCATAAATCAATCAAAGATTGCTTACTCCAATATTCATTCCGCCATTTGGCATTGAGACAACGTTTACTAAGCGGGTTTGTCCTACGAAATAGTTAACGTCCATTACTCCTATTTCAGCCTCGCAAGCAATTGGATTACCAGTGACTTCACTCTGTGTACTTGGTAGTGGTTTTCTTTCATAGATAACACGGATAGGATAGTTTCCTATCATTGTACCGTTGCCTCTAATCATACCATTACCGTGGGTTGACTGTAAGTCTAGTGCGTTAACGTTAAACTTACCCAATATCTGCCCCGAAGGTGGGGAGAGAAGGGACGAGCAAGTGTTTGGGTCTTTACAGAAGAAGGGCTTATCTAACTGAAGGTCTTGTCCTAGATTGTATGCTAACTGATTATAGTGCTGAAGTGGTGAGAAAATTGGCTCGGGGAAAACATTTACACCGTTAATATTGTACTGAATGTTTTGTATTGAGATAGCGTCGGAGCGTTGGTCTAATAGCACTCTATTCCAACCGTTAACGGAGGCTGGTAGTTTCTTAATCTGCTGTAAGTAATGGATTTCTGTATCTACAGCGTTAATTCTATGTTCTACTTGCTGTTTAATATTTGCTGAGCCTACTGGGATTGTCTTTTCTACTGAGGCTACATTCATAAAATCTAATGTAAGCCCACCGTCGCTCTGAGTTTCAGCACGGTAGTCTTCTTGGACTTTACTGGGGAAGATTAGGTAGTCAATTAGCAATTCTACTTCGGTAAACTGGACTGTACCGTCAGTGGCTGATAAATTAGCGTTAGCATTGTAAGCATTATTGCCTATGTTATTACACCATTCACTAGTGGCTGAATTAAATTCTACCTCCAAGAACACCTTATAATCTGTGAATAAAAATAGGGGGATATTTCTTTCTTCTAATGCTGGGACTAGCATACCAAGTGGGATAGCACATTTAATATTACTGCCAGCAGTATCGGTAATAGCAAATGAATTGATAGCAACATTACCACCACCAGTAGCACTGGAGTTGTCAAAGAGACCATAGTTAATACCACTAGTATCATTGTTAGGATATATTTGTCCCGTTTGTCCGAGACCACCTTGAGCCGAGATACTTGTGTCGGTATCTTGAAGGACTTCAGTGTGTAATTGATTGGCTAGGTAGTGTCCCATTTTCTTAAGTCTGCTATCGGGTCTCATTTTAAGGAGGTGATTAAGTGTAGCCCACATACCTACGCTATCTAAGTCTTGGATTTCAAAATCGCCGAAAAGAAGGCGTACACGTTTAACACTACCTAAAACACCGTTGAAAGTATTAGCACGTAAATTACCACTGTTGGCATTTGCTAAAGGCTTGAAACAAAGTAGGGTATTTTTGTCTAAGAAACCCATAGTATCTATTCTAAATGTGTGCTTGAATGTATTGCCAGTGGAGTGGATTGGTTCTAAGAATTCAGTTCTTACGTCCATAACATTATCGGGAGAAGTTGCCTCGTAGTTTGTAAGTTCTTGGAGGGAAGCCATTATGTATAAATAAACAATAGAAAAAAATTCTACTGTTAATATTATAGAAATATGAAGAAAAAACTAGCGACCCCAGTTATTGATAAATCTAAGAAACTTAAGTCTAAAGACGCGGTGGCTATGGGACGTATTTTAGGTAAAAATCCACTAAGCGATAAGATAATTGCTAAAGAAAGAAAGAACAAAAACAGAGATATAGAGACTATTTTTATTAAGAAAGGAAAAAAATAATCTAGTAAATTTATATCAATGAGTTTTACTAAAGACAAAGACACTGATAATTATACTACTGATAAAAGCGGGTGGGAAATGATAAAAGATTTTATACCTAATGATAAGATTATTTGGTCGCCGTTTTATAGCGACGGAAAACAAAAGCAATATTTCGCCGAAATGGGCTTAGATATAATTCACGAAGACAAAGATTTTTTCAATAGTACTCCTAATTATGACATAATAATAGATAATCCACCCTATTCTAAGTGGTTTGAAATTTGCGATAGATTAAAAGAATTAGACACCCCATTTATTTTAATTGCTAAGCCCAATTGTTTTATGACTAAAAAATTTCAGAATTTATTTAAAGAGCATTTACAACTAATTATACCCAACAACAGACCTACTTTTAGTCATATTACTAAAAAAAAAATTGGATATACCCCACCTTTTGGGACTTGGTATTTTTGCTACAAATTAGGTCTTAAAAACGATTTAACTTTTATCTAATAAACTTTTTAAAAAAAAGTTAGACAAAAATACTACATATTTTTTTCGGCACAGTTGCTACATAAAATACTGAAGTTTACTGTTGAACTGCTAAGTTGTTTAGCCAGTAATTCTGTTTTCATATCTAGGATAGTAATCTTAAATGAGTTTACTGATATTTCATTATTCAATAGGTCGCTCTTTACGGACTGAAATGGTTCATAAACTGCTACAATATTGTTGTTGCTGTTATCTGCTGGAATAATGTCGCCACTAGCGAACGGAGCGGGGATATTTGCTAACACACTTTTTCTAAAACCACCGTTTAATTTAGAACTTAAGTTCTTATAATTATTACACGGTAAGTCAATGAAGATAGCATAACTATCTCTCTTCCAAGGGTTAGCGATATTACTTACGTGTAAGAATTTGCCCTCATTTACAGCATTAAATGTTAAGAAGCGACTATAATAATCACGTGGCAATGTAAAGTATGGTCTCATATTGGATAGTGTACCACTAACTGGGGCGATATTTAGGGCATTGGCTAGTTCGTCTGAAAATGTTAGTGAATAATCAAGTATAATACTGTCCGCTTGTATGGCAACGTCTGATATTCTACTCCGTGGATATCTAATTTCAAAGCCATTATCAGCGTCGGTGGCACAAATAACGGGGTTAAAGGGGACTTGGGACCTTGCTTTTGCTATAGCATTAGGTGCGACACCATAGGTAAGGTCTCCTACTTCTAATGTTGCTGGTAAGAAACGTCCAAATACTCTACTATCATATATGATTTTTTGGTTGTATCCGCTGTTGCCACTTGGGTCGGCAGTTAAAACAATTATACGGTAAAAAATCGGTGCTGGTCCCGCTTGAGTTTGGAATGTCTGAAAAATAAAGTATGGATTATCGGTTTCATTAAATAGGTCACTAACTCTAAAGTTTGCTACTACTCTTGCCCTTTCTATATTTTGGGTAGAATTAGCCCAATCGTAAATAGCGTCGCCAATCCCCATACCACCAGTTCCCTTACGTCCCTCGTAAATCTGTATTAATCCACCGTATTTCGCTACCTTCATACCTACATAAACTGGTAAGTATTCATTACCACTAGTAGTACCACCGTTTGCTCCGTCAGAATTTAAAGGATTAATAGCCGTAGTACCGTTAGCAAATAATCTGTTAGTACCAGTACCTAGTGTTTCAGAAACTTCGGCTCCATAAAGCCCAAAGTGAATGTCTCCAGTCTGATTAGCACACGTTTTTACTCCTTTAAGAAGAACGTAATTTTGGTTTTCATTTGGTGGTAGAGGATTAGATACGTCTATCATATATCGGTGGACGTATTTATTTAGTAGCATAGCACCACCGTCTAGAGTTGAAGCCACCCCACCAGTCTTAACAATTTCACCATTGGCAATAAAATCTCCAAGTTGTATATTATTAGCAAATAATGGTGTAATAGCGGGAGTATCTTTTGACTGAGTATATGTACCGCCATATTGTATGCCGAAGCCTATATCTCTTTGTGTATCTTGGCTTAAGTCAGTATTAACAGAAATACCTTCGTATAAGTTTAATCTAGTTGTTAAACCCCCGCTTTGACCTAAAGCAGTGCTTAATTGATTTAGCAGTTCATTATAACTATACACACCCGCTTTTATAGAAACCGCTTCGTTGTCTGCGTCGTCAGTAAACAAATTGTTTGGCGACGTACCGTCAGTAGGGTCTAATCTTGGTAGCACATTACTAGCGTCTACGGTTATCTTTATTGTTTGGTCTTCTTGAAAGACTACCTCACCAGCCCTTTCTAATTCAGCAAACTTGAATTCAATCTGTGAGTTCTTTCCTATAACAATAGGGTCTTGAAATCTTACTGTATATTCACTGCCATTGCCTTTTGGAGAAATGAGATTAAAGTTCTTCATATTGTATACAATTATGTTAGAAAATAAGTGCTAACAAATTTCTTACGAAACATACCTAATTTTTTCCGTAGTTTTGTAATAGTCCAAATGAAAAAGTTTTTTTTCCAGCAAAAAAAAAAAAAAATGATTTCAGAAAAGTTTTAAAACACCCGTATTTTCCGTAGAAACCGTAGGATTAGATATAGTCCTTACCGTCTCGCCAAAAATCGCATTTATTGGCATAATTTACCACCGCGATAATGTTCTTACCCAAATCCATTAGTAGGTTAGAAAACTCTAAATATCTGCCCTCCAAAAACTCTCCACTATCCACGCCGTCCTCAGCCACTTCCAGTAGTTTATAGTTTTGTTCTTTTATTTCTGCCTCCAGTTCTAGCACTTTGTCCTTCTGAAAAATAGTCATTGCTACAAAGAATTTATACAGTAGTTTAACGTGTTCCTTAATAGGGTGTCCCTCGCTGAATTCGGTTAATTCTGCTAGCCCAGCCTTACAGAAATCCTTAGTATCTTTTTGCCCTTTTAGAAAGTGCTTAATCTGCTCTTTTCTACATTCTTCTAAAGCCTCGCACATATTAAGAAGTGCTTTTCCTACACGTTCGTCTTCTAGTATACTGCTATTAATAGATTGCTCCTTAGTAATAGCAAGGTGTACTTCGGGGTTTTTAAAGTCGCACGGTACATTAGCATATCCATAGGGAGTTTGGATACGGATTGGGGTAGTCGGATATTCAGTGATAAATTGGGTCATAGTCTGTAAATTGTTATATCGGTTGTCGCAAGAAAAATAAACAATTTAATTGTCTGCTATAAACCCAATTTTAGTTAAAGGATTTATCCCCGAGAAAAAATTGGGCGATAAAAAATGATTATAAGCCACGCACATATTATTTCCAATTAGCCTTAATTAGTTAGCCTCACAGAGTAGTCCAACGTGGCTATCCATAAACCACTCGGGTACTTTCTCACGCAATAAAGCCCTATCTTCTAGCGTCTTCACGGCTAGCATATTGCCACGAATAACCTCGGCTTCTATGTCGTGTCCGCCAACGTCTTCCAGTACAATTATATCACCGTAGTCCGCCTCTTCCATAGCGGATAGAGCATTGTCGCACCACTCCTTCTCCTCACGTGGCGTAAAATATTGTTCTATTTTGCGGTATGTATCTGCGTCGTCTAGCAGTGTCTCACAAACAAGTTCGTCCATATCATTAGTAGCGTAAAGATTGTTGTCTACCACGGTCTGAATAATATATTCCATATCCGCCCAAAAAACGTCGTCTTCGTCTAGGTCTTCTCCACGCACATTCAGTAGATAGCCACGCTCTTCCAATGTAAGGATAAACCAAGATATATTCATATTGTAAGTGATAGAGCCAAAGCCTCCACGCACGTCATTATTCATAACCATTTCTATTTTTAGTCTCTTTCGTTCGCACATACTGAATACATAATCGCAAAAAAATTAAACAATTTAATTGTCGCTTAAAAATCCAATTTTAGTTAAA
>Ga0181411_1001071_pt1 | contig 10114 bp, 13 predicted proteins | sample 34SPOviralmetaG_FD_130114 | JGI IMG/M metagenome (GOLD analysis project Ga0181411, IMG submission 130114) | Marine viral communities from the oligotrophic San Pedro Time Series (SPOT) site, San Pedro Channel, CA, USA - 34 SPOT_SRF_2012-07-09 | ecosystem: Environmental > Aquatic > Marine > Strait...
CAGCAAGGCGTAAAAACCGCTGGCAAGCCTAAAGCAGGTGAATCACAGCGTCAAAAAAACAGGAGGAAGTCTTTTAAAGCTAGACATGGCAAAAATATAGCCAAAGGTAAAATGTCAGCAGCTTATTGGGCTAATAAAGAAAAATGGTAAAGAAAAAGAAACCAGGGTTATATGCTAACATAAATGCTAAACGAAGAAGAATACAAGCGGGTAGTGGTGAAAAAATGCGTAAACCAGGTACAAAAGGCGCACCTACAGCTAAAGCATTTAAGAAAGCGGCTAAAACAGCCAAAAAAAGAAAATGATAGATAAAAAGATTTCATTAGGGTCATTACTAACAATAGCATCAGTTTTAATAGGCGCAGCAATATCTTATGGTATTAACTCTAATAAAGTAGAAAATATTAATAATGAACAGGTAAAAGTAGTCAAAAGAGTAAAGTCTAACGAAGAAAACATAGTTAACTTAAAAATTAGTGTAGCAAAGATAGAAACACAGTTAGATGATAGGTTTGACAGATTAGAAGATATACTTATGGAGTTAGAATAATGATTATAGAAAACCCTAATAATACTATAGTTTCTAAAAAGCAAAGCTCTGACGCATCTTTAGCTCACTTATTACCTAATCAAGAGTATAGAGGGATAGGGCTTTTACCATCATTATTATTGTCTATGCTAGGAAGTGTTTCTAGAGGCAAACAGAATAAAGATATGTATGATAGTGAAATGGGTTCTATAAAAAAAATAATTAAACATAGATATAATGAAGATGTTTCATTTGATAAAAAAAATACGAATTATACTAAAGATATTCTTACAGGCCTTATAAATAACTATATAGGAATACCTGTTGGGAAATCTGGGTATATTAATCCTATTTTTTTAAGTCCAGATATTAGTTCTATACCAAATCAAGGGTTTGATGCTTTAGGAGAGTTTGATGCTAGTTTTATTGATTACAGGCCAACTCCTGTAGATTTTGGAATTAAATATACACATAATTTAAAATGATATTAACTAAAATGGTTATAAACGCTGTTGCTACTAAACTAGCTAAACATTTTAAGTTAGATAAAATTATGTCATATGTGTTTGATGACAATGAATTAGATATAAAAATTAATATAATTGAGTCTCGCCTTAATTTATTAGAAAAAATGGCACTATTACCTAAAGATGTTAAGTGTAAGTGTCATAAGGAGTAATTATGCCAAAATTTGGAAGCAGGTCAAGAAACAACCTTGCAACATGTCATGAAGATTTACAAGATTTATTTAATGAAGTTATTAAACACGTTGATTGTTCGGTTATTTGCGGGCATAGAAATAAACAGGAGCAAAACAAAGCTTTTGAGAACAAAAGAACAAAGGTTAAATATCCTAATGGTCGTCATAACGCTAACCCTTCTATGGCTGCTGATGTTGTTCCCTATCCTATTGATTGGGATGATAGAGAGCGTTTCCATCTTTTTGCTGGCTTTGTCTTGGGCATTGCTCAGTCTATGGAAATAAACATACGTTGGGGTGGTGACTGGAACAAAAACTTTGAGGTAGACGACAACAACTTTGATGATTTTCCTCATTTTGAAATTATAAAGGATTTTTAGTATGGATGAAAAAGAAAAAGCTAGAAAAATAAAATTTAAACAAGATAAAGCTAAATGGGAAAAAATGCAAAAAGAGTCTAAATTTCAAGATTCTTTAAGAAAAAGTCAAGTTGAAAGAGGTTTAACAAATTATGAGGCTCTTCTTGAATGGCAAAGAGACCCTAGAAATAAAACTGAATTAGGAAAGAAAAAAGATAAGTTAATAGAATCTCTTATGGGAGGAATTAAAAATATATTTGTTGGCCAAAAAAACCAAACAACATATCAAGGAACTGTATTAGACAATTTGAACCCTGAAACTACAGTAAGTACATTAGACAGTTTATTAAAAATGTTTGGAAAAGAAACTTTTAATGCTAGCCCTGATAAAGAATATAGTTTTGAACCTCGTTTTCAAGATAATGAGAGAGATGCTCTTAGGCATTATATAGGAACTCAAGCTATAGCAGACAAATTTGGTCCAGGATTAGCAGGTCTAATAACAAATTTAAATGAATACCCTTATGATTCAACTAATGTAAATAAAAGAGTAGACATACAAAATAACTCAAAAGCTCTTGACGACTTTAATTCTGGAAACATGTTAAACCCTAATTGGTTAAATATGTTACAATATGCAAACGAACAAAATTCAGGGAATGTTTTAGACAGTTTACTACAAACTCTTACAATACCTCCTACAGATTCTGAATATTAAATATAAACATATTAATGGCTAATCTTAACCTTAACGGTAATGTCAGTAAAAATGAAGAAGCTCTTCATTTAGCATATAATAATTTAATTACATTTGGTAAGTTATTTAGTCCACAAGATTTTTTAGCATCAGCAACTCCTGGCTTTCATAGAGAAGTTGGTGAATTATTTTTAAATCCAAAAAAACAACAATTAGCACTAGTTTTACCTAGAGACCACGCTAAATCTACTTTAGCAGCTACTGCTATTATGCATAAGTTTTTATTTGCCAATAAAGATGAGCCACAATTTATAGCATGGGTAGGTGAAGCGCAAGACCAAGCTGTAGATAATATATCATGGATTCAGAATCATATATATAGTAATCCAGCTATACATTATTACTTTGGTGATTTAGAAGGTGATAAATGGACTAAAAATGAATTTACACTTAAAAATGGCTGTAGAATGATTGGTAAGGGTGCTTCGCAAAGATTGCGTGGTAAAAAACAAAACTCTACAAGATATACTGGAATTGTGCTTGATGACTTTGAATCAGAGCTAAATACAAAAACACCTGATTCTAGAAGACAAATTAAAGAGTGGGTAACAGCTGCAGTATATCCAGCTATTGATTTTGATAAAAAAGGGTTTTTATGGTGTAATGGTACTATTGTCCACTACGACAGCTTTTTGAACGGATTAGTTACAAAACATCATGAATGTCAAAAAACAGGTGAACAATTTGCATGGGAAGTGTTTACTAGAAAAGCAATAGAAGATAGTAAACCTATATGGCCTTCAAGATGGCCGATTAAAAAATTAGAAGAAAGAAAACAGTTTTATATAGATTCAGGTACACCAGCTAAGTTTTATCAAGAATACATGAACCAAGCTAAATCACCTGAAGACCAGATATTTAGTGAGGAAGATATAAACAATGCGCAGTATAAAGGATATGCTAGGTTTGATGAAGAATACAACTCTTGGTACATTAAACTTGATGATGGTAGAAAAGAATACGTTAATATATACATTGGTGTTGACCCTGCCTCAACAATTGGTGCTAGGAACGACTATAGTGTTATTATGGTTATTGGCGTTACTGATAGCTACGATTACTATGTTATTGAGTATTGGAGGGAACGAGTTTTACCAATGGACTGTGCTGACAAGATATTTGAAATTACAAAACGATACCAGCCAATACGAAGAATAAACATAGAAACTATAGCATACCAAGAAATGTTAAGAGATTATGTTATGAAACGTAGTAAAAGTGAAGGAATGTTTTTACCTGGCATAGAAAAAGGTATTAAAAATTACAATCAAAAGAAAAAGGATAGATTATTTGAAGGTTTACAACCAATGTTTAAAGCAGGCGCTGTACACATTAAAAAAGAAATGCATGAGTTTATAGGTGAATTACTTGACTTTCCAAAAGGAAGTCATGATGATACTATTGATGCGTTCTGGCTTGCAACACAGTTTGCTAAAGGTCAAAAAAAGATTAAAAAGAAAGTTAAAAGTAAGTCTGGGGCCTGGGCAAAGCCAAGAAAAGCATATAATTGGTTGACTGGAGCTAGGAAATAATACTATATTATAAACTATGATACAAGAAGATTTAAGGGTAAAAGAAATAAATGAATTGTTTGACAGGTGGAGAGATGCCAGAAAAGACTGGGATGTAGCCGCTAGAGAAGACATTGACTTTTATTTAGGTAACCACTTTTCAGCAGAAGAACTTGACGAACTAGATTCACGAAATCAATCATCAATGCCTATGGATAGGTTATATGCTGCTATTGAACAGTTTAAAGCTATCGTTACTTCTAAACAGCCTAAGTTTACTGCGGTTGGAAGAGAAGACTCTGACAGTAGACTAGCTAATGTATGGAAAACTATATTAGAGTATGTTTGGGATAAATCAGATGGTAATGAAGTATTTAAACAAGTTGTTCATGATTACGCTGTTACAGGCTTAGGTTATTTTTATGCATACTTAGATAGAGATGCAGACTTTGGTAGAGGTGAAGTTAAGTTTACATATGTAGACCCATTCAGAGTTTACGTTGACCCTAATTCAAGACATAAGTATTTTGATGATGCTTCAGGTATTATAGTATCAACTATATTAACCAGACAACAGTTAATAGATTTATATCCACAAATGAGTCAACCAATTAGTGAAGACTCAGAAAAATTATTAATAGATGAAATAGAAACATTTAGTAAAGAAGAGGATTATCCTAATGCAACAAATAAAACAACTATGGAAAGTTTTACTCCAGACAATACAAAAGATAAAGACTACCATATTGAAAAGTATAGATTACTTGAACATTACAAAAAAGTAAGAGTTCCTTATTATAGAGTGGTTGACGCTAGAAGTGGCGATGAAAGAATTATGACTCAAGAGCAGTTTACTGCAATGGCAGAAGATAGAGATTTTGCTGCTGCAATTGAAGCTGGCTTAATAGATTTTGTAGAAGTTACACAACCAAGAATTAAATTAACATGTACTGTAGGACAAATAGTATTGTATGAGATGATATGTGATACAGATATATATCCTGTTATACCAGTACCAAACATTTGGACTAATACTCCATATCCAATGAGTGATGTTAGAAAAAATAAATCGTTCCAAAGATTTTTAAATAAAACAGTTTCACTTATTACATCACATGCACAAGCTTCAGCAGGCTTAAAACTTTTAGTGCCTCAAGGCAGTGTTAGTGATATTGAAGAACTAGAAAGAGATTGGGCTAACCCTAATGCAACTATTGAATATGACCCATCTTTTGGCGAACCACACTTTCCTTCACCACAACCATTATCAGGTAGTATATTAACATTACCTAAAATGATTGAAGGTTATATTGATTTAAATATGGGTATTTTTGAAATGATGCAAGGTAGTAGTGATGCAGCACCTAGAACTTATTCAGCTACAATGATGATGGAAAATGTTGGACAAAGACGTTCAAAATCTAAATTAAGAGATATTGAAGGTTCAATGAAAAGATTAGGTCAAGTTGTATACAATATGGCTAGACAGCATTATAGATTTAAAAAGACATTTAGAATAGTACAACCTAATAACGATATAAATGAATTTACAGTCAATTCTCGTTTATACGATGACAAAACTAATGAACTACAGTCAATAGAAAATGATATAACTGTAGGTCAGTTTGATATACGAATACTTGGAGGTTCAAGTTTACCTTCAAATAAGTATGGAGAGTTCCAATTATACATGGAAGCTTATCAAGCTGGATTAATAGATAGGGTAGAAGCATTGAAGAAAACAGAAATATTTGATAAACAAGGGGTATTGCAAAGAACTGACGAAGTTAGTAAATTACAGAGTATGTTAGGACAGGCACAAGAGCAGCTTAAAAAATTAGGTGGCGACTTACAAACTGCAGACAGAGAAAGTGTTGCAGCTAGAAAACGTACAGAAGTAGAAAAATTCAAAAGCCAATTGGCAGAGCAAAAGTATGAGTCTCGTGCCGCTAACAAGTTGGCGACTGGTAGACTAAAAGATGCGGTTAAACTAGAGTCAGAGAGATTGCGAGATAATACTCGTGGTCAAACTCAACAAGGACAACAGAAATCGCAGGAAGGAAATACAACTAATGAATAACGCATATGAAGACGGACATCTAGAAGGTGAAACCGTTGATAATGTAGGGCAAGACAATAACGCAAATACGCAAGAGGGTTCTGGAAACTGGGAAGACCAAGCAAAATACTTCCAAAGTGAAAAGGATAAACTCGCAGCGGAAAACTCTAAACTAAAGCAATATGAAAAAATAGGTCAACTATTGGAATCACGTCCAGACATAACCCAAACTATAACTGGTATGGTACAAGGACAAGGTCAACCAACACAACCTGAACGTATAGCATTAGATAAAGATGAATTTGACCCATGGGAAGCCTATAATGACCCTCAGTCTAAATCGTACAAGTTCAGACAACAAGAATTACAGGACTCCATTAGTGGAGCTGTCAACCAACAAATGCAAGGATTGCAAAAAACGCAAGGTGAAATGCAGTTAAAGACCGAACTACAGCAAAGAGGCTTAGCGCCTGAAGAAGTAGACTCTTTTATGAATTTTGCAGCACAGAATCCTGCTGAGTATGGTGTTGATGGTGCTATTAAAATGTGGAGAGCTGTTGTGGAGTCTGGAGGCAATCAGCAAGTAGAAAGACCACTTGATGGTGTTCGTCAAACGCAGGGTACACCTGCACAAGGTGGAGTATTACAAGGTCAAGCACCTCAAACTCCTAAAAATGACGTAGACTCTATATGGGATGGTGTTATGCAGGCTGGTGGACGTACGAAAGTATTGTAAACATAAATGTATAAACAAGGAGAAATAAATGCCTACTTATAATGGTGGACAAGTAAAATTTGGTACTCCTGGGGGTAATACTACAGATAGTGCAAATTTAAGCACAAGAAGACTGTACGACTTTAGTGATAGAGTTGCAGAGTTAAGCCCAGAAGAATCGCCATTTTTTGTATACTTGTCAAAAGTTGGAAAAGTCCCAACATCGGATAGTCAATTCCGATTTTTAGAAGATAGAACAAAAATAGCAATGACTGATAGAAGTTTTTTGCATGCAGGAGGAGGTACTGTAAATCTTGTAGCTGAAGGCGGAACTATGGAAATGAGTTTTGACACAGTTGGAGGAGCATCAGTAGATTGGTTGGTTCCAGGAATGATGGTTGCAATTTCATTAAATGCTACAGCATCAGGTACAACACCTTCATACGGAACTGTTAGAATTAACTCAGTTACAGATGCAGGCGCAACAACAACATGTAATATTACTTCGGTATCTACTGTTGGTGGTGCTGCAATGGCTATAACTGATAATGCTCAATGTACAGTAATTGGTACTTCATTTGGTGAAGGTTCAGGCGCTCCAGACGTATGGTCAGAAGAGCTTGATAATGGGTTTGGTTATACTCAAATCTTTAAAACAGCTTGTGAAATGTCTAATACTGCTAGAGCAACAGTTTATCGTGGTTACGCTGATGAATGGCAAAGAATATGGAATCTTAAATTAAGAGAACATAAAATTGACATTGAAAGAGCAATGTTGTTTGGTCAGCAAGCTTCAAGAAACGGAGTTCAATATACTGATGGTGTTATTGGTCAAATAATAAGAAATTCTACAGTTGAAGGTAGTGGTGGACAGTTATCATATACAGCTGATAAATCTTATTATAAATCAAATGAAGCAGCTCAATGGACTTATGATGATTTACTTACTGATTTTGAAGTAATATTTGACCCTGCAAGAGGAGGAAGTTCTTCTAAGTTAGGGTTAGCTTCATTACCAGTAATGTCTCATTTCAATAAAATGGGTGGAAATGGTTTTATTGATATTTCAACTGCAAGCACTCAAGCTAATTATATGATTGAAAGAGCGCAAGGAACATTTGGTCATAAAGTTATGAAAATAGACACTATACATGGAGATTTAACTTTAGTTAAAGAACCATTGTTTAGAGGTTTTGCAGCTGGATTTCTTGGTTTAGTTGATTTAGACCACGTTTCATATAGACCTCTAGTTGGTAATGGTATGAATAGAGATACTTCTATTACAACCAATGTGCAACAAGCAGATGAAGATTTACGAAAAGATATGATTCTTACAGAAGCAGGTCTTGAAGTAACTTTACCTGAAACACATGCACTTATCAATCTGGAAGGAGTAAACTAATATGAGAAGTGATATATTAAATGCTAACAGCAATTCTTTTGGAGAGCTTGGTTTATCTGATAACGCTAAACTTGATGTTTATGTAGCTCATATTACTGTAGCTAACGGTGCAACAACAGGCAAAGAAAGTGCAATTGGTATGCCTAATAATTTTGTACCAATGGCAGTAGCAGTTACAGCTTTAAATGCTAGTACAAATACTACAAATCTAGTTGACGTTGGAGACGATGGCGACACTGATGGGTATGTGGATGGTGCAGCATTAGCTTGCGGTCAAAGCGCAGGTTTTAAAGGCTTGTTAAGATGCAATGGCGCTTTAATTAGTTCTGAAAATGCAGCGGATGAAGTAGAAATTGTTGTTTCTGCTGACCCAGGTGCTGCTACATTAGAGTTAAAGCTAGAAATCATTGGAATAGCTCAAAAATCATAACCAAATAAATAAGGTTAAATAGTTTTGTAGAACTATGGGGTAAATCATATAAAAGGTTTACCCCGAATCTACTAAGAATTTTTTATAACAAGTACGTTCATGCTCATGCCAGAGCTTAAAGTACACTCAAAAGGAGAATAAAATGGCAAACTCAAGTTTACATAAACTTACAGTCGTAGAAGCACAAAATGCTGCTTTAGGTCAGGCTGGAGCTAAATTTATATCAGATACTTCTGTACATTCAGGAAACTTTGTAGCAATACAATGTGTAGAAGATACTATATTTAATGTATTAACACCTGCAGATACTACAAATGGTTATGGTGTAGGTTCATATAATGGTAACACAATGGCTTCAGAAACTATACCAGCAGGAATGACTATTTATGGTCGTTGGACTAGTATAGATTTAACTTCTGGCGCAGTAATAGCTTATATAGGTTAATATGCCTTTAGGATTAGGTAGTAACTTATCAAGAGCAATTTCTAAACCCATAACACCTGGTATAGTAACAGATAACCTCGTACTAAAGCATAAGTATGATGCAGGCAGTGTAGTACCTGTAAGTGATGGTGCTGCATATTTTGATGGAGCGGGTGATGATGGTGTTACTACTTCACTTGTTCCTAACTACACAAACATAACAATGTCAGCATGGATATGGCCTGTTGCAGATGGTGATACAAAAGCTATTGCAACAGCTAGAGACGCTGCTGATGATGGTTTTTTATGGTATGTGACAGGGTCTGAAAATTTATACATAAAAATGCAGGGAACTAGTGCTAATTCAGGCGCTCTTCGAGCAAACACATGGCAACACGTTGCTTTTACTTGGGACGGTACTACTATTACAAGTTACTTGAATGGAGTCCCATCTACTGCATCTAAATCAGGAACTGCAGATTTAAGTGATACTTTAACAATAGGTAATGAAATTGGTAGTTCGTACGCATTTAACGGGTATATTTGTAATGTAGGTATATGGAATGCAACATTAACACAAGCACAAATTAAATCTATAATGAACAAGAAATATTCTGGATTAATATCTAGTGAAAAAACAAATTTGCAAGGATGGTGGAATTTAGATGAATCTCACGAAACAAGTGTTTTAGGCCAAGGACCTATTGTATATGATAACCATCATTCTGGGTTAACTACTTATGGAGACGAATTATTAAATTGGGATTCTAATTTTACTGGAACAGGTATAAGTACAGGTAATGTTGGTGATTTCATAACAAATGCTAATAATTCTACTACATTTACTTATATTGATAACGATAATAAAACTCTGCGATTACAGACTGATTCAGATGGTGACCATGTTCAAATTAAATACGAGCCTAGTTCTGCTATACTAGAAGCAGGGGCTGCATATAAAATGGTCGTAACTGTTACTAGTCTTACTGGAAGATGGAGAATAAGACCTGCAGCTGATGACCCTGATGCAGACATGCTCGCAGCTGGAACATATACATTTTTATGGGATTCATCTGACAGTACATACTGGAGAGTAGAAAGAGATACTGCTAGTCAAGTAAATGATATAACTATATCTGATGTAAAAATATATAAAATTAATGGAAACGTGGGGTTACTAATTTAATGGCAGCTACAGTACAAACAATATTAAAACCAACACGAGCTA
>Ga0181411_1001083_pt1 | contig 10066 bp, 11 predicted proteins | sample 34SPOviralmetaG_FD_130114 | JGI IMG/M metagenome (GOLD analysis project Ga0181411, IMG submission 130114) | Marine viral communities from the oligotrophic San Pedro Time Series (SPOT) site, San Pedro Channel, CA, USA - 34 SPOT_SRF_2012-07-09 | ecosystem: Environmental > Aquatic > Marine > Strait...
AAAAAATCGTTAATTATCCTTGTAATATAGGGCGAAATCATCATGATATTGCAATTGTATTTCTTGAGTCGGATTCTGATAAGGATCCTTGTGTATTGTTTAATAATGCGACCGATGACTTGTTTAAAAATATGCCTCTTACCACAGTGGGGCATGGTCATGGACTTCGCAGAAACAGCAATCCCGGTGTCTTTCGATACTACGGGAGACTTGTTCTTTCACCAAGATTCATGATCATGCTCCCACTAAGAGACACCATCTGGCATGGTGATTCGGGTGGTGCGATTCTTACTCATGATAACAAATTGATAGGAATTGTTACACATTACATGTCTTCTGGTAATCAGATCTATGAGAATGCCGGTGCGTCGATTGAATTTTATAAAGAATGGATCGAATCGCATGTGGTAACTCTACCATAAAAATACATACTTGTTTAAAGACAACTAGGAGAAAGATATGTCAGAAAATAATCAATTCTCTGAGGGTTGTTCACGATGCAGTGATTACGATAAGTTAAAGGATGATCTTGATAACCTCAACGAGAAGTCTAAGAATGAGCAACGCGAGGCACTGAAGTCTTGCGAACAAGGTCGAGAAGTATTACAAAAGAAATTATTAAAAGTAGGGGCGATTGCCGTGATCGGTGGCACGGTCGTTGGCAAAGAACTCATAGACACAGTTGCTGAGTATATTGAATCTTTCAATAAGGTGACCGATATGATTTCTTATAATACCCCCACTATTACAGCACCGGTTTCCTCACCCGGCGAGCAAGTCGCACAGAATGATGCGGATGATAAGGAAGATGATAAAAAAGATGACAAGAAGGATAAAGGTAATAAACCTTTTGTTCCTCCTTTCCTTGGTCCTGACCCATATGATACATTTGCATATACTGGGTCGGTGTTGGGTGGTGAATCATACATGGACCCCATCGTAGAGTCCTTCCTGACGAACGAGATGATGTCTCTGAGCGTCTTGCCTGATCAATTCGATATGGCATCCCTGATCCAAGACTTCGCTCTGGCGGATTCATTGAATACCATAGATTATCCTTGGACTAATGCATTTGAATTGCCAAATGATTTTGGTACAATGGGTGCTTTCCAACAGGCGACTATCGTGCCTGATGTCGGTGCGACCATACCTTTACTTTTCTCATTGCCTTTGTTGGTAAACCCGCGTCGTCGTCGTAATACATAAAGTAGGAGTTTTATTATGCCAACATATAGTTTTAATTGTGAAAGTTGTGAAAAGTCTTTTGATAGTTTTCTTACCATGTCCAAGTGTGATGAACCATTGGGCGAACCGTGTCCAGAGTGTGGTGAATCGGGTAAAGTGGTGAAAGCATATACGGGTGTCCCTAGTATGGGAATTGATCACAATCATAGATGTGACAAACCCATTGGTGGACAGTTCCAAGAGCGTATGCAACAGATCCTCGAAAAATCACCAATGCTTGATAAGGAAGCAAAAGCGAACATAGAAAGACACACCACTCGATGACCAACCGTGTACCTAAATCCAAGGAGGGACAGGATCCCGATACCCACAGTGATCTCTACACAGACGAAGATCCCAAGGGTACAATACATGGACTAGGGTTCACGGATGCCGCCAAGGCGAGGGAGTCGGTTGCCAAGATTGAAAAGTCTGATCGCACCCATGCACATAAGGTGCAGGCAGCAATCGCCATGAGTCAGAGGGCAAAGGTCGCCAGCAAGAGAGCAAAGAATCCTGAGAAGAAGAAAAATCTCGCTGCGGCAGCAGAGGTTTACTTCGCTTTTATAGAAAAGATGAAAAAAATAACTAAGAAGAGAACTATGAAAGAATTCAAAGATTACATCAAAGAAGATTGCGGATGTGGATGCGACAAAGAGTTATCCGAGACTAGTGGTGAGTATCAAGGCAAGAAGGTTGATCTTGATAACCCATTCCGTCTACCACAAGGATCGAAGAAGAAGTTCGGTGTCTATGTCAAGAATGACAAGGGCAATGTGGTAAAGGTAACATTCGGTGATCCCAACCTATCCATCAAGCGTGATCACGAAGACCGACTCAAGAACTTCCGTGCGAGACATAATTGTGACGAGAAAAATGATAAGACCACTCCCGGTTACTGGTCATGTAAATTCTGGGAGAAGGATAGTCCAGTATCGAAACTCTTGAGCAAGGGTGATGTGACTGAGGGCATCGACACAGATATAAAGGGTTGGATTCATCCCAAGACAAAGAAGTCGTATATTACCAAACGCATGACTCCCTATCATGTTCAGTTCATTGTACAGAAACCAAGAGACTTCGGTATCACCGTAAAAGATATCTTGGGTGTGCTTGAAAAGTGGAACGACTCGATGGACGCACCTGATCCCGCAGAAGAAGCAAAGGATGACTTTTTAGATCTCAAAACCGGAAAGAAAGATATGCAGAAACTCGTCGAGTATCTTGCAATGAAAAAGGGTTGGTATCGTGTAGTTGGTGCTTCGTGGTCTGAAATTACTGGTTTAAAGATAAACGATAAAATTATCAGTGATGTTCTTAATATCATGGAAGACGAAGGTGTGATTCCATATGATGGACAAGGCATCAAGTCACTTGTTTGTGGTGAGTATCGACCGGATGGGGATTACATGGTTGAGAAATCAATCAAGATACTTGAGGGTGATGCTATTGTAAGAGCGTTGCGTGGCAAGAAAACAGGTAAGCGTACAGAAATCGGACAGACTATGGCGATGTTCCGTGGTGAGTCTCTTGAAATTTCGCAACTCGATGAGGCAGTAGATCCCAAGGATATGCTTCGTATCTTCAATGATCTTGGCAAGGGTGATAGCATCAAGGTTAAGTTCAAGTCAGTGATGGCAACAGCATCAAAGAACTTCGTCGAACTCGTTGTTACCAGTGGTCGCCGCACGGTAGGCAAGGCAAAGGTCGAGCGTATTATTCTCAAGTCTAAGAAGAACCCCGGTGGTGTGAAGTATTTCTTATACCGTCGAGGTGATAATGTATCGTTCGCAATGGGTGACATGGCAGCAATCGTCGATGACATTCAAGAGAATGTACAGATAGACGAGGGTCTCAAGGATAGACTTGTTGCCAAGTTGTTGAAAATGACTCCCGTTGCTAAACTTATTGCAAAAAATCCACAGACTACCCATCTTGCGATGAGTCTACTTGCGATCCCCGCAGTCAACAAAATACTTGATAGGGCAAATTATGATAATCTACAAAAGGTTATTGATATTGCCGAGTTCATGAAGGATACGGTCGCATCACTTGGGGCAGAAACAGAGAAGCGAGGGCGGGGCGGAGACGTTTCACTCACTGGACTTGGTGATAGTCCCCACATCGGTTCTCCCAGCAGAAACCTCATGCACAAACAAGTTGAAGATCGAGTCATGAAGTATTCAGAATTCTTAAAAGAAAAGACATATGCAAAGTCTGGTCTTGGTAAGTGGATGAATCAGCAGTCCGCAGGTGGTGGTCCCGGTTGGGATCGCTACGGTACAGACGGAGAGAAACTTGGCAAGTGTGGTGATGCCAAAGAAGGTGAACCATATAGTGCATGTCTCTCAAAACAGAAGGCAGACAAACTGGGCAAAGAGAAGATCGCATCGTTTGTTCGTCGCAAGAGATATGCACAAGATAAAGCGAAGCGTGGTGATATTGGTGACGGTGGTAAAGGTCAGAAACCAATCAACGTCAAGACCGGAGTGACCGACAAGGATCCCAAGAAGAAGGGCATTCAAGATGATTGGTCCGCTAAATATAAGAAGAGTATAGATTGCAATAACCCCCAAGGATTTTCCCAACGTGCCCATTGTCAGGGTAGAAAGAAAAAAGGACTCGACTCATGAAATCATTCAGTGAATTTTCACAACCGCTACAAGAAAAAAACGTACCAGACAACCCCGCTCTCTGGGACAAGGCAATTGCAAAAGCAAAGGCAAAGTTTGATGTCTACCCATCTGCATATGCTAACGCATGGGCATCAAAGTGGTACAAGGGCGAGGGTGGCACATGGAGTGTGAAGAAGGAAGAAGTCGAGGAAGCACTCATGGACCAAGGGTCCGAAGACAAACCACTCATCAAGTGGTTCGATGAATTTGAAAAAGTTCTCAAGAAGGCAGGCGGTAAGTACGAAGACATCAAACCTACCGACATGCTTAAACTCTACTACAAAGGTGTCAACCCAAAGAATGCTGCCAAGCAATTGATGGCATCCTATACATGGGACAAAGACAAAGGCGAATATGTCAGAATGGATTCAGAGGAATCATGAAATCATTTAGAAGATATCTAAGGGAAGTCGCAGCAGCAAACAACGCTTCTTTTGCATCCGGAGGATCATCACCAGCAACTAAGTTTTCTGGTATAGCGGGGTTTGGTGGTGTTGGGAGCGATACTCCCGCCGCAAACAAACCCGGAAAAGGTGATGGTAAGGATACCAGTCCAGAGATCACTGCCACCATCGACGCTGGTGTCAAGAGAAACTCAATTGTCAAAGATAAAGAAACTGGTGCATTACAGTTTCGTGGTCTTGATGGTACTCTTTTCAATTCTCCACATGCCGCAATAGAGGGTTCTAGAGATGCTATCATCGCAGATGCAATAAGTAGAAAAATACCTTACCCTCAAGTCGCTGCGGATGAAATAACTGCGTTGTTGAAGAACAACCGATATATCATAACATACGACAGTAATGGTAAACCAATAAAAGGCGAACGGAATCTAAGTGATGCAGAAAATCGTGACTGGTGGCCGACTTGGGATGACATGCTGCCTGACTGGTTCAATGATCCCAGTGATGATATTGCACCGCGACCGGGTGATGATACCCTGAAACCACAGCACCCCAACCCATTCCCTGAACCTCGGAAACCCGGAGATCTTCCCGGAATAATGGATCCCAATCAGGACTGGAATCCGTGGGGACTTTCGCCAAGGGGACCGCTTTTCGATATTCTTAATGATATTTTTGAGAGTTGGGATCAATCGGTCGGTCAGAACGAACGCCTCAGAGATAATTGGGATAATCGATATGATGATCTAAAACCATATGAGTGGAAAAAATGGCAGGAGCAACATGGAACACCACCACCGGGACCACCCCAACCGCCATTCAACGACCCAATAGATCCAGTCGAAAACCCTCCCGGTTCTGGTCAGTGGTGGCACTGGCAACCGGGTGGTGAAAATGGGATTGGATTGCCGTTCTTTGGACCAAACCATCAAGATCAAGGATGGTGGCCCAGTTTTCCACCGTTTCATGAAAATATGGACAACCCTTACTATAACCCCCCAACGGAATCGATTCCCCCAGCAAAACCATGATATGAAAGGATGTGCATGAAACGAGAAGTATTGCTACTCAACTCATGTGAACAAGTATTAAAGATTATATCATGGAAAAAAGCGGTTAAACTTTTGCTTTCTGGTAAGGCAACGAAACCACATACTCCATATAAAAAAACCCACTCGATAGGGACGGTGAACGGAAAGGTAGAAATACCTGCCGCCATCGTCCTTCTTCGTTTTCACGAATTACCCGAACTCGATGTGCGTCCGACTCGTAGGAATATCTTCAAGCGAGATAATCATACTTGTCAGTATTGTGGTTTTCATACCAAGAATGTAAAGAATTTGACAATAGATCATGTCCACCCCAGATGCAAGGGTGGTGATAATGGATGGACAAATCTAGTCACGGCATGTTTTGAATGTAACAATAAGAAGGGTAATAAATTAGTCAAGGAATGTGGTTTGAATCTTCGCTGTAAACCAACGAAACCTAAATACTATGCATTACATCTTACCGGACTCGATGAGAATGGTAAGAAACTTTGGAGTCAGTGGATCAATTTATGAAATCTTTTTTGCAATATATTAGTGAGGCGTTCGTGTCACCAAACAACGGAGCAAAGTATGGTCAAGTCATCTTTCTCGTTGGTGGTGCTGCGTCTGGTAAGAGTACAGCAATAAGAAAATTTATTGATTCTAGTTCATACAAAACAATCAATCCGGATGGTGTTAAGGATCTCATGCGTCAAGCGTCTGAGAAGGGCATCACGGGGTTTGAGGACTTAGCAGGAGTTGATCCAAACACTCCAAAAGGTGCTTCAGTGTATCATCAGAAGATGAGAGACACCAAAATCTCATCGAGGTACTCGAAGCGAATTACATCAGATCCAAATCGCTCGGCGGATGCATATCCTAACTTGCTTTTCGACCGCACTTTTAGTTTCGCAGGTGAAATTGAAAATATATCTAAGAGTCTTATAAGATACGGTTACAAACCAGAGAACATACACATTGTGTATGTCTTTACCGATGTGAATATAGCACTCAAACGCAACCGCGAGCGATCAAGGACACTTGCAGATGATATCATCGTGCAAAGTGCAAAGGGAGCAAAGAAGAACTTTATAGATCTCCTCTTTCAAAGAATGAAATCAGCACCCGTGAACGGAGACTTCTTTATGATTGTGAATGAACGTGTCATTTCAATCAAAAAGTCAGGTAAACGTGTGGACCGTTCTGGAGATGTTGCAAAGAAAGTCGCACGGACACTTGGCATACTTTAGCGGGATCCACCCCGCAGGATGGAGAGTGCAACATGATGCATTCCCTTATTTGCCTTGCTTCGTTCGTAATGTATCAAAGTGATGTTTCACCACCCACATATGCTCCAGAAACAGAACCACCTATGGCATACTTTGATGTTGTGCCACAGCAAGATGTTACTGGTGTGTTTGAAGTGGGAGTGGTCGCCTACCATTTAGAAGGCATTGACCGTGTTGAATTCACGGTGAACCGCGAGGGATTCGTCGGTGATTGGAATCACGATGGAATCACGGACGGTCAAGATCTTGGTATCCTCCTCGAAAGATGGGGACAAGGAGTGGGAGGACGAGATATTACTCGCCTCCTTGGTGCGTGGGGGCAAAGTTTGCCTTGGGCATCAGAAGTTATTACAGTCAACGAGATGACTCTAAATCCTCGAACGGGTGAGATGGAGTATTGGTTTGCTCTTGACACTCGCAAGCACCCAGACACAAAGATTACAGTATCAGCAGAAGCGTTTGGAACAATGGGTCCAAGCACCGTTCTTGATCGTGATGTTTGGGACGAGAACTACCCACTACCCCAGTACAGCGGGGTGAACCTATTCAGTACCAATGTGGGTAATCGTTGGCAGAAAAGAGAATTTTACATTTCTCCCAATGGTGATGATGTGAATGGTGACGGTACGAGGGAGAACCCACTGAAGGGACTCCATGCTGCACTCCGTTACGGTTTGCAACAACCATACGCTGAGATTGGTGGAACTATTGTCTACCTACTCGAAGGCGAACACACTATCGATGCAAGCGGCGGTTGGCCACTTCGTTCTTTCCGTCAGAGTGATGGAAGGTACTTTACGATTACACCGGCACCCGGCGTTGCATCGGCAGACTGTAAGATTGTTGCAAGTATTGCTCCCACCAACGGTGGTGGATTCATGACAAACAGTTTGATGAGACTCAAGGATGTCTTCGTCGATACCGATCAAGAGAACCTCTTGAATGGTGGGACATCTCGCTATGGTGGACGATGGTACGATGGTAGTATCATCAAGGGACATGATTACACCGAGGACTTCGATCCCATGTTTGTCACAGGCAAAGGTGGATTCCAGTGGTGGACTGATACTCTACATTCCTTCTCTCAAGAAGGCACGACTGGGTTGATTATGCGTAATTGCGTTCTTGATTCCATGTCATGTGATGTTCTTGAGTTGCACTATGCACAGTTACTTCTAAGTATTGAAATCACCAACCACAATCCAAACGGAAACCTTGACCCGTCTGGATGTCACACCGATTATATGCAGTACAACGGAATCGATTACATTCACCAGAATGTGATTCTTCGTGACATCTATGCAAACGATACTTGTATGCAGCAAGGTGTACATGCATGTCCCGGTGAAAGCAGTGGTGGTGGTATTCATAACTCTGCATGGGTGAATATTCAACTCTCGAATGCGGGTGGTAATGGATTGCCCGAGTGTAGTCCTACTGCTCTCATCTGGAGATGGTGTGGTCCTGCCAAGAATAACTTGTTCAAGAATTGTATGTTTCAACAGAAGCAGGACAATCTAGGCGATAGGCACAGTACATTTACATTCAACCGACACAACGAAGACGGTACACGGAACGAAGAAGGACCGTGGACTTGGAACGATGAGTTTGGATGGAAGTATATCAATGTCAAGATTGAAGACTGTTTCGAGAACTGGGAAAGAACCCAACCTCTCTTTCCGGCACCGACTGCTGGTATGGGATGGTCATTCTATGGTCCTGATGGAATGATGTGGGATTCCAATATGAACGATGGGGTTCAGGAGAATCCTTTCGGACCTAACGACCCGTGGTGGTGTCCCATTACTGGCGTTTACTTTACACAAACGGAGTAGAATTTGAAGCAATTAATTTTCGCACTCTCGGCAACCTTCTGCGTCACTTCGGTGGCGCAGGAGGTTTGTCGTCCCCCATTAGTTTCCTTTGATGTTCATCGTCTTGAATTGAAAAACGGATATACACACAGCACTGGTGGCGTTGCACGCGACACCCGTGTGATTGAAGTTGACTATATCGACAATCGTAGAATCGTCACCGACTTATTCGACTCACAGGGTACAGTCATACTCACGAACGTAGTCAATGCCGACAATCTTTCCAGACGTATCAAATACAGACACCACGTTTCAGTTCCTAGAGGTGAATACACAATATCACAACATGATACAGATTACGAAGTATGTGTCGATGATGGTAAAGTTATATTCTACACAGATGTGGTGCTTGCAAATGGTGCATCACATACAAGGGACTGGATGTATACTATAGAGATTCAAAGATATGGCGACTTCAACAACGATGGTGATGTCGATGGTTATGATTTAGGAATGTTATTTGCAGGTTGGGGTGTAGGTGGAGAAACAGACCTCAACGGCGACGGAATTACCAACGGCGAAGATATGGGCATTCTTTTGGAAAACTGGACTGGGTGACTTTAGACTGCTTTGCGTCTTGTTCGGGACATGAAACGTGCCCGCAATGCCCGGTTGACTACTTGGTTGTAGCGGATCACATAATCTGCTACTTCTTTGTCATCGATATCATTGATATCGGGTAATTTTGCCTCTGCCTCGACGATTTCTTCGACCTCTTCCTCTACGGTGGGTTCTAATACTTTCTTCGATGCTTCATTGAGCGAGTTGAAAAGATTTTTGTTTAGACGCATAAGTTACCTCTGATATTATGTATAAGAATTTAAAAACTACTACATATTGATAACGGTTTTATGTAAAACTACAAGAAATCTCAGGGAGAATGTTGAATGACTGATCGATCAAAAGATGCTCTACACAAGAAGTTTGGTATGGCAGCAATTTTAGTGGGGTGGTTTGTGACCATTGCCGCATTCGTATATAATTTTGCAACAACTAATGCAAATTATGCACATAGGATTGCAACGATTGAGCAGGAATTACTCAATCTCGACTCACGAATGGATGTGAGTGAGGCATTTAGAATAGAACTCGCTGCCGATCTAGCAGAAATTAAGACGGATCTCCTCTGGATCCGACGAACAATGGAAGAACAAGGAAGATAAACTATGTGGTATCCACCCAGTAAACAACAAATCGAAAGTAACACCAACCCATTCCGTGCTTTGACTCCAGAGCAGATGCGTCAGAAGCAAATGCAGGAGATGGAAGAAGCAAAAAAAATCAAAGTCCCGTCGAAACTCCTAAAGGACTTCCAGAAGGAGATCAAGAACGAGCGTGATTATCAGTTCGCCGGGACAGACAGCAAAGAAGACAAAAAAGAAATCATTGAGGATGAGAAAGAACTTCTCAAAGTTTTAAAGTTGTTACAAAAAGGACAAATTGAAAAGGCATATGACGCTTTCGACGCACTGGATACCGCGTTGGCAGATGTCGTGCCACAAAAACTACTCAAGTTCATGGTCCAGAATCTCAATGAGAGCATTCTCGAAAGTCTCGATGAAATTGTAC
>Ga0181411_1001090_pt1 | contig 10024 bp, 8 predicted proteins | sample 34SPOviralmetaG_FD_130114 | JGI IMG/M metagenome (GOLD analysis project Ga0181411, IMG submission 130114) | Marine viral communities from the oligotrophic San Pedro Time Series (SPOT) site, San Pedro Channel, CA, USA - 34 SPOT_SRF_2012-07-09 | ecosystem: Environmental > Aquatic > Marine > Strait...
AGGTAAATTTATATTAGACGAACAAATAATTATCAATGGTGAAACCAATGGTAGAGTAATTCAATCAATCAGTGATTTTGACCTAAGTGATGTCAAATCAATTAGATCTACAGCAGCAAGTAGAACATTCGCTGCTGACGTAGTTCTAGAGCCAAAGAAAGATCTTACAGGTAGATCTTTTAGTATCACCAGTGGTGGAGTAGTAACAAGTGGTACACCAGGTTGGGTAACTAACTTCAAAGTTGGAGATGTAATATCGTACAAACGTGGTGGACAGACAGACATTACATTCAATGTGGTGAGTGCTGTAAGTTCTCTCAATAATAATGTAACTGTTGTGGCAGCACCTAATACAGTTTCGGGTGTATGTCATAAGGCACTACCTAGTTCTACTACAACAGTAAGTGACCTCAAGATTGTAGCAGGTAAGTTGAGAGACTCTACAAGTGGTTTCTTATATGCTGAGTTAGCAAATAAAAACATAGAATCTTTAGACCTTACTGACTCACTACTACAAATAAGAGTAGAGGACACAGGTCAGAGTACCGATGGTGATGGTCAGTTGGACTTACCATCATTGACTGGTACAGAACTTGTATACGCACCATTTGATGAAGAAAGGTATACAGTTGTATACACTGATGGATCTGTAGAAGATCTTACATCAGATCAATTCCTTATTACAGGTAGTGGAAAGGGTGTTACATTATCAGGTTTGACAGCGAGTCAATCAAATGTGGTTGTTCATAGTACACAACAAAAATCGAAAGTAAAGTCGAAACAGAAGACACTTGTTAGAGAAGCAAAAAAAATAATTAGTGGATCAAATAGAACAAATTCAGGTATAACCACAGGTCTTGCTGATGGTCTTACACCAAGTGCTATATTTGGTAAGAGAGTGCAAGACAGAGAGATATCTTTAGATGTTCCTGATGTTGTAAACATAGTAGCAGTATTTGAATCATCTAGCACAGGTGATGCGATTGTACCTTTCCTTACACTAGGTTCATTCAACGGACCTAATGGCAATAATACAGACGTTATTGTTGGTGAAATTGGAATAGGACAAAGTTCTGGTGCAGCAGCACAAGTTCTATCAAGAAATGGTACAACTAAAGTTGATGTTATTTTCCAAAATCCTACTGCATTTATTGAAAACGAAGAAGTAACATTTGAAGAAAGTGGTGTAAGAGCAATATTGTCAAGTGCAGCAACAGGAGATCCAAATATTAGAGGTAACTTTATCCTTGATACAGGACAGAGAGCCGAGTATTATGATTATGGTAGATTAGTTCGTAAGCAAGGGTTCCCTGAACCACAAGGTAGTCTTACAGTCTTCTTTGATCATTACGTCATAAACTCAGAAGATTCTGGTGACATTCTTACAGCCAATAGTTACACAAAAAATAATTATGATGGTGTACCTGCATTTGATAATATAAGGAACACAGATGTTATTGATCTCAGACCAAGAGTAGCAGCATACACTGGCACCAGATCACCATTTGAATTTGATTCAAGAGATTTTAGTGGAGGTGGTCAGTCACCTGCGGTTCTTGTTACTGATGAGAACATAACGTTTGATTACAATCACTACCTTGGTAGGATAGATAGGTTGTTCCTCAATAGAGACTCCACATTCACTGTGAAGCAAGGAACACCTGCTGTTGACCCTGTTGAACCAGAGGGTATATCAGAGTCATTTGAATTAGCAAAGATAACCTATAATCCATACGTTTACAATGCAAAACGTGAGGTAAAATTAGAATTCCGTGCTAATAAACGTTACACGATGAAGGATATAGGGACTCTTGATACTAGAATAAGAACTATAGAAGAGGTAACAGCATTATCACTGTTAGAAAATAAAACTGAAAGTCTTCTTATAACAGATCCTACCACAGGTCTTGATAGGTTTAAGAATGGTTTTGTAGTTGATCCATTCCAAAACTTCCTTGTTGCCGACAAGTCAATTCCAACTCTCAAATACGATATCAATGAAGGAAACCTCACACCAAGAAAACACTCAGATAGTGTCGATCTGCTTATCGGTTCTGCTAGTGTTGTGGGGACTAATGGCACTCCAGATCTTACAGTCGATCCCAGATTTGCCACAGACCTAGGTTCACCTAATATCAAAAAGACAGGTGATCTTGTCACATTGAATTACGAAGAGGTATTAGATAGAGAACAACCTTTTGCTACAAGGGTAGAAAATATCAACCCATATATGGAAAGAAGCTGGGCTGGTAATTTGACTCTTAATCCCGAATCAGATATTTTTACAGAAAGAGTATTTGAAGTAGAAGATGACGGTATTGGATTCTCAAATGATATTATAATCAACGAAGAAGCGATACCTGAGATGAGAGAGCAGAACATTGCTTTCACTGGTACACGTTTGAAGCCAGGTACAAATCACTTCAACTCATTTGCTGGTGAGGATATGATTGAAAATAATATTCGCACTATACCAAAACTATTAGAGGTAACACCTATACAAGGTGCTTTCCAAGTTGGTGAATCAGTTAGTGGAATTTTGATATCAAATCAAAATGCGAGTCAGAGTGTAGAACTAAGATTTAGATTAGCAGCACCTAATCACAAAGAAGGACCTTTCAATAATCCTTCAGTCTCGTATATCAATAACCCATACTCAGCAAATGTAGGTTTATCATCAGCATACTCAGAAACAACAACAGTCTTGAATATAGACATACAGTCGTTGAATCAAAAATCGGATGGTAATTTCTTTGGATTTGCTCGTGTAGGCATGAGGTTAGTTGGTGAAACAAGTGGTGCTGAAGCAGAGATCAATCAACTAAGACTTATAACTGATGATATGGGTGCAGTCCTTGGATCATATTATATACCACCAAGTAGATTCGAGAATGGTACAAATACTGCATTGCTTTCTAGTTTGAGACCACAGGACTCATTTACTGGTCTAAACTTCTCAAGAGCTGCAGCAGACCACTTCTCAGAAGGAACACTGATAACAAACACTACCCTTGAGAGAACAGAGCCAGCACCTCCAGTTATACCAAATCCTCTTGTTTTCAATATTACGAATATTACTCAGAATATTACTAATATCAATAGAACTATTATTCAGAACTTTATTGAAGAAGATGATGACCCATTAGCACAGACATTCCAAGTTGAAGAAAATCCTGGTATTTTTATGACATCAGTTGATTTCTTCTTTGCAACTAAATCCGAAACTATACCAATAGATGTGAGAGTTGTAAATGTAGTCAATGGATATCCATCTAGAAATATTGTCAAGAATGGACAAGTGATATTGAATCCTGATCAGGTCAATATATCATCAGATGCTACTGTGCCAACTACGTTTACATTCCCATCTCCGATATACTTACCAAGAGGTGAGTACTCTTTTGTTATTGTAACTGCTACATCTGAATACAACCAGTGGATATGTCAGGTTGGTGAGACAGAGATTTCCACTGCAAATAATACACAGCTGGGACAGGTCATAGTAACAAAACAACCTTCACTTGGATCTCTATTCAAAGGACAGACAGCTGGAACATGGACTCCATCTCAGTTGGAGGATATGAAGTATGTTGCAAGAAAGGCGAAGTTTACATTGGACTCAGGAACACTCAGATTCTATAATCCACAACTAGACACATTTAGTAGTAGAAATAATCTTCCTGAAAATTCAATAGAAACATTTGCAAAGCGTGTGACTGTTGGTCTTGGATCTGCTATTGGTGATGGTATTATAGATCTTGGCACACAAATAAAACAAGATGCCAATACGGGAGCATCAGGTATTGTGGCAGCAAAACTTGGACATCTTGGTCAAACAGCCAGCACACTCTCTATCACAAATGGTGGTGTAAATTACGAAGATGCAACATATCCAACTGTTAGTTTTGTAAGTCTTACAGGAACTGGATCGGGAGCTGTAGGTGTCGTCACTGTGTCTAGTGGTGTTATCACTGGAGTCACAGTGATAGATGGTAGCACTGGAACAGGGTATCAAGTAGGTGATACTTTGAGTGCTTCTCTTGGCACAAGAGGGTTGGGTCAGAATCTATTACTCACTGTTGGTGTAACAACTGGTGTAAATTCACTTCTTCTTACCAATAGTAAGGGCACATTTGACACAACAAATCCAATACAATATCACGACGCTACATTAGGTTATGGTGTAACAGTGGCAGGTATCATACCATCCACAGTCACAACAAATACAGATCAGTATGATGGACTACATTTCAAAGTCTCGCATCCTAATCATGGAAACCACGCTGCAAATAATACAGTCAAAATAAATGGCATCACAGGTGATAGTGTTCCAACAAAAACAACTGTTGCTTATGGTGTAAGTGATACAAGCGTGGTTAGTGTTGCAAGTAGCACTGGATTCAATTTCTTTGAGGGTGCACAAGTAACAGCCAGCAATCCTGGTTTTGCATTACTAGGTGATGAAATCATACAGTATACATCTGTTGGTACTAATCAATTGAGTGGTACTATAACCAGAGGAAATGATGATACGTTTGCAAGAACTTATCCTATAGGAGCACCAGTACAGAAATATGAATTGTCGGGTGTATCTCTTAGAAAAATAAACACACAGCACTCCTTGATAAATGTATCTTCGTCTATTGAGGATAAAGTTACTCTTGACTCATATCATGTGAAGATCACTGGTTCTACATTATTCTCTAAGGACAAACCTGGTGGTGGTACAAGAGGTAAGGGCACCACTAATGTAGTGTTCGACAAAGTTACACCTGCAATAGCACATAGTGTACCTAAGGGCACAGTTATCAACTCAAGATTGAGAACTTCGGGTGCAACAAGTGTAAGTGGTAGTGAGGTATCATTTGGTGATAAAGGTTATGAGGGCATTTCACTTGTCAATGAGACATCATTCCCCGACCTTCGCATGGTTGCGTCTAAAGTAAATGAGTCAGTTCAAATGACAACAAGACCAGGTGAAAAATCCTTGACAGTTGATTTGAGTTTAGGTACTGACAATGAAAATGTCTCACCTGTGATTGATGCATTCAAAAGTTCTATCAATGTATCAACAAATAGAATTAATAAACCTATTGAAAACTATGCTACAAGTAGTAGATCAAATCAACTTGATGATCCACATGATCAGTTATATCAAACTAAAGTAATCATGTTGGAGAACCCTGCTACATCAATCAAAGTAATTTTTGGTGCGTTCAGACCACCAGCTTCAGATATCAGGGTATTGTATAGATTATTCAGAGCAGATACTGACTCTTTAGATAAGGTATTTGAATTGATGCCTGGTTTTGAAAACTTAGATTCTGCTGGATTCGTTATTTCTGAGAAGAATAATAATGGTAAACCTGATAGGAACGTGGTTCCTAGTTTGGATGATCAGTTTGTAGACTATGAGTATACAAAAAATGGTTTACCACCATTTACAGGATTCCAAGTGAAAGTTGTCTTCTCATCAACAAACCAAGCAGCAGCACCTAAATTACTTGACTTCCGTGCCATCGCTGTGGCATAATAATTATATGATAAACGCATGGTCACTAGCATACGAAGTATTGGAGGGAACTCTAGATGAAACATATCCCATCAAAAAAAATCAAGGTGGAAAATCATCCGTCACTGATGAGGGATGCGAAGACGAATGCGATAGTGAACACTGACAGTACAGCATACGTGCGTTATATGAATAATAGAAATGCACGTCTATCACAAAAGGATGAAATAGATAGACTCAAAGATGAGATAGAGTTATTGAAACAACTAATTTACAAACAGAATAAATAGGTTTATGGCAGTCCCATCAGTCAATATTCAAATAGAACAGGGAACAAATTTTTCTTCAACATTTGATGTGAAGAAAAGTGATAGTTCTGCGTTAGATCTCACTGGATATAGTTTTAGTGCGAAGATGAGGAAGCATGCTGGAGCTGCAGGTTCAATAGGATTTGCTGCTACATATGGATCTACACCTGGTGATGGTCAGGTGATTTTATCTCTGACCCATGCACAAACTGGTATCATTACTGCAGGTAGATACGAGTATGATGTATTAATATCCAACAATTTTTCTGGTGTCAAAACAAAAATTTTCACTGGACAAGTATTGGTAAACCCTACATCATCGATATGATATGTCTTCTATTAGACTAAGTTCATCACATGCTGATGATAACATAGGTGCACAACCATCAATTAAACTCACTAGAGACGAAGAAGAATTCAACATTGTACGAGATGATGAGTTCTTTGTTGTAAAACTAGGAGAACAAAAAACCGTATTTTCCTCTGAAGGCGAAGAAGTGGCAAACTTAAGAGACATCTCAGACCTTAATTCAACCTCGATAGGTGCAGGGGTAGGCACAAGTTTTATTCTTACTTACGATGCAGTTGAGGATAATTTTAAATTTGTTTCGCCTGATGCAGTGGTTGACTCTGCTATTGGTAATTCATCAGGACCTGCTGGATTTAGCGATACAGTGATAAACAACCTCGTCGAAAAACTTGATGTAGAATTAGATGATAAGATTGATCTCGACGGTGGAACTTGGTAATAATAAATATAACAGGGAAAACAATTAAAAATGGCTGCTCCAGTACTACAGTTTAAGAGAGGTAATCTTGCAAGTTTGCCAGCTTTACAAGCAGGTGAGCCAGGTTTTACTGTAGACAAAAATGATTTATATGTTGGTATAGACTCTACAACACTAAACAACCAATTTATAGGATCTGGAAGATTTTGGGATAAAGGTGATGCTACTAATGCATCTGGTGTAAAATTAGTTGAAGCAACGAATAATGGTGCACATGCTATAACTATCAAGGCACCTACTTCATTGGCAGACGATCAAGTCTACACATTGCCAGCAGAAGCAGTTGCCAGTGGTTTTTTAAAATGTAATGGGAGTGGTGAATTTTCATTTGATACTGCACCTCAGAATGCTGGTTCAGTTACAACAGTTACAGTTGCAGATGAGTCAAGTGATACAACATGTTTTCCAATGTTTGCGGTATCTGCTACAGGTGACATTGAACCAAAAACAGGATCTAATCTAACATTCAACTCTTCTACAGGAGCACTGACAGCAACAGGATTTGTAGGTGCTTTGACAGGTGATGTCACTGGTAATACTTCTGGAACCTCTGGAGGTTTGACTGGAACTCCAAACATAACGGTTGGTACAATTATAGGATCAAACTTGACACTTAGTGGTGATCTGACTGTGAATGGCACCACTTCATCATTGAACACAGTCAATACTACTATCGAAGATGTGTTACTTGAATTACAAGTTGTTGATGGTGGTACACTAAGTAGCGATACAAATAAAGACGTTGGTATTGTATTGAATTATTACAGTGGTTCTGCTAAAAAAGCTGCGATATATTGGGATGACTCAGCAGGTAGAATAGTAATAGGTTCAGAAGTATCCGAGTCTTCGGGTGTGCTAACAGCAAGTGCTTTATCAGGATTAGAGATTGGATCACTATTTGTAAATGATTGTGCTGGTCAGACACAAGTTATATCTTGTTCTGGTACAACAGGTTCCCTTGAAAATATAACAATCGATGGCGGATCTTTTTAGACGGATAAACTTTAGGCATTTTCAACAAGATAATTATCCTACGAAAGAAAAAATAGAAGAGATATTACAAGAAGCAATAAACATAGCTCCTGTTGATAAGGAGTTTTTTTCTTGGCGTTTAGAAGTTCATGGTCCTGAGTATGCAGAACAAAAAGCAGAATTAGTTTTAGATTGCTCCACATATTATACAAAAGATGATAATGGTGTTGATTTGACTCCGAACACATACATCCCTAAGTATGGAGAGGAGCAATGGGATGATCAAATACGAAAAGCATATAAAAGAAGACCTGGTTCATTCAATTGCCAAACACAAGCACCATATCTTATAACAGTGGTGTGTCATAAATCTATATTTGATGATGAAGACCCTGAAAATTATGTGGGATATAAACCTGAACGAACGCATCCTGGTATGCCGAGTTACAGGCACTGCATGAACATGGGTATATTCATTCACAGTGTTGCTTTAGCAGCAAATAATCATGGTGTGGATCATGCTTTTTGTTGCTGTTTACAAAGGAAAAGAAATCCCATAGTTAGATCTATCAAAAAAAATGAGGGTGAAAAATTTGTAGTATTTCTTGGACTAGGATATTTTGATTGGTCACTTGCAGGTACAGAGGGATATGATGATCAATTTGTAAAAACTGATGATCCTGATATTGTAAGAAGAAAAACAGGTGGGGTATATAATATCAAGGAACATACAAGGACAGGATTCAAAACAAAGAAACCTAGACCTGAACAAATAGTAAATTGGATGTGATATATAAAACAGTAATATAATTTTTTATTATGAATGAAGAAGTACAATCAATTCTTCAAGTCTATCAAACACGACTAAACAATCTTCTTGCACAGAACATTGCATTTGAAGCAAAGATTCTGACTCTCACAAAACAATTACAAGAACTTCAAACACCTCCACCTACAGTCGATGGTGGAGAGATAGATGATAAGGCAGCATCTAACGAGTAGTACATATCTGCTAGATGATTCATTACTGGATGTTTGTGCACAAACTCATCATCTGAAATGATGATTACTTTTTTGCCGAGTGCATGACCGTATGATATCTCAAATATCGTACCGTAAGATGGTCTCCTCTCATTTATTGACTTAGGTAGATGAGCAAAGACTACATCACAATTTTCAACATTCAGTTTTGTATCTTCAAATATTTCAGATTGACTACCTAAATGATATTTGGGTATGATAGTTTCTATCGTGTCTGGTACTTTATTTTGTACGTAATTTCTCCATAAGAATATTTCTTCTTCCGAGCATATTTCTATAGGTCCTGCCAAATAAATTTTCATGATAAAAGACGAACAACTTATATTTTATATAGCAGTGCCTGGTAGTGGGTGGGCAAAACTCTCACTATTATTAGGGTGTTGTACCAAGATGAATCTCAACAAATCTGATAGAAGAGGGGATAGAGAGGAGACAGGTAAAGATGGAGATACAGGATGTGTGCATCATAAGGGGGCATTCTGGGATCCTCTTATGGAATTTGGTGAGGGGTTTGATGATTTAGAAAAGAATCATACCAAAGAATCTTTCAAGGCTGAGTGTCTTAGACCATTCACTGAGATCAACGACCAGAACTATCTAATCAGATCACACTTCTTTGCAGAAACTAAGAACCTGAATTGGTTGAAAAAGAATTTTCCCAATAATAAAATAATTTTAGTACTAAGAGATACTAAGTTATGTTATGAAGGGTGGAATATTGCTATGACTTTTACAGGCAATTATCCAAAGTACAAAGCATGGATGAAGGTAAAAACACAGGAACAGCACCCACTAAATTATGAGAAACTGAAGATGCTCATTGAAAAACATGATAAAATGATAAGGGAGTTTGTACGTGACCATGATTGCTACATAATACAACCCAACAAAACCTTTATCAACAGATTGGGATATGTTTGGGATGATGAGGGTAGAGAGGAATATGAAAAGTTGATTATGGTTCATCAATTCTTCAAGTCAGAAGTACCGATGTTCGACGCTCCCTTTGTATTTTACAACTGCGATGAACTCTTATTTTAATGGAATCTGGAAAGACACGAATTATCAATACCTTGAGCATTCTGGCTATTCTCTGGTCGATTACGTTAATAATCAAAAACCATCTAGTGTCTTAGATGTTGGGTGTGGGTATAACAAACTCAAAAGTTTGATTCCTAATCTTATCGGTATAGATCCCTACAATGATGCTGCAGATATAAAAGTATCAATAGAAGAATATAAATCAGCACCATACGACATAGCACTATGTCTTGGTTCAATAAATTTTGGTGATGAAAAAACTATTAATAATCAAATAGATAAACTTCACACCTTATGGAGAAGTAAGGCAATATTTAGAGTCAATCCTGGCATACCACATGCAGGTTGGGACGATTTCATTG
>Ga0181411_1001091_pt1 | contig 10011 bp, 5 predicted proteins | sample 34SPOviralmetaG_FD_130114 | JGI IMG/M metagenome (GOLD analysis project Ga0181411, IMG submission 130114) | Marine viral communities from the oligotrophic San Pedro Time Series (SPOT) site, San Pedro Channel, CA, USA - 34 SPOT_SRF_2012-07-09 | ecosystem: Environmental > Aquatic > Marine > Strait...
CATATCCTTGTCCAGAGTTTTCGTTCAATACTTCACTTACCAATCTCATTAGATCATTTTTTTTCATTATTTTTACCTCATTTGTTGTGGCTTCTTCGCCAAATTCTTGTTCTATTATAGCAATAAACTTTTGTTGTAATAAATCATCGTTTCTATTAATAGCGCTTTCTGCATTGAAAAATTCTTCAATTTCTTTTGAATTTTTTGCTTTTGTGGAAAAGTCTTTTATAATTCTCAAGACGTCTTTTATAACCGGACGATCTGATTCTTTTTGTAATGCTTTTACGACATTATTATAGAAGTCTAAAAAGATTTTGTCCGAGTTTACAGTTTGCTCCGAACCTACTCTACCCTCTTGATATCTTTTCACTGTGATGTATTTGGCAAACTCTTCCGCAATTGGAACAACTTTATCTTTCGCCACTCTCTTGTCAGTGTCCCCTATAAAATTACGGGCCTTGTACCCAACGTACAAACCTCCACCGACTTTTCCTGCTAAATATGTTTTTCTCATAACATCAATTAGAGAAGTCGATGCCAGGACTTCTTTGAAAGTTGGGAAAAACTCTCTCATTTTCTTTTGCCAAGCAATGAGACCTGAAGCATCTCCTGTATTCAGAAAGTCTTTTTTGATGCTGGTCTTACTGTTGCCACCAAAAGATTTTGCAAATACCGCTTCCTCATCAAGGAGTTTTTGAACTTGAGTTAGTTGAGTGGTCATGATTTGTTCTTTTTTGGTTGCTTCTTTGAGTTTTGTTAAATAATTGACAAGATCATCTCTTCTACTGGCGGGCACCTTTCCTATATCTATTAAATTGTCCGCAAATTCACCTGCAGACTTACTTCCTTTGAGAAAGGCACCTTTGGCATCTCTACTAATTTTTAGATATTTTTCTAACTTCTTGATATCTAGAAGTTCTCTGTAGAGAGCTTCAACTTGAGGTTTGTTATTCCTTATAAGGTCGTCAAACATCGCACCACTTTGTTTGAAGAAGTTTTGAGTAGCAGAAACTCTATTTACAGCTTGCCCCCTACCTACTAATTTGAGCATTCTTTTTGTCTCTTTACCTACACCAGATTTGGCTGCAGAGGCAGCCTCTCTTTTGTATATGTTAGCTGTGTCGGCAATAGCATCATCGGAAATATCAGCTATTTGTTTCTTCAGTTTTGTGGGATCTAGTGTCACTTCTCCATTCACAGCGAGTTTTTTGAACATTTCTTTTTGTCCTGCTCCTAAATCACCTAATTTCACAACCACGGTGGGAACGTCCCTAGACAGTGTTATCGTTGGTTTTCCATCGATCATCTTAGTTAAGAATTTTACGTCACCTCCTATTTTCCCAGCGCGCTGAAGTGCAATAAACAGAGAGATTTGGTCTGTCTTTGTAGAGAATTTTGTTATTATTCTTCCAAATGACGCCGCTAGTTTGTTTTTTAGTCCTCCGCCAACTAATTTTGCCGCGCCGGCTGCCGTTCTGACAACTGGCATAGTTCCTTTTTTTAGCAGGAATGTTGTTGCCGCAGCGCCGATGATTGCAGCGGTAGCACAAGAAACGTTCGCCCGGTTTATATCAGTCCAGTTCTCGACATCATTGACAGTTTCATCAATCGCTCTCACTATGTCTGGCATTAATATCTTTCCAAGTTCATCTGACTTCTTTGGGTCACTAGAGACTTTAAGTGGCGTATTGTCACGTATGAATTTTTTTACACTGTCTCCAACTGGAAACCCTAGAGTAAGGACTTTTCTTATATTTTGTGGAAGTGTGTTGTCATCATCAGCAACTAATTTGTATGTACCATATAGCAATGCAGCTTTTATGAGGTTTCCGCTAATCAGCTTTATTGCGAATTTACCAGTCTTATACGCCGCTTTAACTCCAAATTTAGAACTTTTTAGCGCGACTTTAGTAAATCCATTATAAGAAACTGCCAACTGACCACCAGAGCCTAAGATCAAGCCTCCGAGCGTAGCAACAGGGTGTTGACCTACACATTGTTCTATCTTCTCCCAATCGCTGAGGATAGAAGGTACATCTTCAAACAAATCTTCTAGTCCATCCATATCAAAATCATACCCAGGTTTGTCGATAACATCGGCTTTGGTTTTGCTTACAAAAGCACCTTCAGGTTCTCCACCAGTTGATGATTTTTCTGGCTTTTCTGGACCTTCATAATCTGTTATTTCTACACATTGCTTTGTAACGGGATTATATCCATATGTCTTTCCGTCAACTTGCGGACAGCCATACAAAGATACTTCACTTAGTATCATAGATTCTGATACTAAATCGATTAGTTTTCTCTTATTTACAGTATTTGATTTAATCTTGCTCAACTAATTACCCTCTATATAACTATCATCATGAAAGTTTTCCGAACGCTCTATTTAGAACGGTCGTTGCGTATGATCGTCTAAGTGGAGTTTCTGACTCATCTGCAATTATTGGAACAGCTAGATCCAATACTCTCTTGAATTTTTGTGAGAATTTATAATAGACATTCATAACTTCCTCGGATCCTCCACCTGATTTTCGAAACGATTGAAGTTTTGAGATGGATATGCCGAACAATTCTCGAAGTTCGTTCATTTTGTTAACAAATCTTTTTAATTCAACACCACCTTCAGAGTCTTGCTTATAAAATGTGTCGCTTCCTCCAAAATTTACAGAGACTTTTCTACTTCCTGGTTCAAATGCGAAAGTTATATCACTTTCCTTTATGTTTGGAACCTTGTATGTATCTATCCTACTATAAAAGATTGGCCTATGGAAATAAGCTATTTTCTTATCAGCCATTCTCATTTTTTCTTTGTCCCCTTCTGCAGCATTCAAGTCTCTGATATAATCACTTTTGACTGAAGGGAAATTTTTCTTGTGTATTAGTTTGAGATACTTTTTTTTGTTTTCTCTGTATGCGGAAAGGTTAGTCTCAGCGGCCATCTCTGCAATGCGATCAAGACTGGTGAACTTTCCTGACATGTTTTGAACCTGAAGTTCAAAATTGTCATAAAAATAATCAATAAGTTCATCAAAATTAGATACCTGTTCCAAACTCCCCTTATAATCTACTTTTTGTTCTGGTTGTTGAGTCGCTGCGACAGTACCAACAGAAGCTGCTGTGCCGGCTGCTCCAACACTGAACTCTCCCTCTGGTGATCCGATCGGATCACCATTTTCGTTGTAATAATCTTTTATGTTTGTTGATACTCTTTTGGTGTTTCTTCTAGCAAACGTGTTTTGACCAGAGGTTGTTACCCAGTTCCACAACTTCTCTGCATAGTTTCCTTCCGAAAACGCAAATATTCTTGCGTCGTATTTCCAATTTTTGGTGTAGTTTTCTTCTATGAAGTTTCCTAGATCTGAATCGAACTGTTTAATTTTTTCCAGGTGCTTGTAGTCGTTCTTCTTCGATCCTCCGGACCAATAAAAACCCATTGGAAGGTCAGGTGTTTTAGAGCCTGCTTGTCGAAGAAGTATTCTCATAAAGTTCTCACCAGGTGTACCATTGCCGTCCTGAAGAGACCACATCTTGTATAGATACTGTTCGTCTTTTGTTTTCCTGTATTGTGTTCTATATTGAGCCCACCTCTTCACTCCCCCGGACCCAATATTGTGAGCAATACCAGGAAGAGAAAGTTCATCCTTTGCGTCTTGGGCTTGATTGGCCACCATCTTTTTATTATGTGAAATGAATCCCAAAAACGAGGCTTCTTGAGCTATAGGGTCATTATAATATTTTTCCTGCGAACCTTCTGACCACTTTCGGCTGTTGATAAACTTATAGTTTGGCATTGAAACGCCATATCTAGAAACAATCTTTCTAGCTATTTCATAAGGTGCAGGTCCAATAGCATACCTACCAGTATATCTGTTCTTTTTCCAGGACCCAGTAGATTTATATGGGTTGTAATTGTTTCCAGATTCTTTTGTACCATATGCTCTTCTTATGGCGTTCCAAGCATTTCTATCTTTTACATAAGAAATGTTTTGGATAGCTGCATCATAAATTTTATTTAGATTTTCATTCTCATCAGTAGTTAGTTCTCTTTTTAGATATTTTTGAACATCTGAAACCATTTCAGTTGCTCGTGGGTTGCTTACAGTCATGGAGCTATCCGATTTTGTAGCTCCAGTTCCAGTGACTCCTGCGGCTGCCGAAGGTGCACCTGTAATTCCACCAAGTGCGTCTTTATAGAACTTCCCAGGATCTCTAAAGTGGTAGCCGTCAGAACTACTTGTGGACCTGTTAGGTATAAACTTAATACCAGGTATTTCTGATAGTTTTTTGTTTAATACTAGAGACTTCTTGTGCATCCTGGACCTCTTTTTCGGGTCAACTTTTAGCTCTATTACGCGAATGTCGGAAACGCCTTTTGATTTCAAAAAATCTATTGTTTGCACATAAGGTTCATAAGCCTTGGACATGTAGTTATATCCCATATGCAAAATAGCTATTCTTGGTTTATAATTCTCCCCTTTTTGTTCAAAATATTGCTTTGTCACCTGCAAAATTTTACTAACAGATGCTGAACCGATTGATGGTGCCACCAACTCACCCTTGTCCTGATGGAACTTGAGTGCGGCGAGTTCCCCTTTTCTGCTAGATGCTTTCCCACGGCCATACCATTTGCCTGCCATATAAAGACTATTGCTATCGCCCACGATAATCAAATCATCCTTTGGGGTCACTTCAAGACTTGCTGTTTCTGCACCTGCGGCCGCAGCCTTTGGTGCCGCGGGCTTAGGTGCACCCATTGGAGAATATTTGTTTTTTCGAATATGGGAGTTTATGTCAGTTATGAAATCATTAAACTTATTCTTGTCAACACCCTCTATATCATCAGTCATTTTAGCTACAGGTGTTATATTTACTTTCTTTCCTTTGTTTGAAATAAGTGCTGCGATTTTGTCTATGTTGTTTTTTGTTTTATCTGCACTAAACTCTTCATTACCTTTTGCGAACTCTAGCGCATCTTTATACCCTATGTTGACGGATACTGCATCCTGATCTTGTCCTTCTTTTACTGTTGCAAGAGATTTTTGAATATCTTGAAGAGTCTGATTACTAGTTTTTTCATTGGACCCAAAAGAGTCTTGTATGTTTTTCAGTACGTCATCACTGGATAGATCATTTGAACCAAAAGAGCCTTTAGTTGTTTTCTCACCCTTCTCAGGAGTTTGTGCAGGTTGTGCTTCTGATTTACCCTTGAATGATCTTTGGGATACTATTTCTGGAACCTGAATAGTTTGAATTGAGTTTTGGCGCGCCTTGTCTAATTCAGAAATCTCTCCTTGCATTGCTGCAGCTTTTTGTTTTGTCTCTTTTATACGTTCTTGAAACAACGCAGACGTAGTTTCTAAGTTTGCTTTGAACCCCCTTGCCAATAGCCCAGCCTGCCTGAGAACATCAAAGTCTGGGTTCTCAGCCGCAATTTGTTGCGCTAATATACTTTTACCTGATTTCTTTTCCTCTTCTATCTTAAAAACATTTACACCGCACTTTGCGCGCATTCCACCAAAATCTTTATACATTGCAGCGTACATTCTATCTAGAAGTTCTAGAAGTTCTTCTCCAAGCTTCTTTCGATATGCCAAAACACCCTCCGGGCTAAGTTTTTTAGATGGCTTTTCTTGGTTTTGCTCTTGTACACTTTCTTCTTCTTTTTCACCTTCATCATCAATCGCCGCCATTGCACCTTTAACCATGGTCGAGAAATAATTGACTGTGTCTGATTTCTTCTCGACATCTTGAAAAAGGGTCGTGTCGGTAATTTGTTTGTTTGTTATAACGTTTTCAAACTCATCTAAAACACTGAGATATTTTGGAGCTAAAAATCCAAGTGTCTCAATCTCGTTTTGCATTTGAAGAGATATCTCAGCCAACAACATTACAGCCAAGTGTGAGGTTTTTATCAAAAGTTTCAATGAACCACCAGCTGCTTTTGCAGTTCCAGTTATTATTATGTTTTGAAACCTGTTGACAGCAAATTTGACACACATGTTCACGCCTTGTACTAAAAAATCTGTGGGAACTGTCGCGACCTTAGATATTGCTTGCGTGCCCTTTGCAAGTGTCGAAACGGTAGCTTGCGCGCCTTTACTAATCTTCCCGGCTTGTGCCATGTTGTTAAATGTGTTGACTTTTTTTGCCGTTCTTGCGGCCGCTGCGCCGACTCTACTAGTTTTCGCTGCACCAAGTGCACCTTGAACCCATGCAGCGCCACCAAGTGTTGCAACAGTTGTTAGTGTCATTATAAGGCTTCCTATAACTTCTGCCCAAGCCCATAGTGTTTTTGTTTCAGCTAGTTTTTTTTGATACCCTGCAGCTGAAATCATTTCAATCATTTTTGCGCCGCGGCGCCGATCTTGAAAGTAGTCGTTTATGTCTTGAAACGACCTGACTCCGGCTTTGAAATAGATGTTTCCGAGACCTCGAACAATAATAGACTCAAGGTTGTTTTGTATCCGTATTAAGTTTCTGCCTTCATCGAGAAACCTAGACATGTACATTGATTCTTGTTCGTACCATCCATCTGTTGTTTTGCCTACTCTTCCCACATCAGCAGCAGGCATATTTATGCCCAAATCCTTCTTTAGCCATACCCATCCGGACGGTTGTGGATCGTTTAGTCCATATTTTTCTTCAACGGCTTCAACGTCAGATATAAAATCTCTTAAGATATCCTCTACACTAGTTTCCCCAAAGACTCCTAATGTTGTACCTTTAGCAGAAGTATTGACCGCTGCAAATTTAGGAGCATACTCGTCTATTACTGCATAAAAAGATCTGAAGATTTCTCCTTTTATGGATACTGACCCCACCGTCGCATCGGACAGTACTGGCTTCAGAAATCTAAAAAAGTATACGTCGGCGCCTGATAACTTGTTTACATAGGCGGACTTGAGGTACATTGAACCTTCAGACTTTCCCCACTCCATTCGCATGGCCTGGTCGTCTTCTATTGCGTCCCAAGCTTCGTTGCTTCCGCGCAGTACACTCCAGAACGTATCCCAACTTAGAAGGGCGTCCCAGATACCCCCTGATCCAACCGCAGGGGAGGGTAAACAACCTTTGTCTTGTTGTTCCTTGAGTACTAAACTTACTTGTTCTTTGAGAAATTCTCGATCGACTTTTTTCATAAAATAAACCTACTGTGCATATTATACACTATAAGTAGTTCGTTTTGTAGGAGATTGACAGAAGTTACTTCCAGAGTTTTGACCATTTGTCAAAATTCAAGTTATAACTCTTGGTTTCTTGTAATTTGAAAGCGTTAGGATCATCTAAACTTGCACCTGTAACATCGCGTGGAGCATAACCAGTCAGCGCGCTTGGGTCAATTGTACTACCAGGGTCTTCTTTGTCAGCTTTCTGATTACCAGGAAGATTCAGGGCCATGTTTACGATTTGCATAAGCTTTTCAGGTTCAATATCCAGCAACTTTGATGCTTCTGTTTTTTTACTGATCAGTGCAGCTAAAAATCCCATTGTTGCAGCGGATAAATTCTTAGAATCCGTAGAATATGCTCTACCCTTAAGGGTAAAGGATCCTGCAGTGGTTTGTAGTCTTGGCAAGACTTTTTGAGTCTCACGATTGCTTGTTTCTCTGCTTAGTTGATTATATGCGAATTGATATACACGAACTGCCCTTGCAGGATTGTCTTGAAGTGCCCGTGTTTTCGCAATGGCTGGATCCTCTGTGGTTCCTCCACCTGTATCTGCTGTTTCCGCTTCAGCACCTGATGCGCTAATCGCGCCTTCAGCACTCATTTTCCCCCATGTGTTTGGTCCAACTATACCATCAGGTTGACCTTGTTTATTTAGAAGACCATTCTTTTCTTGAAATTTCTTAACTCCGCCAACGGTACCTCCGCCATAATCACCATCAGCACCGAGATTACCGACTGAATATCCGAGCTTAATGAGTCTGTTCTGAAATTGCTTTACAGATTCTGCAGGCCCTCCGGAATTATTTATAGTTTTGTGTGCTAAAGCAGTTCTTCTACCTTTAGCTCCACCCGCTGCAGCGCCTGCACCTTGATTGGCAGGTGCGACTGTGCCTCCGGCTTGCTGGATCGCATTACCAAGTGCGTTCCCAATTGACGCTAGCGCTCCTGTGGTCCCTGCAGGGAGTGATGCTAGAATGTTTTGCGCAGCCTGAACCTGTTGTGGCATAGTCATGTTATTCGGATTGGGGAATGTTGCCGGCACAGGGCCGGGCAATGCATTTGCAGCTGCAGTAGCTTTATTCAAAGTTGATTGATCGCCTGTCAACGCTGCAGTTGCGGCGACTGCAGCAACGCCCACAACACCAAGAGCCTTAATTTGCAGTGGATCCATTTTCGCCGCCGGGGCAACTACATCAGCTGAGACTTTACCAGCATTCCTCGCTGCAATAGGGGCTACTTCTTTCATTGCAGTCGTTGCTGCATCTCCGATTTGTTCAAGTATCCCGCCCGCGCCCGAACTAGCTAACATCTCTGCTGCGCGCTCCGAGGTGATTTTTCCAGAATCTTTAAGAGCCTCGACAACCATTTTACCTCTTTTTGCTCGCGACGCGATTGAATCCCCAAAAAAACCAGCAGCATCTGCAAAGTCAGCACTCTTGCTCATGCCCTTAACGAACTTCGCAAACTCATCGCTAGACTCTAATGCATCTTGAATAATTTTCTTGAACTTTGCGCCCTTTATGTAAGCAGCGAGATCGATCGCGTTGGCGAACGACTTCGCGGTGATTTTCCCCGCAGCTGCAGCAAAAGTTTTAGAAAATTGTACAATACTTTCAGATAAGAGTTTCTTATACTCTTCTTTTATGATTTTCGATAGTGTTTGATTGGTGATTTTTGTTGTCGACATGTTGGTGCTCCTAAAATAAAAAAATTTAACACTTATAAATAGTTTTATTAGCGCAAACTAGCGTCTTTATTCGTGTTTCTTAGTTTTTGCAGTAAATTTTTCTTTAATTTTAGGAGTCTTTCGAATCTTACTTTGGATTGATCATCGATATACATAACTTGCGGTTTTTTGAACTCGCCATTGATAAGAAGATCTTCAAAATCGTAAAATTTTGTCTTAGGAGAGTCAGATTGCGCAAATAATGGCAAAAATATTAAAAAAACTATAATTTTCTTCACTCATGAGGCTCCCACAAACAATCGCACGGGTCATATCCACATTTCGAACACAAGCCCTTGCCTTTTTCTGACTTTAATAAAAAATGAAACTGATTTTTCTCTAAAGTTTCTTGAATTTTATCTTCAACTTCTAAAAAATGGTCTATATCGATGTCAAAAGCCATTTCTGCAAGATTTCTTCTAGCTTCGAGAGGTGAAATTAAAGATTTTTCAAGTTCAATGCAAATTATACACATTTTACATTCTTCCTATAGGACTTCCTGGGTCATCTTCTTGATCTGAAGGTAAAGGTTCTTCATGTTTAGGATCTTTATACAAATTTATGGCATCAATCATAGCCAGCATGTCTTTTTCTGTAATTTTAAAGAAAGCGTCACCGCCAGCCTTGGCAATTTCGTCTCCAAGCGCTATTTCGCTCCTCTTATGCATCTCTTTTACATCAATTTCGGCCGTGGGGTGTTGTATTATATCATTCATGGTACCAAACTCACCTTTGAAAGAGTCTAAAATCTCTTCAGCAACCCTTGCGGCGGCCCTCTGAATGAGTTCCTGCTTCTTAGGGTCGACCTCTTCACTTGGCTCTCTTGTATCAACGTAAGGTTTTGGATCATTTCCCCACGAAGACTGCTGCTCAGGTGCACCTGGCCAGGCTTCGTTCATTGTTTTTCTAAAGTTTTCCATTATTAGCTTCATGCTTTTCATTTTTTGTTCTCCAATATTTCAAAAAGTGTTTTGCCGATCTCTCCGGCACCTGTAATTAGTCTAGAATCAAGCCCACCATCATCAAAAGTAACGATCATTGAGGGCACAGCGCTTATATCACAAGACTTTGCAAGAAATCTGACCCATCCCTGGTCCATATTTAGGATGAGTA